>ENA-OQKS01000009-OQKS01000009.1-human-gut-metagenome-genome-assembly--contig:-NODE-9-length-55715-cov-4.164388_pt1 | contig 55715 bp, 72 predicted proteins | sample MGYA00242804_ERZ504808 | MGnify/ENA primary metagenome ERZ504808 (study PRJEB26092, sample SAMD00036375) | human gut metagenome | host: Homo sapiens | study: EMG produced TPA metagenomics assembly of the...
AAATACGTGGATATTGTTTTTTGCTAATGAAGGAAGAGGCAAAGGCTTATACAGGCAAGGATGCATGGGGGGGCTATCAATGAAATTGCTTACTAAATGCAGTGTTGTAATAGTAAAACTAGGTGCCCAAGGTTCATGTATAAAGAAAGGTACGGAATGCATCAAACTAGAGGTACCTACCGGTAAAAAAAGTCGTGGATACCACTGGCGCGGGAGATTATTATGCAGCAGGTTTTCTGTATGGACTGACTTGTGGTTATTCTTTGGAGAAGTGTTCCATTATAGGTTCTATTTTAGCATCCAATGTGATACAAGTGGTGGGTACAACCTTATCAAAGAAAAAATGGGACGAAATAAAGTTAAATATAGAGGCCCTTCTACAGGCTTGAATAGAATAATGTATTAATTTGCGGTTCACAAATACATAAAGTGATGAAGTGGAATAGTAAGAAAATATTGTTAATGATTTGCGTGGGCCTGACAGGTAGCGCTTTGTTTAGTTTTAATAAAGGTGATGACCGTAATTTCCAGATAGCAAAAAACTTGGATATCTTCAATGCGATATTCAAGGAATTGGATATGTTTTATGTTGATACTATTGATCCTGAGAAAGTGATAAAATATGGTATTGATGCTATGTTGGCGCAGACCGACCCTTACACGGAGTATTATCCTGAAGAAGATAATACACTAAAGGAAATGACTAGCGGAAAGTTTGGCGGTATCGGATCGGTAATACGTTATTATACTCCCCGAAAGCGTGTGGCTATTATTGAACCTTCCGAAGGAAGCCCTGCTGCCGAAATAGGACTGAAAGCCGGTGACATCATCATGGAGATCAATGGAAAAGATATGGCCCAGGGAGATAGAATTCCCAATGATCTGACCTCGTATGTCAGTGATAATTTGCGTGGTGAGCCGGGAACAACTTGTGTGTTGAAAGTTGAGAGACCTACTTCTGATAGTACTTATGTGCCAATGGAATTTAAAATAACCCGTTCTACCATCCGTACGAACCCTGTACCTTATTATGGAATCGTAGGCAATAATGTGGGATATATCGTTATCAGTACTTTTGCTATAGAGAACTGTTCAAAAGATATAAAGAAGGCATTGATAGAATTGAAACAGCAAGGTGCTAAATCTATTGTTCTCGATTTGCGTGGCAATGGTGGCGGTTTGTTGGGGGAAGCAGTGAATGTAGTGAATTTCTTTGTGCCGAAAGGGAAAGAGATTGTGGTAACAAAAGGTAAGATTAAACAAGCTGGTACCACTTATAAAACAATGAATGAACCGGTAGATACAGAGATTCCGCTGGCTGTGCTAGTGGACGGTTCTACAGCTTCGGCATCCGAGATTGTTTCAGGTTCCTTGCAGGACCTTGATCGGGCTATTGTGGTAGGAAGCCGTACGTATGGTAAAGGGTTGGTACAGGTACCTCGTGAATTGCCTTATAACAGTAGCATGAAAGTGACTACTGCAAAGTATTATATTCCCAGCGGACGATGCATTCAAGCCATTGATTACGCTAAACGTAATGCTGACGGGTCGGTGGCTCGTACTCCGGACAGCCTGACCAATGTATTCCATACAGCAGCCGGACGTGAAGTGCGTGATGGTGGCGGTATTCGTCCGGATGTGGAGGTGAAAGTTGAAAATTTCCCAAACATTATGTTTTATCTGCTTAATGATGATATGATTTTTGATTATGCTACCCAATATTGTATCAAGCATTCTCAGGTAGGGGAAGTGAAAGACTTTACAATAACAGATGCTGACTATGTTGATTTTAAGAAGATGTTACATAAGCGTAAGTTTACTTATGACCGTCAAAGTGAGAAGATGCTGAAGAACTTGAAAGAAATAGCGGAGTTTGAAGGATATATGGATGGGGCAAAAGAGGAGTTTGCCGCTTTGGAAACGAAATTGACGCATAATTTGGATCATGAGCTGGACAGGTTCTCGAAAGAGATAAAAGATGCTATTGCTCAGGAGATTTTGAAACGTTATTATTTCCAACGTGGCGCGATATTGCAACGCTTGAAAGATGATCCTGATTTGAAAAAAGCTATTGAGACATTGAACAATCAGTCTGAATATAGTAAGATACTTTCTGTTATGAAATAATCGAATGAGGGGCGGATGTACGAATCTGCCCCTCATTATTGTATCATGATACCATTGATGATGCTTTATTTGAACCGGGAAGTATCTATTGGTTTATGCTGTTTTTCTTTATACCCTCGAACTTGTAGGTAAAGGATAAAGTTATGTTGCGTGAATAGTTGTTGGTGTGCATGTCCATGTATTGTCCTTTATTACGTAGTGTCACATCTATGTTGCCTTCCATCGAATTGAACAGATCATTGGCCTTCACTTGGATACTTGCTTTTTGGTTGGCAAAGTTCCAACGTATTCCGGTATGGATGGCCCAGATATGATTTAAATCATAACTTCCCTGGATAGATGGGCTCAAATAAAGTCCGGTCAGTTCCATGCGAATATCCGGTTTGGTAGAAAGTATTATATTATTTTGTAACATGGCGAGTCCGATCCACTTGCTGTGGTTGAAGGAAAGATCGAAGAATTTGTTACATTTTGCTTGACGGTATTCAGCTTGCAGTGTGACGTGACTGTCCAACCAATGTCCGATTTTGAAGGGAATGATAGTCGTGGCTGAGAAACTTTGCTGATAATCCCAGTTTAAGGTTTTGTAAATCAAAGCCAGGCGTTCTGTGCTTTGATAGGCTAGTTGCTGAAATAAATCGGGTTGATAATCATAAGCCAGGCTGAAGATATACTTGTTCTTTAAAATATAATTCAGATTTGCGGAATAATCGGTGGATGGCTTTAACATTGGATTGCCTTGTACTTCTTCATAACCACTTATATAGCCGGTACTTTCGCTCAGATCCCAGTAGCTGGGATAGGACTTATCTGATGTGAATGAAAGTTGTAGAATATGTGCTGGGGTCATTACGTATGTTAATTCAGTTGTAGGATAAGCCGCCCATGCATGATAACGGGCCGTTTTGTAATATTCTCCGGTTATGGACGCGCTGAAAGACAAATGTTCTCCCATGTTTTTGCTGAATCCGACGTAGAAGTCATATGTATATTCATTATAACGATTGTTTGTATTGAGTTCGCTCATGTCTGTTCCGTTTTGGGTATGATAGAACTGAGTATTATGGTCACTGGCATAAGTTAAAGAGGTGCCATAGTTTAAGGTCCACTCTCGTGGTAGTGTGTGTGACTGGTCTACGTATATTTTCCAGCGGTCTATTGTTTGTCCGCTAGTCGTGTGAAATTCGCTTGTTTGGTTCTTGTTGTCTTTGTTGGTGAATTGCTGATGACTTTCGGAATGGTAGGAGGTATAGTTTATTCCAGCTTTCATACCGAAGCTAGAGAGATAATCTAAAGCGATATTGTGCATTCGAGTCTCCTTTTTTGTCCGGTTGTCTGCGGTTGTGATGTTCCCGTCGGAATATGAATGATTATCGTTGTTAGGGTTGAAGACACCAGTATAGGCTAGATTGATATGAGCATTATCATTGAATTTATATTCAGCGCCTGTTCGTACATAATGTGTTATTCCTTTCCTGTCAATATCATTGTGTTGACAGATATCATATATATTATTTTTTAAGGTGTGATGTGAGTACGTATCTGTTGTTTGTCTGTTTTGTTCATAATGGGTATTATATAGCAAGTCTATATTCCATTTAGGAGTGGTGTAAAGCAGGCTGATTCCTCCTTGTGTGCCACTTCTGTAATTGTATAGATATCCGGCGTTAACTTCTCCTTGCAACCCACTTTCTTCAGGACGGTAACCTTTCAAAAGTAAGTTGATGGCAGCACCTCTTACATGATATTGCGGCGGTGTGCTATACATAATTTCTGCCTTTTCTACACGTGAAGCCGGAGTGTTTTTTAATAAAATGGTCAACTGTTCGTGACTCATTGTTGTGGGCCTTCCGTTTAAAATAATGTTCAGATTGTGTGTGCCTGCTAATGAAAGGTTGCCGTTTATTTCCTGTACACCGGGTAATTGCTGAAGGATTTCATAAGCATTGTTCACGATTCTATGTGTGGTGAGTTGTGACAGATCATACGATAATTTTCCTTCTTCCACTTTTACAAGAGGGCGTTCCCCTTTGACGATAACTTCGTCCAAAGCATAATCTTTACTTTTCAGGGTAATCGTGCCTGCGTCTTCTCCTGTAGTTGTCAATAAGAGGGTTTCGTACATGATGTGTTGGAAAATCAGCCGATAAGATGCTGGTTGCCGGTTGAACCTGAAGTAACCGGTGGTATCTGTGATTACGGCGTCCACAAAAGTAGAATCAATGGTTTGTAGGATGACGGTTGCACCGTCAATGGCTTGTGCATGGATGTTTGTAACCTTTCCGGTAATGGTTTGTGCAGTGGTTGTTCCTATAACCCAAAATAAAAATAGCGATGTGATGATAAAATTTTGCTTTTTCATATCTATTTGTTTTTAATATTTTCTTTAACTTTGACGAAACAAAAGTAGGGAGACTTTTTTCCTTTACGTGGTTAATGGCAGGTTAACACAATGTTAACAAAGTATGGATAGGATATAAGTGTATGACAATCAAACATATTCGTTGGGTAGCTTGTATCGGACTGTTGGCAATCATCTGTTTGCAGTACGTTTGGCTTGTAAATACCTATAAGCTAACTAAGGAAAGTATACAGTTCAGAAGCAATGAAGTATTTAGAGATGCAACGATGCGTGAGGTGTTTTATCGCATGGAAGTATATCAAGATTCTTTGCAAAAGAAGTATAAGGACAAAGATACTTCCATTATGGTTAGAATAAATCTGGATGAAGATTTATGATTTTTTTTGAGGATGGCAGAGGGGATAAAAATGTGAACCAATGGTTGATGTCCAATATGCAGGTTTCCATGCAAGAAATTGTCAAGAGGGATTATAAATTGTCTGTTTCTTTGTCAAGTTTAGATTCTATTTATCGGACAGGCCTTGCTGCCGAAGGATTGGATGCAGAAGTAATAACTTGTGTGACAGATTCGCTGGGGAATATTCTTAGAAGTTCCCGTTCCATACAGGTAGGGGATTATGGCTTGTTAGAAAACCGGATTACAACCTATCAATTATAAATGTACGGAGAATCTTCAGGCTTTTATTGTTAATCCTTATTGGGTTATTTTCCAGCAGATGACCTTGCTCCTCATTGCTACTGTCTTGATGATGGCAATGATCGTCTATTGTCTTGTTTATCAGATTCGTATTATTGCTCATCAGAATAAAATAGCTAGGATGCGTGAGGATTTCTCATACGCCATGATTCATGAGATGAAGACTCCTCTTGCCTGTATTTTGATGGGGACCCGAATGTTGAAATCAGGAAAGTTAGATATTTTTCCGGATAAACGCGAGAAGCATTTTCAGATATTGGAAGACGAGAGTGAACATTTATTGTCACTGACTAACAAAGTGCTGACGCTGTCAAAATTGGAAAATGCTCAATTGAGGCTTTGGAAAAAGGAGATACAACTCCGTCCGATGTTAGAGGATCTTATTGAGAAATATACTGCTAAGGCAGATAAACCAGTACATTTCTCTCTTCATTTGGAATCGGAATGGGTATATGCTGATGAAGAATTCTTGAAAGAAGCTATCGGTAATTTGGTAGACAATTCTATAAAATATTCAGGTGAAGAGGTGGACATACAGATTTCATCCTTGCGTCAGGACTATAACTTTTATTTGATAAAGGTAAGAGATAACGGCATAGGTATTCCGTTGAAGGACCAGAGTCGTATTTTCGAGAAGTACGAGCGTGCTTCGGCTGCCGACCGCAGCCGTAAAGGCGGTGCGTCAGGCTTCGGATTGGGTTTGAATTATGTTTTTCGCGTGGCTGAAGCGCATGGTGGAAAAGTGTGTGTGGAAAGCATTGAAGGGGAGTATAGTGAATTTTTTCTTTTTTTGCCGAGTGGGGAGAAGAAATAAATATTTTTTAAGGAGGAAGATGATATGATAAAACTGTTGTTGGTGGAAGATGATGCCAATCTTTGTTATATTATTCGTGGTGGATTGGAGGATATGATAGGTGGATACGAGGTGATGACCGCTTCTAATGGCGAAGAAGGGCTGAAGATATGGAAGGAGCAACATCTTGATATCATTATTTCAGACATTGAGATGCCTGTTATGGATGGTTATGAAATGGTACGTCGTATTCGGGAAACGGATGGATTTATTCCCATTGTTTTTACCTCGGGCAGGGTTTCGCCTAAAGATGTGGTGAAAGGTTATGAATTGGGGGTGAATAATTATATTAAGAAACCTTTTTTGGCCGAAGAACTGGATGCGCATATTGGTGCTTTGTTGAAAATGAAGCGGGGAATGGGAGCCGCTAATGAAAGTGAGATTTATCGGATTGGTGAAAATTATACATTTGATGCTGTTCATGCAGTATTAAAGCATTCGTCGTGTGTACAAAAGACAATGACGGAACGCGAAGCGAAATTGCTTCAGATGCTTTGTAAAAAGAAAAATGAACTAGTGAGGCGGGATATTATTCTTTCAAGACTATGGGATACGGAGGATGATTTTTTTGCATCACGTAGTCTCGATGTTTTTGTTACTCGACTTAGAAAATTGTTTGCTGATGATGAACGGATACAGATAAAGACTGTGAAAGGAGTGGGTTTATGTCTTTCGGACAAAGGATGAATATGTGTAATATAACATTTATTGTAAGTTCTTTTGGCATTTTCCAGATACTAAACGTTTTTAAGCAACTCGAAAAGATGTGCATTGGTGAAATGACCGTTCTTGAAAATGGATTTTGTCATTATTCCGACTTTGTTGAAGCCGGCCTTTTCTAATACTCGCATGGAAGGAAGGTTGTGTTCAAAGACAAGTGCGAATATACGTATTGTATTCGTATAAGTGAAGTAATGGTAGATGGCTTCTTGTAATGCGTCGGTTACAATACCTTGGTTCCAATATTTTTCTCCGATAACATACCCTACTTCAGCATTGAAGCATTCCACATCTGTGCCTGGTGTAAATCCGATATTGCCTACGGCTTTTCCATTAACTTCAATACAAAAATCATGAATGCCTTCTTTTTTCTGGATGAGGTCAATAAAGGTTTCCGCATGCTCTAGCCTGTAAGGGTGGGGGAATACGTTGCGGCAATTGTCCCAAATCTTTTTGTTATTCAGTTCTTGAACTAATGAATGAGCGTCTTCTGTTTGCCAAGTACGTAGTGTGTACTTGTTCTTTTGTACAAATACAGCATGATAGCGTCTCATGGGGGTACTGCAGAGCCCATGGTAATTTTGTTTTTCTCCTACGACAGCAAATCCCAAACTCTGGTAGAAAGGAATAGCATAAGTAGAAGAATTAACCGTTGTTTCAATGGAAGGATGGAGGGTGGAGGCGTAGTGGAAAAGTTTTTTTCCTAATCCGTGCCTGTGATATTCTGGCTTGATAAAAAATAGGGAGATATGTTTACCATTACTTTTTATACCTAAAATGCCTGTTAGAGCTTCATTGTCAAAACTACCATAAAATATGATTTCGTTTATACATTTTTTGTTATAAATAAAGCTTTTGAAAAATTCCAATCCCTCATTGTTGAAATCTTCTTTGCCGGTGATGGTGAAAACTTGCCAAGATAGTTCGATGGCTTTTGGGTATTCATCTTTTGTGAGTTGTCGTATGTTATTCATGGTATGCCATATTGTAGATTAGTGTAAAAATAGGTAGAGCAGGTATGTTCTTTGTAAGGTGGAGAAGGATAAAGGTGCATTTAAAAACAACTTTATCCTTCTTTGTCTATTAACTAGAAATTATAGGCTACGCCAAGATTGAATACGGCTTGGTCTAGGTCGCTGATTAATTGGTATTTAATATCAAAGTTTAAACTCCAGTTTTTGTCTAAGTCAAACTCCATACCTGCTCCTAAATTAACTCCAAATTTTCCATCACTTCCACTGACATCGTAATCGCCTGCTTTCCCTAAATCCAAATGCCAGTTAGTGTATGTAAATCCTGCTAATGGATATAGACTAATATTGCTTGCTATGGGAAAAAGGTAGTGGATATTTGCGTTGATGTCAAACATGCTAAGTCCATCATTTTTAAAGAAGTAATTCATAGACGGCTCTATTCTGATTTGATCAGTAATATTATATTGATATTTCAGACCAATACCAACGCTCTCTATTTCAGTTCCATAACTTAGATTTCCACCAATAGCTTGTTTCCCTTGTTGTGCAAAAACAGAACCACAACCTAAAAGTGCCATGCATGCGGCAATAATAATTTTTTTCATAATCACTCATTTTAAATGAATACTAACTTTTCTTTATATGTAGAATTATTTTTCTTCCTCCTTAAACCAGGAAGCATACATTAAATATCCATTGGCTATTTTCTGATTGAGTTCTTTGCTTTGTGCCTCGGGAATCTTTTTGATAAATTTGGCTGGAACTCCTGCCCATAGGCTTCCAGGTTCGATGACGGTGTTACTGAGTACCAGCGCTCCGGCAGCTACAATAGCTCCTTCACCTACGACCGCATGGTCTAGTATGGTAGAGCCCATTCCAATTAGAGCGCCGTCTTTTATAGTCGCACCATGTATGGTTACATTATGTCCTACAGAAACATCATTCCCGATTTCGACAACTGATTTTTGATATAATGTATGTACTACACTGCCGTCCTGGATATTTACGCGGTTACCTATGCGGATAGCATTAACATCGCCGCGTAATACGGCGTTAAACCAAATGCTGCAATCTTTTCCAATTACAACATCGCCAATAATAGTGGCATTATCGGCTAAATAACAGTTCTCGCCGATTTTTGGAGTGAATCCTCTCACTGATTTTATAAGTGCCATAATTAATTTCTACCGTTTTAAAGGAGATGTTACTTCTTTTAACCACTCGCGTTCCTCGTTGTTCAATTCCGGATTCAAACAATTGTAAACTTTTTCATGATATTGGTTGAACCATGTTATTTCTTCATCGCTCAGCATATCTGTCAGGATGGCTTCTTTGTCAATAGGGCAGAGGGTAAGTGGCTCGAATTTATAGTAAGTGCCGAATTCTGTCTCTTGTGACGGAACAATTAACATGGTATTTTCCGTACGTACTCCATGGCGTCCGGTTTTATATATACCGGGCTCGTTGGTTACTGTCATGCCTGGAACAAGTAAGGCCGGCATGTGGTTCATGCGGAATTGGTGAGGACCTTCGTGTACATTCAGAAAACAACCTACACCGTGGCCTGTTCCATGCAGGTAATTGATTCCGGCTTTCCACATAGGGAGGCGAGCCAGCGCATCTAGTTGTGTTCCGCAAGTTCCATGTGGAAATTGAGCCATTGAGAGTTGGATAAATCCTTTTAAGACTAATGTGTAATCTGTTTTTTCTTCTTTCGTGAGTGCTCCTAAAACGATAGTACGAGTAATATCAGTTGTTCCGTCCAAATATTGTGCTCCACTGTCCAGCAGCAGCATGCCTTCAGGTTTTAAGGGAATATCGGTTTCGGGGGTTGCTTCATAGTGAACAATAGCGCCATGAGCTTTATATCCGGCAATGGTGTCAAAACTGATACCATTGAAGTGGGGTTGTCCGGCGCGGAATTCGTATAATTTCTTATCTATACTTATTTCGGTTTCATTTCCAGTAGAAACAGCTGCTTTCAGCCAGCGGAGAAATTTAACCATGGCTACTCCGTCGCGTTTCATTGCGCGATGGAAGCCTTCTATTTCTGTCTCATTCTTTATCGCTTTTAAAAAAAGTACAGGCGAAGGAGCTATTTCTATTAAGGAATGGGCGCAGGCTGCTGCATGGACAGCGGCATTGATATTAGCTGACAACAGGAGCTTGCCGGTAAAAATCTTTTAAATCTTTTTCAATTGTTGAATAAGGCCTTACTTTAATTTCGTTTTCTGTTAGATAGTCTTTTACTTCATCTGACAGTTTATTCTCTATTATATATAAGGTAGAACTATATTCCGTGATGAGAAGGTAACTTACAAATACCGGATTGCAGTGTACGTCACTTCCCCGTAAGTTTAGGGTCCATGCCACTTCATCCAGTGCGGAAATTAAAATGCCTGTGCAACTGTTACGACGGATTACTTCTCGTATTTGAGTGATTTTATCCTTGTAACTGAGACCGGCATATTTCAATTCATGTATAAACACTTTGTTATCGGGCAATGCAGGCCGATCTGTCCATAATTCATTGAATGGATCGGGAGCAAGGGTTAAGTGTATCTGTTTTTTTTCTAATTCTTTCTGTAAGTTGCTTGTTTCTTGATAGCTGTTCACCCAGCCGTCTATACCCACATTGTCTTCTGCATTCAATACACAGCCCAACCACTCTACAATGGAAGGAGTTTCCGGTAATCGTTCCTTGAATAAAGTAATACCTGTGTTTTCCAATTGTTCGGCCGCTTGAAGAAAATAGCGTGAATCTGTCCAAAGTCCGGCTTTATCCAGTGTTACGACAACCGTACCTGCCGAACCTGTGAAACCTGATATCCATTTACGTGCTTCCCAATGTTTGGGGATATACTCTCCCGAATGGGGATCCGTACTGGGAATAATAAAGGCTGAAAGCTTGTGTTTACGCATGAAATTGCGCAGACTAGCTATTCTATTTATAATTTCCGATTTCATTTTAATAGGTTTATAATGGTTTGTACTAGAAAGCAAAGATACGATTTCTAGATTATTTTAAATAAATAATTGCGGAAAGTTTTGTAAATAAAGAAAGTATGTGTAATTTTTGCGCCGCAATTTGACTATCGGAAAATATTAATAACAACATATTTAATAATTAAAAACAATGATTGTAGTACCAGTAAAAGAAGGCGAAAACATTGAAAAAGCGCTGAAGAAGTTCAAAAGAAAATTTGAGAAAACAGGTGTTGTAAAAGAACTAAGAGCTAGACAGCAGTTCGACAAGCCGTCTGTATTGAACAGGCTGAAAAGAGAACGTGCTATCTATGTTCAGAAACTTCAGCAAGTAGAAGAATAATTAAAAACTCGCACATTCTTTGAATAATTGAATTCTTTTTCATATATTCGTTGCTGAATTGATAAGCGACGTTTCTTATGATGACAGACTCTTTTTTGGATTATCTTCGATTTGAAAAAAACTATTCTGAAAAAACAATAGTTAGTTATGGAATAGATTTGACCAAGTTCGAAGAATACTTCAAGGGGAAAGACGAGAAAGTCGATTTTACAACGGTAGATGCTGATTTGGTTCGTGGTTGGGTGATGAACCTGATGGAGAATGGATATACATCTGCTTCTGTAAACCGAAAACTGAGTTCACTCCGGTCGTTTTATCGTTTCCTTCTAAAGAAAGGTGTGATAGAGGAGGATCCGATGTTGAAAATCATTGGACCGAAAAATAAGAAACCTCTTCCTGTATTTCTGAAAGAACGTGAAATGGACCGACTCTTGGATGATGTTCCTTTTAAGGAGGATTTTACAGGTTGTCGGGATAGAATGGTGTTGGAAATGTTTTATGCTACAGGCATGCGGCTTTCCGAGTTGATAGGGCTGAATGATGTGGATGTCGATTTTTCTGCGTTTCTGATAAAAGTAACGGGAAAGAGAAATAAACAGCGTTTAATTCCTTTTGGAGAAGAATTGCGAAGGGCGATGTCTGTTTATCTGAAAATAAGAAATGAAGTGTTGCCTGGAAAGGCAGAGGCGTTTTTCGTTCTAAAAAACGGAAAACGGATGTATCCTGGAAAGGTGTATCTTTTAGTGAAACGGAACCTGTCAAAAGTGGTGTCGTTAAAAAAAAGAAGTCCGCATGTGTTGAGACATACTTTTGCAACTGCTATGTTGAATAATGAGGCAGAGTTGGGCGCAGTGAAGGAATTACTGGGCCATAGTAGTCTGACTACAACGGAAATTTATACGCATACGACTTTTGAGGAACTTAAAAAAGTTTATGAACAAGCTCATCCAAGAGCGTAAAAAAGGAGGTATTTATGGAAGTTAGAATTCAAGCCATTCATTTCGATGCAACAGAAAAACTTCAGGATTTTATTCAGAAGAAAACTGCTAAGTTAGAAAAGTATTGTGACGATATAAATAAAGTGGAGGTGTCATTAAAAGTTGTAAAGCCTGAAACTGCGATGAATAAGGAGGCTAGTATAAAAGTGCTGGTGCCTAATGGTGAATTTTTTGCAGAAAAGGTGAGTGATACATTTGAAGAGTCGGTTGATGTATGCGTAGATGCGCTTTCTAAGCAATTGACAAAATATAAAGAAAAACTACGCGGTAAATAAAAAAAACACCGAAAGTTTTTGAGATTTAAAATAAATATCTAACTTTGCAGCCGCTTAACCATTCAAGGCGGAATGGTTGCGAAGTTAGATATGACAAGCCTCTTTAGCTCAGTTGGCCAAGAGACAACGTGATTTAGTAAATCTCGGGGTCGTTGGTTCGAAATCCGACAAGAGGCTCAAGAAAAGATGCTGAGAAGCTGTTGTTCTTTGAAAGTAAGTTGGGCAAATACCAGAGTGGCCAAATGGGGCAGACTGTAAATCTGCTGTCTTTCGACTTCGGTGGTTCGAATCCATCTTTGCCCACATTCTTAAGACTTGAAAGGTCTTTGGTTTTTTGCGGAAGTAGCTCAGTTGATAGAGCATTAGCCTTCCAAGCTGAGGGTCGCGGGTTTGAGCCCCGTCTTCCGCTCTTTTTTTCTTGCTGTTATAGCTCAGTGGTAGAGCACTTCCTTGGTAAGGAAGAGGTCACGAGTTCAAGTCTCGTTAACAGCTCTTTGATAACGTAATTGCTGATTATTAATCAAATAAATAACAAGTAAAGCTATGGCTAAAGAGAAATTTGAACGTTCGAAACCGCACGTTAACATTGGTACTATCGGTCACGTTGACCACGGTAAAACCACTTTGACTGCTGCTATCACTACTGTGTTGGCTAAAAAAGGTCTTTCAGAATTGCGTTCTTTCGATTCTATCGACAACGCTCCTGAAGAAAAAGAAAGAGGTATTACTATCAATACTTCTCACGTAGAATATCAAACTGCAAATCGTCACTATGCTCACGTTGACTGTCCGGGTCACGCCGACTATGTAAAAAACATGGTTACAGGTGCTGCTCAGATGGATGGTGCAATTATTGTTTGTGCTGCAACTGATGGTCCGATGCCTCAGACTCGTGAACACATCCTGTTGGCTCGTCAGGTAAACGTACCTCGTTTGGTTGTTTTCTTGAACAAGTGTGATATGGTTGATGATGAAGAAATGTTGGAATTGGTAGAAATGGAAATGCGTGAATTGCTTTCATTCTATGATTTCGATGGCGATAATACTCCTATTATTCGTGGTTCTGCATTAGGTGCTTTGAATGGTGTTCCTCAATGGGAAGATAAAGTAATGGAGTTGATGGATGCAGTTGATACTTGGATTCCATTGCCTCCGCGTGATATTGATAAACCTTTCTTGATGCCTGTTGAAGACGTGTTCTCTATCACTGGTCGTGGTACTGTTGCTACAGGTCGTATCGAAGCTGGTATTATCCATGTAGGTGACGAAGTTGAAATTCTTGGTTTGGGTGAAGATAAGAAATCAGTTGTTACTGGCGTTGAAATGTTCCGTAAATTATTGGATCAAGGTGAAGCTGGTGATAATGTTGGTTTGTTGTTGCGTGGTATCGACAAAAACGAAATCAAACGTGGTATGATTTTGTGTAAGCCGGGTCAGGTTAAGGCTCACTCTAAGTTCAAAGCTGAGGTTTATATCTTGAAGAAAGAAGAAGGTGGTCGTCATACTCCGTTCCATAACAAGTATCGTCCTCAGTTCTACTTGCGTACTATGGACTGTACAGGTGAAATCACTTTGCCGGAAGGAACTGAAATGGTAATGCCTGGTGATAACGTAACTATTACAGTTGAGTTGATCTACCCGGTTGCATTGAATGTAGGTTTGCGTTTTGCTATTCGTGAAGGTGGACGTACTGTAGGTGCAGGTCAGATTACAGAACTCCTTGACTAATCACTAGATAATTAATATGATCAGTTCTCGGTCGTAAGACACCGGGAACTGATTTTTACGGGAGTAGCTCAGTTGGTAGAGCACCGGTCTCCAAAACCGGGTGTCGGGAGTTCGAGCCTCTCCTCCCGTGCTAAACTTGAAAGAATATGTTTCAGAAAGTAGCAAATTATTGTAAAGAATCTTATGACGAATTAGTCCATAAAGTATCATGGCCTACTCGTAAAGAACTTTCTAGTAGCGCAGTGGTTGTTTTATATGCTTCCCTACTCATTGCGCTAGTTGTTTTTCTTATGGATTCAGCCTTCCAGTTTGTAATGGAGGATATTATCTATCCGCACTAATTAATTGAATAAAATGTCTGAGATTGAAAAAAAGTGGTACGTATTACGTGCTGTTAGTGGAAAAGAAAGCAAGGTTAAGGAGTATCTTGATGCTGACATTAAGAACAGTGATCTTAGCGAGTATGTGTCTCAGGTGTTGATTCCTACCGAGAAAGTGTATCAGGTTCGCAATGGTAAGAAAATTGTGAAAGAAAGAAGTTATCTTCCCGGATACGTTTTAGTCGAGGCCGCTTTGGTCGGTGAGGTTGCTCATCATTTGAGAAACACTCCGAATGTAATCGGTTTCTTGGGAGGTTCCGAAAATCCGGTTCCTTTGAGACAATCGGAAGTGAATCGTATACTTGGTACGGTGGATGAACTTCAGGAAGGTGGTGAGGAACTTAATGTACCTTATACCGTAGGAGAAACAGTGAAAGTTACCGTTGGACCGTTCAGTGGCTTCAGTGGTCTCATTGAAGAGGTGAATACCGAAAAACGGAAGTTGAAGGTTATGGTTAAGATCTTCGGACGTAAAACTCCGCTGGAACTTGGCTTTATGGATGTCGAGAAAGAATAATGCATTCTGTTACGTGCATTGGACTTTCGCTATAATTAATATATAAAAATTAGAAACAAAATGGCTAAAGAAGTTGCTGGACTAATCAAATTACAGATTAAAGGAGGCGCTGCAAATCCATCACCTCCCGTTGGACCTGCTTTGGGTTCTAAGGGTATTAATATCATGGAATTTTGCAAGCAATTCAATGCCAGAACCCAGGACAAAGCAGGTAAGATTTTACCTGTAATCATTACCTACTACGCAGATAAGTCTTTTGATTTTGTTATCAAGACTCCTCCCGTAGCTATTCAATTGCTTGAATTGGCTAAGATTAAGAGTGGTTCTGCTGAGCCTAACCGTAAGAAGGTTGCCGAAATTACTTGGGAACAAGTTCGTACGATTGCTCAGGACAAAATGGTTGACTTGAACTGCTTCACTATCGAGTCTGCTATGACTATGGTAGCTGGTACAGCTAGAAGTATGGGTATCGCTGTAAAAGGGGAATTCCCGGGTAATAACTAATAAACTTCAATTATAATGGGTAAACTGACAAAAAATCAAAAGTTGGCTGCAGAAAAAATTAGAAGCAGGGAAAGCATACTCACTGAAAGAAGCTGCACAGTTAGTTAAAGATATTACTTTTTCTAAGTTTGATGCTTCATTAGATATTGACGTACGTTTAGGTGTAGACCCTCGTAAAGCTAACCAGATGGTTCGTGGTGTAGTTTCATTGCCTCACGGAACAGGTAAGCAAGTGCGTGTTTTGGTTCTGTGTACACCTGATGCTGAAGCTGCTGCAAAAGAAGCTGGTGCTGACTATGTTGGTCTTGATGAATATATTGAAAAGATCAAAGGTGGATGGACTGATATTGATGTAATCATTACAATGCCGTCTATCATGGGTAAGATCGGTGCTTTGGGTCGTGTTCTTGGTCCTCGTGGATTAATGCCGAATCCGAAGAGTGGTACTGTAACTATGGATGTAGCTAAGGCTGTTAAGGAAGTTAAGCAAGGTAAGATTGACTTTAAGGTTGATAAGAGCGGTATCGTTCATACTTCAATTGGCAAGGTTTCTTTCACTGCAGATCAGATTCGTGATAATGCGAAAGAATTTATCGCTACTATCATTAAATTGAAACCAAGTTCAGCTAAGGGTACTTATATTAAGAGTATTTATCTTTCAAGTACTATGAGTAAGGGTATCAAGATTGATCCCAAAACTGTAGAAGAAAACTAACAATAAGGAGGAATCATGAGAAAGGAAGATAAAGGCGTTATTATTGGTCAGTTGGCTGAAACCGTTAAGCAATACGGACATTTCTATTTGGTTGACACAACTGCTATGGATGCAGCTAAGACAAGTGAACTGAGAAGAAAATGTTTCAAAGCAGGTATTAAGCTGGTTGTTGTGAAGAATTCTTTGCTTCACAAAGCTCTGATGAGCATGGAAGGTGTTGATTTCTCTCCGTTGTTCGATTCTTTAAAAGGTACAACTTCAGTAATGTTTAGCGAAGTAGCTAACGCTCCTGCAAAGTTGTTGAAAGAATACAAAGAGGAAATTCCTGCATTGAAAGCAGCTTATGCTGAAGAAGGTTTCTATGTAGGTGCTAATCAACTGGATGCTCTTTGCAACATTAAGAGTAAGAATGAAGTTATTGCTGATATTATTGCATTGCTGCAATCACCGGCGAAAAATGTTATTTCTGCTCTTCAATCAGGTGGTAACACCATTCATGGAGTTCTTAAGACTCTGGGCGAACGTGCCGAATAATCAATTTTATAATCAATTAGTAACAAACAATTAAAATCATACAAAAATGGCAGATTTGAAAGCTTTTGCAGAACAATTAGTTAACTTGACAGTAAAAGAAGTTAATGAACTTGCAACTATCCTTAAAGAAGAATACGGTATTGAACCTGCTGCTGCAGCTGTAGCTGTTGCTGCTGGTCCTGCTGCTGGTGCAGCTGCTGCTGAAGAAAAAACATCTTTTGATGTAGTTTTGAAGAGCGCTGGTGCTGCAAAATTGCAGGTTGTTAAAGCCGTTAAAGAAGCATGTGGTCTTGGCTTGAAAGAAGCTAAAGACATGGTAGACGGTGCTCCTAGCACAGTAAAAGAAGGCTTGGCTAAAGACGAAGCTGAATCACTGAAGAAAACTTTGGAAGAAGCTGGAGCTGAAGTTGAGCTTAAATAATATTAGCCTGAGTATCAGGTAATACGGTTAGGAATCCTCTGGTAGAGGATTCTTAACCTTTTTGTGTCTATATTATTATTAAGTTCTACAAAATATTAACAAATGTCTTCAAATACTGAAAATCAAAGAGTTAATTTTGCTTCCATCAAGAATCCGATGAAGTATCCGGATTTCTTGGAAGTGCAATTGAAGTCATTCCAAGACTTTTTACAGTTGGATACCCCGCCCGAAAAGCGTAAGAATGACGGGCTGTATAAGGTATTCGCTGAAAACTTCCCTATTGCTGACACTCGTAATAACTTTGTCCTTGAATTCTTGGACTATTACATTGATCCGCCTCACTATTCAATAGACGAGTGTTTGGAGCGCGGGCTCACATACAGCGTGCCTTTGAAAGCAAAACTGAAGTTGTATTGTACTGATCCTGATCATGAAGATTTCGATACGGTTATTCAGGATGTTTATCTGGGTCCTATTCCGTATATGACTCCGAAAGGAACTTTTGTTATTAATGGTGCTGAGCGTGTAGTTGTTTCTCAGTTGCACCGTTCTCCGGGCGTGTTCTTTGGTCAGAGCGTGCATGCTAACGGTACTAAATTGTACTCTGCCCGTATTATTCCATTCAAAGGTTCATGGATCGAATTCGCTACAGATATTAACAATGTAATGTATGCGTATATCGACCGTAAAAAGAAATTGCCTGTTACTACTCTGTTAAGAGCTGTAGGTTTTGAAAATGATAAAGATATCCTCGAAATCTTCAATTTGGCTGAAGACGTTAAGGTTAATAAGACTAACTTGAAGAAAGTCGTAGGAAGAAAACTCGCTGCTCGTGTTTTAAAAACATGGACAGAAGATTTCGTAGATGAAGACACAGGTGAAGTTGTTTCTATTGAACGTAATGAGGTTATTATCGACCGTGAAACTGTGATTGAAGAGGATCATATCGATGAAATTATAGACTCAGGCGTTCAGAATATCCTTGTTCACAAGGAAGAAGCGAATTCATCCGACTACTCTATTATATTTAATACCCTTCAGAAAGACCCGAGCAACTCTGAAAAAGAGGCTGTACTTTACATTTACCGTCAGTTGCGTAATGCAGATCCGGCTGATGATGCCAGTGCTCGTGAGGTTATCAATAACCTGTTCTTCTCTGAAAAAAGATATGACCTTGGCGAGGTAGGACGTTACAGAATCAACAAAAAGTTGGGACTGACTACGGACATGGATGTGAAGGTATTGACAAAACAAGATATTATTGAAATCATTAAGTATCTGATTGAGCTGATTAACTCTAAAGCGGATGTTGATGATATTGACCACTTGAGTAACCGTCGTGTACGTACTGTAGGAGAACAGTTGTCCAATCAATTTGCGATTGGTCTGGCACGTATGTCTCGTACCATCCGTGAGCGTATGAATGTGCGTGACAATGAAGTGTTTACTCCGATTGATTTGATTAATGCGAAGACTATTTCTTCTGTTATCAATTCATTCTTTGGAACAAATGCTTTGTCGCAGTTCATGGATCAAACTAATCCATTGGCTGAAATCACTCACAAGCGTCGTTTGTCAGCGTTAGGACCTGGTGGTCTGTCACGTGAACGTGCTGGTTTTGAGGTTCGTGACGTACACTATACTCATTATGGTCGTTTGTGTCCGATTGAAACTCCTGAAGGTCCGAATATCGGTTTGATTTCTTCTTTGTGTGTGTATGCTAAGATTAATGAACTTGGCTTTATTTCAACTCCTTATCGTAAAGTAGCTGATGGTAAGGTGGATATATCTGATGAAGGTATTGAATATCTGACAGCCGAAGAGGAAGAGGATAAGATAATCGCTCAGGGTAATGCTCCATTGGATGATGAAGGCAAATTTGTTCGTGAGAAAGTAAAAGCTCGTCGTGATGCTGATTATCCTGTTGTTACTCCTGACCAGGTAGAGTTGATGGATGTTTCTCCACAGCAGATTGCTTCTATCGCTGCTTCTTTGATTCCGTTCTTGGAACATGACGATGCTAACCGTGCATTGATGGGATCAAACATGATGCGCCAGGCAGTTCCTTTGTTGCGTACAGAGGCTCCTATTGTAGGTACAGGTATTGAAAAACAGTTGGTTGAAGACTCTCGTACTCAGATTGCAGCAGAGGGTGATGGTGTTGTAGAATATGTCGATGCAACAACTATTCGTATCTTGTATGACAGAAATGAAGATGAGGAATTTGTAAGCTTTGAACCTGCTTTGAAGGAATACAGAATTCCTAAATTCCGTAAGACTAATCAGAGCATGACCATTGACCTCCGTCCTACTTGTGATAAAGGACAGCGTGTGAAGAAGGGTGATATCCTGACTGAAGGATATTCAACTCAGGGTGGTGAGCTTGCATTGGGTAAAAACCTGTTGGTGGCTTATATGCCTTGGAAAGGTTATAACTACGAGGATGCTATTGTATTGAATGAACGCGTTGTACGTGAGGACTTGCTGACTTCTGTACACGTTGATGAATATATTTTGGAGGTCCGCGAAACGAAACGCGGTATGGAAGAATTAACTTCTGATATTCCTAACGTGAGTGAAGAAGCTACTAAAGATTTGGATGAAAACGGTATTGTACGTGTAGGTGCACGTATCGAACCGGGTGATATCCTGATTGGTAAGATTACTCCGAAAGGTGAATCAGATCCTTCTCCAGAAGAAAAATTGCTTCGTGCTATTTTCGGTGATAAGGCAGGTGATGTGAAGGATGCTTCATTGAAAGCTTCTCCGTCATTACGTGGTGTCGTTATTGACAAGAAGTTGTTCTCACGTGTTATCAAGAGCAGAAGTGAGAAGAATGCCGATAAGGCTATTCTGCCTAAACTGAATGATGAATTCGAAGAAAAGGCAGCAAAACTGAAAGATATCTTGATTGAGAAACTATTGGTTTTGACTAATGGTAAGGTTTCCCAAGGAGTGAAAGATTATTTGGGAACGGAAGTTATTGCCAAGGGGGCGAAGTTCACCAAACGCGATTTGGAATCATTGGATTATACTATTATCCAGTTGAGCAAGTGGACAGCTGATGCTCATAAGAATGACATGATTCGTGACTTGGTGATGAATTATTTGAAGAAATATAAAGAATTGGATGCTGAATTAAAGCGTAAGAAGTTTGCTATCACTATCGGTGATGAACTTCCTGCGGGCATTATTCAGATGGCTAAGGTTTATATTGCCAAGAAGCGTAAGATTGGTGTAGGTGATAAGATGGCGGGACGTCACGGTAACAAGGGTATTGTTTCTCGTGTGGTTCGTCAGGAAGATATGCCGTTCTTAGCAGATGGTACTCCAGTAGATATCGTATTGAATCCGTTGGGTGTGCCTTCTCGTATGAATATTGGTCAGATTTTCGAAGCCGTATTAGGTCGTGCCGGAAAAGAGTTGGGTGTGAAATTTGCTACTCCTATTTTTGACGGTGCTTCTATGGATGATTTAAATGAATGGACAGATAAAGCTGGATTGCCTCGTTATTGTAAGACTTATCTTTGTGATGGTGGTACAGGCGAACGCTTTGACCAACCTGCAACAGTGGGTGTAACTTATATGTTGAAACTAGGGCATATGGTTGAAGATAAGATGCATGCCCGTTCTATCGGTCCGTACTCCCTTATTACTCAGCAGCCGCTTGGTGGTAAGGCACAGTTCGGTGGTCAGCGTTTCGGAGAAATGGAAGTTTGGGCGCTTGAAGCATTCGGCGCAGCACATATCTTACAGGAAATCCTGACCATTAAGTCTGATGACGTTGTAGGACGCTCAAAGGCTTACGAAGCTATTGTGAAAGGTGAACCTATGCCAACTCCGGGTATCCCCGAATCTCTGAATGTATTGTTACACGAACTGAGAGGTCTTGGCTTGAGTATCAACCTTGAATAATAAAAAAATATAACTCTTTACATTATAAATAAGGAAGTATGGCTTTTAGAAAAGAAACTAAGATAAAGAGTAATTTCTCGAAAATCTCAATTGGCTTGGCTTCACCCGAAGAAATCCTTGAGAATTCGAGCGGTGAGGTGTTGAAGCCTGAAACGATCAACTACCGTACCTACAAACCGGAACGTGATGGTTTGTTCTGCGAGCGTATTTTCGGTCCGGTGAAAGATTACGAATGTCATTGCGGTAAGTACAAACGTATCCGTTATAAAGGTATTGTTTGTGACCGATGTGGCGTTGAAGTGACTGAAAAGAAGGTCCGTCGTGAACGTATGGGACATATTCAGTTAGTTGTGCCTGTAGCGCATATCTGGTATTTTCGTTCATTGCCGAACAAGATCGGTTATTTGTTGGGGCTGCCTACAAAGAAACTAGACGCTATTGTATATTATGAACGTTATGTGGTTATCCAGCCGGGTGTGAAGGCTGAAGATGGCATTAATAAATATGATTTGCTTTCTGAAGAAGAGTATTTGGATATCTTGGATACACTTCCTAAAGAAAACCAATATTTGGAAGATACAGATCCGAATAAGTTTATAGCTAAGATGGGAGCAGAAGCCATTTATGATCTGCTCTCAACTTTGGATTTGGATGCTTTATCTTATGAATTACGTCATAAAGCAAGTAATGATTCTTCGCAGCAACGCAAGAACGAGGCTTTGAAGCGTCTGCAGGTAGTTGAATCGTTCCGTGCATCTCGCGGACGTAATAAACCTGAATGGATGATTGTACGTATTGTGCCGGTTATTCCTCCTGAACTGCGTCCATTGGTTCCGTTGGATGGTGGCCGTTTCGCTACCTCTGACTTGAATGACTTGTATCGTCGTGTGATTATCCGTAACAACCGTTTGAAGCGACTGATTGAAATCAAGGCTCCCGAAGTGATTTTGCGTAACGAAAAACGTATGTTGCAGGAGGCTGTCGATTCCTTGTTCGATAACTCACGTAAATCAAGTGCAGTGAAGACTGACGCTAATCGTCCATTGAAATCACTGTCCGATAGCTTGAAGGGTAAGCAAGGACGTTTCCGTCAGAATTTGCTGGGTAAGCGTGTTGACTACTCTGCTCGTTCGGTTATTGTTGTTGGTCCTGAATTGAAGATGGGTGAATGTGGTATCCCTAAACTGATGGCTGCAGAGCTTTACAAGCCGTTTATCATCCGTAAGTTGATTGAACGTGGTATTGTGAAGACTGTAAAATCTGCAAAGAAGATTGTAGACCGCAAGGAGCCTGTGATCTGGGATATCTTGGAACATGTCATGAAAGGTCATCCTGTATTGCTGAACCGTGCGCCGACTCTGCACCGTTTGGGTATTCAGGCTTTCCAACCGCATATGATTGAAGGTAAAGCTATTCAATTGCACCCGTTGGCTTGTACAGCGTTCAATGCCGACTTCGATGGTGACCAGATGGCGGTTCACTTGCCTTTGAGTAATGATGCGATTCTGGAAGCACAGATGTTGATGCTTCAAGCTCATAACATTCTGAATCCTGCTAATGGTGCTCCTATTACTGTGCCTGCACAGGATATGGTACTTGGTTTGTATTATATTACCAAGCTGAGAAAAGGGGCTAAAGGTGAAGGCTTGACTTTCTACGGTCCGGAAGAGGCTTTGATTGCTTATAATGAAGGTAAAGTGGATATTCATGCTATCGTCAACGTAGTGGTGAAGGACTTGGACAAAGATGGCAAAATCGTAGATGTGATGATGAAAGAAACCTCCGTAGGGCGTGTGATTGTAAATGAAATCGTTCCAGCGGAAGTGGGGTACTTGAATACCATTATTTCCAAAAAGTCTTTGCGAGATATCATTAGTGATGTTATCAAAGCTGTCGGTGTTGCACGTGCTTGTGAATTCTTGGATGGTATTAAGAACTTAGGTTACTATATGGCGTTCAAGGGTGGTCTGTCATTCAACTTGGGTGATATTATTATCCCGAAAGAAAAAGAAGAACTGGTAAAACGTGGTAATGAGGAAGTGGAACAGATTATGATGAACTATAATATGGGTTTCATTACTGACAATGAACGTTATAACCAGGTTATCGATACATGGACTCACGTGAACAGTGACCTGTCTGATATACTTTACAAGACGATTAAGAATGATGACCAAGGCTTCAATTCAGTATTTATGATGCTTGATTCCGGGGCCCGTGGTTCTAAAGAGCAGATTCGTCAGTTGTCTGGTATGCGTGGTTTGATGGCAAAACCGCAGAAAGCCGGTGCTGAAGGCGCACAGATTATTGAAAACCCTATTCTTTCAAACTTTAAAGAAGGTTTGTCTGTGTTAGAGTATTTTATTTCTACCCACGGTGCTCGTAAAGGTTTGGCGGATACAGCGTTGAAGACTGCTGATGCGGGATACTTGACCCGCCGTCTGGTAGACGTGTCGCATGATGTGATTATCAATGAAGAAGACTGTGGAACACTTCGTGGTTTGGTTTGTACGGCTTTGAAGAATAACGATGAAGTTATTGCTACTTTGTACGAACGTATTCTAGGACGTGTTTCTGTACATGATATCGTCCATCCTACTACTGGTAAACTGATTGTAGCCGGTGGAGAGGAGATTACAGAGGATATTGCGCAGGAAATCGAGGATTCTCCGATTGAAAGCGTTGAAATCCGTTCGGTATTAACTTGTGAATCTAAGAAAGGGGTATGTGCTAAGTGTTATGGACGTAACTTGGCATCCAGTCGTATGGTTCAGAAAGGTGAAGCAGTCGGCGTAATCGCTGCCCAATCTATTGGTGAGCCGGGTACACAGTTGACATTGCGTACATTCCATGCCGGTGGTATCGCAGGTAATATGGCTGCTAATGCAAGCATTGTGGCCAAGAATAATGCACGTTTGGAATTCGAAGAATTGCGTACGGTAGATACGGTTGATGAAATGGGTGAGGCTGTGAAAGTGGTAGTCGGTCGTTTGGCTGAAGTCCGCTTTATCGATGTGAATACAGGGATTATCCTGTCAACTCATAATGTGCCTTATGGTTCAAAATTATATGCTGCGGACGGTGATATTGTTGAGAAGGGAAAACTGATTGCTAAGTGGGATCCGTTCAACGCTGTTATTATTACAGAGGCTACTGGTAAGATTGAATTCGAGAGTGTGGTTGAAAACGTAACTTATAAGGTAGAGTCTGATGAAGCTACCGGTTTGCGTGAAATTATCATTATCGAGTCTAAGGATAAGACAAAAGTACCTTCTGCCCATATTGTAACCGAGGATGGTAATTTGATCCGTACTTATAACTTACCCGTGGGGGGGCATGTTGTGGTTGAAAACGGTCAGGCAGTGAAAGCTGGTGACATTATTGTGAAGATTCCTCGTGCTGTAGGCAAGGCTGGTGATATCACTGGTGGTCTTCCTCGTGTTACAGAACTGTTTGAGGCTCGTAACCCATCTAATCCTGCTGTCGTTTCTGAAATAGACGGTGAAATTACTATGGGTAAGATTAAGCGTGGTAACCGTGAAATTATTGTCACATCTAAGACAGGTGAAGTGAAAAAGTATTTGGTGAATCTGTCTAAACAAATATTGGTTCAGGAGAATGACTACGTTCGTGCCGGAACTCCGTTATCTGACGGTGCGATTACTCCTGCTGACATTTTGGCCATTAAAGGTCCCACGGCTGTACAGGAATATATCGTAAATGAAGTGCAAGACGTTTACCGTTTGCAGGGTGTGAAGATTAACGACAAACACTTTGAGATTATTGTTCGTCAAATGATGCGTAAGGTAGAAATCGATGAGCCGGGCGATACTCGCTTCTTGGAACAGCAGGTAGTGGATAAGCAAGAGTTCATGGAAGAAAACGATCGTATTTGGGGCAAGAAAGTAGTTGTTGACTCTGGTGATTCTCAGAATTTACAGCCGGGTCAGATTGTTACTGCCCGTAAGTTACGTGATGAGAACAGTATGTTGAAACGTCGTGATTTGAAGCCTGTTGAGGTACGTGATGCTATTCCTGCTACATCTACTCAGATTCTGCAAGGTATTACCCGTGCCGCTTTGGGAACTTCAAGTTTCATGTCTGCTGCATCATTCCAGGAAACAACGAAAGTTTTGAATGAGGCTGCCATCAATGGTAAGGTTGATAGATTGGAGGGTATGAAGGAGAATGTGATTTGTGGTCACTTGATTCCTGCCGGTACCGGTCAGCGTGAATTCGAAAAGATTATTGTTGGTTCGAAGGAAGAATATGATCGCATTCTTGCTAATCGTAAGAATGTACTCGATTATAGTGAGGTAGAGTAATTTTTAATACATACACTGTAAAAGAGGCTGATTTCTGTTTAAGAAATCAGCCTCTTTAGGTTTATAGTAAATGCTATAGGAAAATTATATAGAATAATCAGTATGTTGTATTATTACAAATAAATGTCTATATTTGTACTCCAACCAAAGAATAGAAGTTGGGGACCTTGAAATTCAGAATATTTTTTTAATGCTAAAGTATAAAATCATGGAAAACGAAAAAAATAACAATCAGTTGCAGATAGAGTTGAAAGAAGAAGTAGCTCAAGGAACGTATGCAAATCTTGCCATTATTACCCATTCCAGTTCGGAATTTATTGTTGATTTTGTGCGTGTAATGCCGGGATTACCTAAAGCTGGAGTGCAGTCACGTATTGTACTGACTCCTGAACATGCAAAACGTTTGATGTATGCATTACAGGAGAATGTTGCAAAATACGAACGTAATTTTTGGACCTATTCGAATGCCGGAAGAAATGAATGGGGGGAAATAATGGACCGGATGGAAAAACATTCATTCCTCCTATAAGCGGATTTAAAGGGGAAGCATAAGGGCTTTTGTAGCAAAATAACATAGTAGTCTGTTTTTCAAAAACTTTTTTGAGAAACAGACTATTTTTATTAGTAGAAAGTATTGTTTATTAAAATGTTATTCGTAACTTTGCAGCCCAAAATGTATAGTTTTGGACTTAGTACAGCAAATTAATAAACAATATATAATAATTAAAAATCAAACAAAATGCCTACTATTCAACAATTAGTAAGAAAAGGAAGAGAGGTTTTGGTTGAGAAGAGTAAATCTCCGGCACTGGATTCATGTCCTCAAAGACGTGGCGTTTGTGTTCGTGTGTATACTACTACTCCGAAAAAGCCGAATTCAGCAATGCGTAAAGTTGCTCGTGTGCGTCTGACTAACTCTAAGGAAGTAAACTCTTATATTCCGGGAGAAGGTCATAACTTGCAGGAACACTCAATCGTGTTGGTTCGTGGTGGTCGTGTGAAAGACCTTCCGGGTGTACGTTATCACATCGTTCGTGGTACTTTGGATACAGCAGGCGTAGCTGGTCGTACACAAAGACGTTCTAAATATGGTGCGAAGCGTCCTAAAGCAGGACAAGCTGCAGCTCCTGCAAAAGGAAAAGGAAAGAAGTAAATTGTAACTGAATTCCTGAAACAAAGAATATTAATTTAAGTTTTGGTTTGTTGGAATAAGCTATAAAGGTTGAGTAAATGCTTCAGAGGAAGCGTTGAAGTAAACGGAAAAAGTGCAGCCCCAAACAAAAACATTATTTTGAGAAAAAATGAGAAAAGCAAAAACCAAAAAAAACGTGTGATCCTTCCGGATCCGGTATTTAATGATCAGAAGGTTTCTAAATTCGTAAATCACTTGATGTATGATGGAAAAAAGAATACATCTTATGAGATCTTCTATGCAGCACTGGAAACAGTGAAAACAAAACTTCCTAATGAAGAAAAATCAGCTTTGGAAATCTGGAAGAAAGCTTTGGATAATGTAACTCCGCAGATTGAAGTAAAGTCTCGTCGTGTAGGTGGCGCTACTTTCCAGGTTCCTACTGAAATTCGTCCTGATCGTAAAGAGTCAATCTCAATGAAAAACTTGATTCTTTTCGCTCGTAAACGCGGTGGTAAATCAATGGCAGATAAACTGGCAGCTGAGATTATTGACGCTTTCAACGAACAGGGTGGTGCTTATAAGCGTAAAGAAGATATGCACCGTATGGCTGAAGCTAACCGTGCATTCGCTCACTTTAGATTCTAATCAAGTAATAATTAATAAGTAAAGGACGAAGATGGCTAAACATGATTTGCATTTGACCCGCAATATCGGTATCATGGCTCACATTGATGCTGGTAAGACAACGACTTCAGAACGTATTTTGTTCTACACTGGCTTGACTCACAAAATTGGTGAGGTGCATGATGGTGCAGCAACAATGGACTGGATGGAGCAGGAGCAGGAACGTGGTATTACTATTACATCTGCTGCTACTACTACTCGTTGGAAATATGCGGGAAATACTTATAAAATAAACTTGATTGACACTCCGGGACACGTTGACTTTACTGCTGAAGTAGAACGTTCTTTACGTGTCTTGGATGGAGCTGTTGCAGCTTATTGTGCGGTTGGTGGTGTTGAACCTCAGTCAGAAACCGTATGGCGTCAGGCTGATAAATACAATGTGCCTCGTATTGGTTACGTTAATAAAATGGACCGTTCTGGTGCTGACTTTTTCGAAGTTGTTCGCCAGATGAAGGATGTATTAGGCGCAAATGCTTGCCCTGTGGTAATTCCTATTGGTGCTGAAGAGAGCTTCAAAGGAGTTGTTGATTTGATCAAAATGAAAGCTATTTTGTGGCACGATGAAACAATGGGTGCAGATTATAGCGTAGAAGAAATTCCGGCGAACTTGGTTGATGAAGCTAATGAATGGAGAGAGAAAATGCTCGAAAAAGTGGCTGAATTTGACGATGCTTTAATGGAGAAATTCTTTGATGATCCTTCTACAATCACTGAAGAAGAAATCTTGCGTGCTTTGCGTGCAGGTACATTGAAAATGGATATCGTTCCGATGTTCTGCGGCTCTTCATTCAAGAATAAGGGAGTTCAGACATTGCTTGACTATGTTTGTGCGTTCTTGCCTTCTCCGTTGGATACACCTGCTATTGTAGGTACTAATCCGACTACAGGAGCAGAGGAAGACCGTAAACCTAGCGAGGATGAAAAAACATCAGCTTTGGCATTTAAGATTGCAACTGACCCCTATGTCGGACGTTTGACTTTCTTCCGCGTTTACTCTGGTAAGGTAGAGGCTGGTTCATATATCTATAACACTCGTTCGGGTAAAAAAGAACGTGTATCACGTTTGTTCCAAATGCACTCAAACAAACAGAATCCTGTAGAGGTGATTGGAGCTGGTGATATTGGTGCCGGTGTTGGTTTCAAGGATATCCGTACAGGTGATACGTTGTGTGATGAAGATGCACCGATCGTATTGGAATCAATGGAATTCCCTGATCCTGTAATTGGTATTGCAGTTGAACCTAAGACTCAGAAAGATTTGGACAAGTTGTCTAATGGCTTGGCTAAACTGGCTGAAGAAGACCCGACATTTACTGTTAAGACTGATGAGCAGTCCGGTCAGACTATTATTTCCGGTATGGGTGAGCTTCATTTGGATATTATTATCGACCGTCTGAAACGTGAGTTTAAAGTAGAATGTAACCAGGGTAAACCTCAGGTTAACTATAAGGAAGCTATCACTAAGACTGTTGAATTGCGTGAAGTTTATAAGAAGCAGTCTGGTGGTCGTGGTAAGTTTGCCGATATCATTGTGGCAATCGGTCCGGTTGACGAAGACTTTACACAAGGTGGTTTGCAGTTTATTGATGAAGTGAAGGGCGGTAATGTTCCTAAGGAATTTATCCCATCAGTTCAGAAAGGTTTCCAGACCGCAATGAAGAATGGTGTGTTGGCAGGGTATCCGCTTGATTCACTGAAAGTAGTTTTTGAAGGATGGTTCATTCCATCCGGTTGACTCTGACCAGTTGTCATTCGAGATCTGTGCTATCCAGGCTTACAAAAATGCATGTGCTAAAGCAGGTCCTGTATTGACTGAACCTATTATGAAACTGGAGGTTGTAACTCCTGAAGAAAACATGGGTGATGTTATTGGTGACTTGAATAAGCGTCGTGGTCAAGTAGAAGGTATGGAATCAAGCCGTTCTGGAGCTCGTATTGTAAAAGCTAAAGTACCTTTGGCAGAAATGTTTGGTTACGTAACAGCTTTGCGTACTATTACTTCGGGTCGTGCTACATCGTCTATGACTTATGATCATCATGCTCAAGTTTCCAGCTCTATTGCTAAGGCTGTACTTGAAGAAGTGAAAGGTCGCGTAGACTTAGTATATAAAAAAAAGCAGGGGCTACGGTTAGCGAATGACTCTTAATCCGGCCCACTTTATATTTAATCATTTTTAATTTAAAATTTAATGAGTCAAAAAATTAGAATTAAACTGAAATCTTACGATCACAACTTGGTAGACAAGTCTGCTGAAAAGATCGTTAGAACAGTGAAGGCAACAGGTGCTATTGTTAGCGGTCCTATTCCATTGCCTACACACAAGCGTATTTTTACGGTAAACCGTTCGACTTTCGTTAACAAGAAGTCACGTGAACAGTTTGAATTGTCTTCTTACAAGAGATTAATCGACATCTATAGCTCAACAGCTAAGACAGTAGACGCTCTGATGAAGTTGGAATTACCGAGTGGAGTTGAAGTAGAAATTAAAGTTTAATGCATTTAAAAATTAACTGAAATGCCAGGATTATTAGGAAAGAAAATCGGAATGACATCCGTTTTCAGTGCTGATGGTAAAAATGTACCATGCACTGTTATCGAAGCTGGTCCTTGTGTAGTTACTCAGATTAAGAGTGTTGAGAAAGACGGCTATGCAGCTGTTCAGGTAGGTTTCCAGGACAAAAAGGAAAAGCATACTACCAAACCTTTGATGGGGCACTTTAAAAAAGCTGGTGTAACTCCGAAGAGACACTTGGCCGAGTTCAAAGATTTTGAAACAGAATTGAATTTGGGAGACACTATTACAGTGGAGTTGTTCAATGATGCGGCTTATGTTGACGTTGTTGGTACTTCTAAAGGTAAAGGCTTCCAAGGTGTAGTTAAAAGACATGGATTTGGTGGAGTAGGTCAGACTACTCACGGTCAGCACAACCGCGCTCGTAAACCGGGTTCTATCGGTGCATGTTCTTACCCTGCAAAAGTATTCAAAGGAATGCGTATGGGTGGCCAAATGGGTGGTGACCGCGTTACTACACATAACTTACAGGTATTAAAAGTGATTCCGGAACACAATCTTCTTTTGATTAAAGGTTCGGTACCGGGTTGCAAAGGTTCAATCGTAATAATTGAGAAATAATGGAAGTTAACGTATTAAATATTAAAGGTGAAGACACCGGAAGAAAGGTTACGTTAAACGAATCTATCTTCGGAATTGAACCCAATGACCACGCTATCTATTTGGACGTTAAGCAGTTTATGGCTAACCAACGTCAGGGAACTCATAAATCTAAAGAAAGAAGCGAAATCAGCGGTTCTACTCGTAAATTAGGTCGTCAGAAAGGTGGTGGCGGTGCTCGTCGTGGTGATATCAACTCTCCGGTATTGGTGGGTGGTGCTCGCGTGTTTGGTCCTAAACCTCGTGACTATTGGTTTAAGTTGAATAAAAAAGTTAAGACATTGGCTCGCAAGTCGGCATTGTCTTATAAAGCTCAAGAAAACGCAATCATTATTGTTGAAGACTTCACATTTGAGGCTCCAAAGACTAAGGATTTCGTTTCTATGGTAAATAATCTTAAAATTGCTGACAAAAAGTTGCTTCTTGTTTTGCCGGAAGCTAATAAAAATGTATATTTGTCAGCTCGTAACATCGAACGTGCTAATGTAGCAATTGCTTCTGCATTAAATACTTACAATGTATTGAATGCTGAAACTCTTGTTGTTACAGAAAACTCGCTCAAGGCTATCGAGAATATCTTATCTTAATTTAAAAAGGAGGCTTAGATAATGGGAATTATTATTAAACCGTTGGTTACTGAGAAAATGACTGCAATTACCGAGAAGTTAAATCGATTCGGCTTTATTGTACGTCCTGAAGCTAACAAGTTGGAAATTAAGAGTGAGATTGAAGCTTTGTATAATGTTACAGTAGTAGATGTAAATACGCTAAAATACTCGGGAAAGAGTAAAAGCCGTTACACTAAGTCTGGAATCATCAATGGTCGTACGAATGCTTATAAGAAAGCTATCGTAACATTGAAAGAAGGCGATACTATTGATTTTTATAGCAATATTTAATAAAGATGGCAGTACGTAAATTTAAGCCCACAACACCGGGGCAAAGACATAAAATTATTGGTACTTTTGAAGAGATTACTGCATCGGTACCAGAAAAGTCTCTTGTATTTGGAAAGCGCTCAACAGGTGGTCGCAACAACGTTGGTAAAATGACAATGCGCTATATGGGCGGTGGTCACAAGAGAAAATACAGACTTATTGATTTCAAGAGAAACAAAGACGGTGTACCCGCAGTTGTTAAAACTATAGAATACGATCCGAATCGTTCGGCTCGTATTGCTTTGCTGTTTTATGCTGATGGTGAAAAGAGATATATTATTGCTCCTAATGGATTGCAAGTTGGTAGCACATTGATGTCTGGAGCGAATGCAGCGCCTGAGATTGGTAACGCACTTCCGCTTGAAAACATCCCCGTTGGTACTGTAATTCATAATATAGAATTACGTCCGGGTCAAGGTGCAGCTTTGGTAAGATCAGCTGGTAATTTTGCTCAGTTAACTTCAAGAGAAGGCAAGTATTGTGTGATTAAATTGCCTTCAGGTGAGGTAAGACAAATACTTAGTGCTTGTAAGGCTACTATTGGTAGCGTTGGTAACTCTGATCATGGATTGGAATCTTCCGGTAAGGCAGGTCGTACTCGTTGGATGGGGCGTCGTCCTCGCAACCGTGGTGTTGTTATGAATCCTGTTGATCACCCGATGGGTGGTGGTGAAGGACGCGCTTCAGGAGGTCATCCAAGATCACGTACAGGCTTGTATGCTAAGGGCTTGAAGACAAGAGCTCCGAAGAAACAGTCTTCTAAGTATATTATTGAGAGAAGAAAGTAATAACTGATTAATTGAGTAAATTATGAGTCGTTCATTAAAAAAAGGTCCATATATTAACGTTAAACTTGAAAAGAAAGTGCTTGCTATGAATGAAAGCGGCAAGAAGGTTGTCGTTAAGACTTGGGCTAGAGCTTCGATGATCTCGCCTGATTTTGTAGGGCACACAGTTGCAGTTCATAACGGAAATAAATTTATTCCTGTTTACGTTACAGAAAACATGGTAGGACACAAATTGGGTGAATTTGCACCGACACGTACATTCCGCGGCCATGCAGGTAATAAGAAAAAATAAGCAGGATAATCTGAAGAAATAATAAAGTAATAAATAATGGGAGCAAGAAAAAAAATATCGGCTGAAAAAAGAAAAGAAGCCCTTAAGACCATGTATTTTGCAAAGTTGCAAAATGTTCCTACTTCTCCGCGAAAAATGCGTCTCGTGGCTGACATGATCCGTGGTATGGAAGTGAACCGTGCACTGGGTGTCTTGAAGTTTTCTTCTAAAGAAGCTTCTGCAAGAGTGGAAAAACTGTTGCGCTCTGCTATTGCTAACTGGGAACAGAAAAACGAACGTAAGGCAGAAAGTGGCGAATTGTTTGTAACAAAGATTTATGTTGATGGTGGTGCAACGCTGAAAAGAATGCGTCCGGCTCCGCAGGGAAGAGGTTACAGAATTCGTAAACGTTCAAATCACGTGACTTTGTTCGTTGATTCTAAGAGTACTAATGATAATCAAAATTAAGACTAGATGGGACAGAAAGTTAATCCGATAAGCAACCGTTTAGGAATTATCAGAGGATGGGATTCTAATTGGTACGGTGGCAATGATTATGGTGATGCTTTGTTGGAAGACAGCAAAATCCGTAAATATTTGAATGCCAGACTTGCAAAAGCCAGCGTTTCAAGAATTGTTATTGAACGTACACTGAAATTGGTGACAATTACGGTTTGTACAGCACGTCCGGGTATTATCATTGGTAAAGGCGGTCAGGAAGTTGACAAGCTGAAAGAAGAGTTGAAGAAGATCACGGACAAAGATATTCAGATCAATATCTTTGAAGTGAAGAGACCTGAGTTGGATGCTGTTATTGTAGCTAATAATATCGCTCGTCAGGTAGAAGGTAAGATTGCCTATCGCCGTGCCATCAAGATGGCTATCGCTAACACAATGCGTATGGGCGCTGAAGGTATCAAAGTGTTGATTTCAGGACGTTTGAATGGAGCAGAAATGGCCCGTTCTGAAATGTATAAAGAAGGAAGAACTCCGTTGCATACTTTCCGTGCAGATATTGACTACTGTCATGCAGAAGCTTTGACTAAAGTTGGTTTGCTGGGTATTAAAGTATGGATTTGCCGTGGTGAAGTGTATGGTAAGAGAGAATTAGCGCCCAACTTTACTCAGACTAAAGAGAGTGGTCGTGGTGGTAATGGCAACAATAACGGTGGTAAGAACTTCAAAAGAAAGAAAAACAATCGCTAACGGATTTGAATTTTAGGAATTATGTTACAACCGAAAAAGACAAAATTCAGAAGACAGCAGAAGGGCAGTCAGAAAGGAAATGCTCAAAGAGGAAACCAATTGGCTTTCGGCTCATTTGGTATTAAATCTTTGGAGACTAAATGGATTACAGGTAGACAAATTGAAGCTGCACGTATTGCGGTAACAAGATATATGCAACGTCAAGGACAGATTTGGATCCGTATTTTCCCGGACAAACCTATTACTCGCAAGCCTGCTGATGTGCGTATGGGTAAAGGTAAAGGTGCTCCTGAAGGTTTCGTTGCTCCGGTTACTCCGGGTCGTATTATCATCGAGGCAGAAGGTGTTCCTTATGAAGTAGCTAAAGAAGCTTTGCGTCTTGCAGCACAGAAGCTTCCTGTTACTACTAAGTTTATAGTTAGACGTGATTACGATGCTCAAAATCAAAATGCTTAATTTATTATGAAGATTGCAGAAATTAGAGAAATAGCTACCAATGAATTGGCAGAAAGAATTGAAGCTGAAGTAGCCAATTACAATCAGATGGTTTTAAATCATTCTATCTCTCCGCTGGATAATCCTGCACAGATTAAAAAGTTACGCAGAACGATTGCGCGTATGAAGGCAGAATTGCATCAGAGAGAACTTAACAAATAATAATGGTCCTCATGGAAGCTAGAAATTTAAGAAAAGAAAGAACAGGTGTTGTAGTAAGCAATAAGATGGATAAGACCATTACTGTTGCTGCTAAGTTTAAAGAAAAACACCCTATTTATGGTAAGTTCGTTTCTAAAACGAAAAAATACCATGCTCATGATGAAAAGAATGAATGTAATGTAGGTGATACAGTACACATCATGGAAACTCGTCCTTTGAGCAAAACTAAGAGATGGAGATTGGTTGAAATAATTGAAAGAGCTAAGTAATTATGATACAAGTAGAATCCAGACTTACAGTGTGTGACAACAGTGGCGCTAAAGAAGCTCTTTGTATCCGCGTATTAGGCGGTACGAAGAGACGTTACGCTTCTGTAGGGGATGTCATTGTAGTTTCTATCAAGAGTGTAATCCCCTCTAGTGATGTTAAAAAAGGTGCAGTATCAAAGGCTTTAATTGTACGTACTAAGAAAGAAATCCGTCGTGCTGATGGTTCTTATATTCGTTTTGATGATAATGCTTGCGTATTGTTGAATAATGCAGGTGAATTAGAGGAAGTCGTATTTTTGGTCCCTGTTGCAAGAGAGTTGCGTGCTGCAAACATGAAAGTGGTATCACTTGCACCTGAAGTACTTTAATTTTGTAAAAGATTTAAGTAATGAGTAAATTACATATAAAAAAAAGGCGATACAGTTTACGTAAACTCTGGTGAAGATAAAGGTAAAACTGGCCGTGTGCTGAAAGTTCTTGTTAAAGAAGGACGTGCACTTGTAGAAGGTATCAATATGGTATCGAAAAGTACCAAACCTAATGCAAAGAACCCTCAGGGTGGTATCGTAAAGCAGGAAGCTGCTATACATATCTCAAACTTGAATTTGGTTGATCCTAAAACAGGCAAGCCAACACGTGTGGGAAGAAGAGAAAGTTCTGATGGTAGAACATTTGTTCGTTATGCTAAAAAATCAGGAGAGGAGATTAAATAATGAGTAATACTGCTAGCCTTAAGAAAGAATATGCAGAGCGCATTGCGCCTGCATTGAAGAATCAGTTCCAATATTCTTCAACAATGCAGATCCCCGTACTTAAGAAGATTGTTATCAATCAAGGATTGGGTATGGCTGTTGCTGATAAGAAGATTATTGAAGTTGCTATTAATGAGTTAACAGCAATTACTGGTCAGAAAGCTGTTGCAACAGTTTCACGTAAAGATATCGCTAACTTTAAGTTACGTAAGAAAATGCCGATTGGCGTAATGGTGACTTTGCGTCGTGAAAGAATGTATGAGTTCCTTGAAAAACTTGTTCGTGTTGCTTTGCCACGTATTCGTGACTTCAAAGGTATCGAAAGCAAGTTCGATGGAAGAGGTAATTATACATTGGGTATTCAGGAACAAATCATTTTCCCTGAAATAAATATCGATAGTATTACTAAAATTCTCGGAATGAATATTACCTTTGTAACTTCTGCTCCGACAGATGAAGAAGGTTATGCTTTGTTGAAGGAATTTGGTTTACCGTTTAAAAACTCAAAAAAAGATTAATATATTATGGCAAAAGAATCAATGAAGGCTCGTGAAGTAAAAAGAGCCAAACTTGTAGCCAAATATGCTGAAAAACGTGCTGCGTTGAAAAAGATTGTCAACTCAGGTGATCCTGCTGAAGCTTTTGAAGCTGCTCAGAAATTACAGGCTATTCCTAAGAATGCTAATCCTATTCGTTTGCACAACCGTTGTAAATTGACCGGTCGTCCTAAAGGCTATATTCGTCAGTTCGGAATTTCAAGAATTCAGTTCCGCGAAATGGCTTCTAATGGTTTGATTCCGGGCGTAAAGAAAGCAAGCTGGTAATTCTTTTTATTTTTAAATATTGTCAGGGTAGTCCTGATTAATTTAATTTATTATTATATGACAGATCCAATCGCAGATTATCTCACCAGATTGAGAAATGCAATTAGTGCAAAGCACAGAGTAGTAGAAGTGCCTGCCTCAAATTTGAAAAAGGAAATCACTAAGATCCTTTTCGACAAAGGCTACATTCTGAACTACAAGTTTGTAGAAGATGGTCCTCAAGGAACTATCAAAGTGGCTTTGAAGTACGACTCAGTAAACAAAGTAAATGCTATTAAGAAGCTTATTAGAGTTTCTACTCCGGGTTTACGTAAGTATACGGGTTACAAAGACATGCCGAGAGTTATTAATGGTTTAGGTATTGCTATAATATCTACTTCCAAAGGTGTAATGACTAACAAAGAAGCTGCTGAACTGAAAATCGGTGGTGAAGTTCTTTGTTACGTATATTAATAGGAGGATAAGCAATGTCAAGAATAGGAAAATTACCCATTAGTATTCCCACTGGAGTAACAGTTACTCTGAAGGATAATGTAGTTACTGTAAAAGGTCCTAAAGGCGAACTTAGCCAATTTGTTGATCCTTCTATCAATGTTGCAATTGAAGATGGACATGTGATGTTGACAGAAAACGAAAACGCGATGTTGGATAACGTAAAACAAAGACATGCTTTTCATGGCTTGTATCGTTCTTTGGTTAACAACATGGTTATTGGTGTTTCTGAAGGTTATAAGAAAGAACTGGAACTTGTCGGTGTAGGTTACCGTGCTTCAAACAATGGTAATATTATTGATTTCGCTTTGGGTTATACTCATAATATCTTTATGCAGTTACCTCCTGAAATCAAGGTAGAAACTAAGTCAGAAAGAAATAAGAACCCTCTTATTATATTGGAATCTTGTGACAAACAGTTGTTAGGTCAGGTTTGTTCAAAAATACGTTCTTTCCGTAAGCCGGAACCTTATAAAGGTAAAGGTATTAAGTTTGTTGGCGAAGAAATTCGTAGAAAGTCTGGTAAGTCAGCCGGTGCTAAATAATTTACATAAAATTGTATTATCATGACAACAAAATTAGAAAGACGAATCAAGATCAAATATAGAGTACGCAATAAGATTTCAGGTACTACTGAACGTCCGCGTATGAGTGTGTTTAGAAGTAACAAGCAGATTTACGTTCAAGTTATCGATGACTTGTCTGGTAGAACTTTGGCTGCAGCTTCATCTTTGGGAATGGAAGCTATGCCTAAGAAAGAACAGGCTGCTAAAGTTGGTGAACTGATTGCCAAGAAGGCTCAGGAAGCTGGTATTACGACTGTCGTATTCGACCGTAATGGTTACTTGTATCATGGGAGAATAAAAGAAGTAGCTGACGCTGCTCGTAACGGTGGACTTAAATTTTAATCAATTATGGCAGTTAATAATAGAGTTAAGATAACTAACGATATAGAGTTAAAAGACAGATTGGTTGCTATCAACCGTGTTACAAAGGTAACAAAGGGTGGTAGAACATTCAGCTTCTCTGCAATTGTCGTTGTTGGAAACGAAGACGGTATTATTGGTTGGGGCCTTGGTAAAGCAGGTGAAGTAACAGCTGCTATTGCTAAAGGTGTTGAAGCAGCTAAAAAGAACTTGACTCGTGTTCCTGTATTGAAAGGTACAGTTCCTCATGAACAGTCGGCTAAATTTGGTGGTGCTGAAGTATTCATCAAGCCGGCTTCTACCGGTACTGGTGTGGTAGCAGGTGGTGCGATGCGTGCTGTTTGGAAAGTGTGGGTGTTACAGACGTTTTTGGCTAAGTCAAAAGGTTCTTCTAATCCGCACAACTTGGTAAAAGCTACTATTTTAGCTTTGGGCGAGATGAGAGATGCCCGTATGGTTGCTCAGAACAGAGGCGTAAGTATGGAAAAAGTATTTAGAGGATAAGGAGGAATTATGTCAACTATTAAGATTAAACAAGTAAAAAGTAGAATTGGTGCTCCTGCTGATCAAAAGAGAGTACTCGATGCGCTGGGACTTCGCAAGATGAATCGTGTGGTTGAGCACGAAGCAACTCCTTCTATTCTGGGAATGGTTGAAAAGGTAAAACACCTGGTTGCCATCGTTAAGTAATTCATTGTTAATAAAAAAACTAATTACGATATGAATTTAAGTAATTTAAAACCTGCAGAAGGATCTACAAAGACTAGAAAAAGAATTGGCCGTGGCCCGGGATCTGGTTTGGGTGGTACTTCTACAAGAGGTCATAAAGGTGCTAAATCAAGATCAGGTTATTCAAAGAAGATTGGTTTTGAAGGTGGACAGATGCCTCTTCAACGTCGTGTTCCGAAGTTTGGTTTTAAGAATATTAACCGTGTAGAATATAAAGCTATTAACCTTGAAACTATTCAGAAATTGGCTGAAGCTAAGAATCTGACTAAGGTAGGTATGAATGACTTTATTGAAGCTGGTTTCATTTCTTCTAATCAATTGGTAAAAGTACTAGGTAACGGTAGTTTGACTACTAAGCTTGATGTGGAAGCTAATGCTTTTTCAAAGAGTGCGGTAGCTGCAATCGAAGCTGTTGGTGGTAATGCAGTAAAACTCTGATTCAATGAGAAAATCTATTGAAACATTAAAGAATATATGGAAAATTGAGGATCTGAGACAAAGGATCCTCATTACTATATTATTTGTTGCAATTTACAGGTTTGGTTCTTACGTGGTTCTGCCAGGTATTAACCCTGCTATGTTAACTCAGTTGCATAAACAAACGAGTGAAGGTTTGTTAGCCTTGTTAAACATGTTCTCTGGAGGAGCGTTTTCCAATGCATCTATTTTTGCATTGGGAATCATGCCATATATCTCGGCATCAATTGTAATTCAGCTTTTGGCGATTGCTGTTCCCTACTTTCAGAAAATCCAGCGTGAAGGTGAAAGTGGTAGAAGAAAAATCAATCAGTATACTCGTATATTGACAATTGCAATTTTGGTTTTCCAAGCTCCCTCATACTTGCTTAACCTTAAGATGCAAGCCGGACCATCACTTAATGCTTCATTAGATTGGACATTCTTTATAATTACTTCTACCATCATTTTGGCAGCTGGAAGTATGTTTATTCTGTGGCTTGGAGAAAGAATAACAGATAAGGGGATAGGTAATGGTATATCATTCATCATTTTGATTGGTATTATTGCCCGTCTGCCACAATCTTTATTCCAAGAGTTTGTTTCTCGTCTGGCTTCTCCGGGTGCAGGTGGTATCATCATGTTTTTGTTGGAAATAGTATTTTTGTTGTTCGTTATTGCAGCAGCAATTTTGCTGGTTCAAGGCGTCCGCAAAGTTCCCGTACAGTATGCGAAACGTATTGTAGGAAACAAACAATATGGTGGTGCAAGACAATATATTCCTTTAAAGGTGAATGCTGCGAATGTAATGCCTATCATCTTTGCCCAGGCAATCATGTTTATCCCTATTACATTGGTAGGTTTCTCAAATGCTGCAACAGCAAGTGGTATTGTACGTGCATTTGTAGATCATACTAGCTTCTGGTATAATTTTGTTTTTGCAATATTGATTATTGTGTTTACATACTTCTATACTGCAATAACAATTAATCCTAACCAGATGGCAGAAGATATGAAGAGAAATAATGGTTTTATTCCGGGAATAAAACCAGGTAAGAATACAGCTGAGTATATAGATGCGATCATGTCTCGTATTACTCTGCCGGGTTCTATATTCTTGGCTCTTGTAGCCATCATGCCTGCATTTGCCGGTATTTTTGGAGTAAAAGCTGAGTTCGCCCAGTTCTTCGGTGGTACATCCTTATTGATTCTTGTAGGTGTTGTATTGGATACACTCCAACAGGTAGAAAGTCATTTGCTGATGCGCCATTACGACGGATTGTTAAATTCCGGAAGAATCAAGGGGCGTGCTGGTAATGTTGCTGCATATTAATTAGTCTGAGATGATATTTCTTAAGACAGATGATGAGATAGAGCTGCTTCGTCAGAGTAACCTACTTGTAGGTAGGACTCTGGCTGAAGTTGCTAAATTGATAAAACCCGGTGTGACAACTAAGGAACTTGACAAGGTGGCTGAAGAGTTTATTAGAGATAATGGAGCTGTTCCTACTTTTAAAGGTTTTCCCAATCAGTATGGTGATCCGTTTCCCAGTACCTTGTGTACTTCGGTAAATGATCAGGTTGTACACGGTATTCCCAATGATATCCCTTTGAAAGAAGGTGATATTGTTTCTGTTGATTGTGGTACTTATATGAATGGGTTTTGTGGGGATTCAGCTTATACCTTCTGTGTAGGAGAAGTTGATCCTGAGGTCTTGAAACTTTTGAAGACAACAAAAGAAGCTTTATATTTAGGTATAGAGAATGCCATTCATGGAAAGCGTTTGGGTGATATAGGTTTTGCTGTCCAGCAACATTGCGAGGCTAATTCCTATGGTGTGGTAAGAGAATTCGTAGGTCATGGTATTGGAAAAGATATGCATGAAGATCCGCAGGTACCCAATTATGGAAAAAGAGGATACGGCACTCAGTTGAAAAAGGGTATGTGCATTGCCATCGAACCGATGATAACATTGGGTTCCCGCCAGATAGTAATGGAAAGAGATGGATGGACAGTGCGTACACGCGATAGGAAATGTGCCGCTCACTTTGAGCATACAGTTGCAATAGGAGTTGGGAAGGCAGATATTTTGTCCTCATTTGAATATGTCGAACAAGTATTAGGAGATAAAGCAATTTAATATGGCAAAGCAATCCGCAATAGAACAAGATGGAGTTATAGTTGAAGCATTGTCTAATGCAATGTTTCGTGTTGAGCTAGAAAACGGGCATGAGATTACTGCTCATATCTCTGGCAAGATGAGAATGCATTACATTAAAATATTACCCGGGGATAAGGTCAGAGTAGAGATGTCTCCTTATGACTTATCTAAAGGAAGAATCGTTTTTAGATATAAATAAAAAAGAAATAAGATATGAAAGTAAGAGCATCATTAAAGAAACGTACGCCGGAATGCAAAATCGTTAGACGAAATGGCCGTTTGTATGTTATTAACAAGAAAAATCCTAAGTATAAACAACGTCAAGGATAATTTATTATTTTTGCAAAAAAAATAATTTAGTATATGGCTATAAGAATAGTTGGTGTAGATTTGCCTCAGAATAAGAGAGGCGAGATTGCGTTAACCTATGTATATGGTATTGGACGCAGTAGTTCAGCAAAAATCTTGGATAAGGCTGGTGTTGACAGAGATGTGAAAGTAAAAGACTGGACAGATGACCAGGCTGCTAAAATTCGTGAAATCATTGGTGCTGAATACAAAGTAGAAGGTGATCTTCGTTCAGAAGTGCAATTAAACATTAAGCGATTAATGGATATTGGTTGCTATCGTGGTGTACGTCACCGTATTGGTCTGCCGGTTCGTGGCCAGAGCACTAAGAACAACGCTCGTACACGTAAGGGAAGAAAGAAAACAGTTGCAAATAAGAAAAAAGCTACTAAATAATAATTGTTGATATGGCAAAAAAAACAGTCGCAGCTAAGAAGAGAAATGTGAAGGTTGACGCTAATGGACAGTTGCATGTTCATTCTTCATTCAACAACATCATTGTATCTCTGGCAAATAGTGAAGGTCAGATTATCTCATGGTCTTCTGCAGGTAAGATGGGATTTAGAGGTTCTAAGAAGAACACTCCTTATGCAGCACAGATGGCTGCACAAGATTGCGCTAAGGTAGCGTTTGATCTTGGCCTGAGAAAGGTGAAAGCTTATGTAAAGGGTCCTGGAAACGGACGTGAGTCTGCTATCAGAACTGTTCACGGAGCTGGTATCGAGGTTACTGAAATTATTGATGTAACTCCGCTTCCGCACAACGGTTGTCGTCCTCCGAAAAGAAGAAGAGTTTAATAGATAACCTATTTTTATATGTAACTTGATTTTGTTAATAATGGATTGCACTTCCTTTCTGTAATCGCGGCTGCAACAAATTAAGTTCATTAGTAACAATTAAATTAGAAAAAGAAATGGCTAGATATACTGGACCAAAATCAAGAATTGCCCGTAAATTCGGTGAAGGAATCTTTGGAGCAGATAAAGTTTTATCTAAGAAGAATTATCCTCCCGGACAACATGGTAACAACAGAAGAAGAAAGACTTCTGAGTATGGTGTCATGTTGGCAGAAAAACAAAAAGCTAAATATACTTACGGTGTATTGGAAAAACAATTCCGTAACCTGTTTGAAAAGGCTGCAAGTGCTAACGGTATTACCGGTGAAATCTTGTTGCAGAGTTTAGAGGCTCGTCTTGACAACGTGGTGTTCCGTTTGGGTATTGCTCCGACTCGTGCTGCTGCCCGTCAGTTAGTAAGTCACAAGCACATTACAGTAGATGGAAGGTAGTTAATATTCCTTCATTCTCTGTAAAACCCGGTCAGATTGTGGGTGTACGCGAAAGATCTAAATCTTTGGAAGTGATTGCTAATTCACTTGCAGGATTCAATCACAGCAAATATCCTTGGTTGGAGTGGGATGAAAGTTCTAAGGTAGGTAAGTTGTTACATATACCTGAAAGAGCAGACATTCCTGAAAACATTAAAGAACACTTGATCGTTGAATTGTACTCTAAATAATAATTAATTTCATGGCGATATTAGCATTTCAAAAACCTGATAAAGTATTAATGTTGGAAGCGGACTCCAGATTTGGAAAATTTGAGTTCCGTCCACTCGAACCCGGTTTCGGTATTACCGTAGGTAATGCTTTACGCCGTATTCTTCTTTCTTCATTGGAAGGATTTGCAATCAACACGATTAAGATCGAAGGTGTAGAACATGAGTTCGCATCTGTACCCGGTGTTAAAGAAGACGTGACCAACATTATCTTAAATCTGAAGCAAGTCAGATTTAAGCAAGTAGTAGAAGAGTTCGAAAATGAAAAGGTAAGCATTACCGTTGAGAATTCTAGTGAATTTAAGGCAGGTGATATAAGTAAGTATTTGACTGGATTTGAAGTGTTAAATCCTGAATTGGTTATTTGCCATTTAGATTCAAAAGCAACAATGCAGATGGACATTACCATTAATAAAGGTAGAGGGTATGTTCCGGCCGACGAAAACCGCGAATATTGTACCGATGTTAATGTAATTCCTATCGATTCTATTTACACACCGATACGTAATGTAAAATATCAGGTGGAAAACTTCCGTGTTGAACAGAAGACTGACTACGAAAAGCTGGTATTGGAAATTACTACCGATGGTTCCATTCACCCGAAGGAAGCTTTGAAAGAAGCCGCTAAAATATTGATTTATCATTTCATGTTGTTCTCTGATGAAAAGATTACTCTTGAAACATCCGATGTGGACGGCAATGAAGAATTTGATGAAGAAGTATTGCACATGCGCCAGCTGCTTAAGACTAAGCTTGTTGATATGGACCTCTCAGTTCGTGCCTTGAACTGCTTGAAAGCTGCCGATGTGGAAACATTGGGTGACTTGGTACAGTTCAACAAGACAGATCTGTTGAAGTTCAGAAACTTCGGTAAGAAATCGCTCACGGAGCTTGATGATTTGCTCGAGGGTCTGAATCTGTCGTTTGGAACCGATATCTCTAAATATAAATTAGATAAAGAATAAAAAATGAGACATAATAAGAAATTCAATCATTTAGGTCGTACTGCTTCTCATAGAAGTGCTATGTTATCTAACATGGCTTGTTCTTTGATCAAGCACAAAAGAATCACTACGACTGTTGCAAAGGCTAAAGCTTTGAAGAAATTCGTTGAGCCTTTAATTACAAAATCTAAAGACGACACAACTAATTCACGTCGTGTTGTATTTAGCAACTTGCAAGATAAGTTTGCTGTAACGGAGTTGTTCAAAGAAATCTCTGTAAAAGTAGCAGATCGTCCGGGTGGTTATACTCGTATCATCAAAACAGGTCATCGTTTGGGTGATAATGCTGAAATGTGCTTTATCGAATTGGTAGATTACGATGAAAACATGGCTAAGACTGCAACTGCTAAGAAAGCAACTCGTACTCGTCGTTCTAAGAAGAGTGCAGCCGCTACAGAAGCTCCTGCAGCACCGGCAGCTGAAACTACAGAGGAAGCCCCTAAAGCTGAATAATCTGTAATCATCATATATATAAAAGCCATAGCTATAAAAGCTGTGGCTTTTTTTATTTTATGCCCTGACCGGCAGTAATGAGAAAACAAGCTGTGAGGCTTCTGTCCACATGCATATTACTTGTTCTGTTTACAAAAGTTTTGATACGGACGAGGCATGCAGAACAAGAACAGCTTTTAATTTAAAGTCGGAATTAGAAACATCGAATAATTCCTTCAAAACCGTCATAGATAGGTAACCTGTTGCTTTTCAGGAAGAAACCATGAAGGAATTGAGAACCGATCCTTCATAATTTTGGATAATCCTTCATAGCTCCCTTAAAACAAAATACCTTTGATATGTGTTAATTATTGTATGAAATGAAACCTAAAACGCTATTTATGTTATCTTTGTAAACCAAACAGTAAGCAATGAAAGGATTTGTTACAGTCATATTATTTTTTCTGTTTGCCTTGGCTTTTGCCGGAACAGAATATGTAGATGCAGTTCCAGCTGCATCAATGACGGTATGTACTGTACAGCATACGGATACTACTCCGCAGCACTCCATCAATGAAGATCGTGTCATTCCCTTGGATAGCAATAAGGGAATAGCAGATATGGAGTTTGGGGACGCTCATACTTTAGCACATCGCGTCAGTGCCTCTGCAGAGCGTATGTACCGTTTTTCCTCCATGGAGACTACCCAATTTATCAAAATTTTGTTGCGTAAGATGGCCGCCCGGATGGCCAGTCTTGCAAGCTGTCATACCCATGTGTATGCCTCTTCCTATTCCCTTCCCTGGGATAGTGCTTGCGAGCACTATATCTTTGGTATGAGGCGCATTCTTATTTAGCTTTTATTCTTTTACCAATTTGTTTTTCATGGTTCTGTCTTGCCGGGTGATTGGCGAGATGTGACCTTGGTATGAATTATTGTATTTTTTAATTAGTAAAGAATAAAATTTAAATTATTATGAGTAATACAGTTTCTACTGAAGCAACCTTGTTTTCAACAACACACCCTGATGTCGTAAAACGTACTAGTGTTTCTTCTATTATCATATCCGCTATCCTTTGTGTGATAGGTGCGGGTGCATTTGCAACCTCTTTAAAGATGGGGGATTCCTCATCCACCATGAGCATGGTGCTTATGGCCGGTGGAACCATTTTGTTTCTGTGGGTCGTATTCCGCTTTTTCTGGCGAGGCAAGGAATGGGTATATGCACCTACCGGCAGCGTAGCTAAAGAAGGGACCTGCTTCTTTGATGTATGCGATTTACAGGCTTTGACGGATGCGTTGGAGAAAAAAGGTTTTGAAACCAGGAATGACGTGAAAGTAAAGACAAACGGAAACGTACGTATGGACTATATGATTTCTCAGGACAAGAAATTCGTTGCGGCCCAGCTGTTCCGTTTCATCCCCTATACATACGAACCTGCATCTTCTGTGTTTTATTTCACGGGAGATGATGCAAGTGCGTTTGTACATTGCTTGGAAACAAGTGAATTTTTGATTTTCTATGACTCTTTATGTTATGAAATAAGGTGTGCCTGTGAAGGTCTGCTTTATTTGCTTAAGACGTTAATGTGATAAATTGTCGGGTGGGGTTAGTCGTTGATGATTAGCCCCATCTTTTTCATCAGGAAGCAGGCATTCATATTTTGTGCGATGCCTTCACGGAGTTTGTATGAAAAAGTCAGTTCATCGTTGGTAATATCAGCTTCAAAGCAATAATTCCGTATTTCTTTGGGGAAATATTCTATTAGTTTCCCTAATAGCAGGTCGTGTGTGGCAATGATGCCATTCGTCTTCAGTTCCATCAGTTGGCGTACCAGGGCGAATGAGCCTTTCTGCTTGTCCATCGAGTTGGTTCCTTTTAAAATCTCATCCAGAATGATGAACAACTCCTCTCCCTTATTCAGGCGGTCTATAATTTGTTTCAATCGTTTTAGTTCGGCAAAGAAGTAAGATTCGTTGTCTGTCAACGAATCGGAAGTCCGCAAGCTTGTCACTAGTTTGGCAGGATATATTTCAAGGGAGGAACAGCATACGGGGCAGCCGGTACATGCCAATACATAATTCACTCCGATTGTACGCAGATAAGTACTTTTTCCTGCCATGTTGGCTCCTGTGATGATGACAAAGAACGGTCTTGAGGGGATATCGGCATCATTGGTCACACATTGCCGTGCAGGCATCAGGGGATGTCCCATATCCTTTGCAAGGAATACAAAAGGCTTGCCGGCAATGGTCGGATAGGTGTATGCGGGATGGTTGCCGGCAAATGTCGCCAGAGAACAAAGAGCATCAATGTCACCCAATACGTCCAGCCAGTGGAGCAGATATTTTCCATATTTGTGCCTCCATTGCTCAATGCGCATTACCTGCCGGAGTTGCCAGAACATGGAACCTTCCAGCAAGACATATAGCAGTTGATTGTTGCGCAAGTCCAGTTTGTCCAGTTCCCGTGAAAGCTCTTTCAAGATATGGGTGGTGGATTTCCCGTTCATGCCGAATTCAGCTTTCAGGTGTCTGAGTAGCGGAGCGTTCATTTCCCGGTTTTCTATCAGGCTGATCAGTTCGGCATAGATAGACAGGATACGTAATTTCTTGTCATACACTCTTTGCAGGTTGCTGACAGGCTTTATCAGTCCGAAACTACCTATCACGAACAGTCCGAAGGCCAGTCCGAACCATGTCATTGGAATGACCCCCGCCACTCCCAGCATAGCCAGTACGATGTTGACTCCGGGAACGATTCCCAATAACGGGCGGCTCCACCATTTCTTGCTGAAATAGGCAGGTGCTTCCGTCCACTCTTTAATTTCTTCGCGGTCGCTTGTCGCCCCTTTGTAGAGCAGGCCGGTGATCCGGAATGTTTCCCGGAAATCGGAATAAGCAGCCAGTTCCTTTGTCGCCTCCTGCCGTTGGATTATCTCTTCCTTTATCTCCAGATGATTTTGCAACCATTCTGCCAGTTTTTCCTTTCCGAATGAAGTGCAGGTACGGTTCAAGGCCTGGAACAAGGAGTGTCTTCCGAACAAGTCCAGGTCAAAAGAATACCTGTGGGCCGGGTTTGTGAATTCCTTTCCGTCCTCAAAAGGCTCATAGTTGTCCGCCAGTGCGGAAAGCTCGTCACTATTCACCCGTATGCAGGTTTCCAGCCAGTCTTTGCGGAAAAACAACCGGTTGTGATACTTCACCAATGCCAGAAAAGGAACGAAAGTGACCGCTATGGTTAGACATATAGTGGGTGTCCCTGCCTGATAGAAGTAGATTGTTCCTATAATCCCTGCTGCAAATAACAAGACCCTCAGCGTGCTGATGCGGAGAATCTTATTTTTTACCTGGCGGAGTTCTGCCTCAGCCTGTTCAATGCGCTGTTCGTATTTTGCTTTCAATTCCATAATGATAGGTTATAAATATTTCCTTGCCATACCGGGCGCGGTTTTGCAGCGGAGAGGGGAAGCCTTCTGCGGCGATGCAAGGGTATGGCGAAGAACTTTTCATTTGTTTTCCGGCAAATATATAGAAAAAAAAACGTCTCCTTCTGTTTCTTGTGTTATTTAGACTTATCTTTTCATTTTAGGAAGAAGAGCCTTCCATCCGGAATGATGGCGGTTAGACCGATGAGGATGCATGACAGGAAATGAAATTTTAACATAGCCGATGAACCCATTGTCAATAGGAAAAAGTATATTTGTCTGTCTGATAAAGATTATAAACTACTTGGGGTATGAGAAAAATGATATTCATTTTATGCATTCCGACCGCTTTGCTTTCGGCTTGCTCACCATCCGGAATGCAAGGCAATCCGGCGGCAGTACAAGCCGGTGCGGCCATCGGCGGAGTATTAGGCGCTATTGTGGGTGACAGGGCCGGCGGATACAACGGTTCGCAATTCGGCGCCCTGCTGGGAACTGTAACGGGGGCTGCTGTGGGAAATGCCATAACTACACCTCGGGAGGAAACTTATCAGGCGGAGGAGTATTACGTAAAGACTTATCCTTCTTCTTCGCAGTATGAGCACACTTCCTCTTATGAGCCTTCATCGGGATTGAGGATTATCAACCTGCGTTTTATCGATGATAACCGTAACCATGTTATTGATGCGGAAGAAGACAGCAAACTGGTGTTCGATGTGGTGAATGATGGTGATGTGCCCGCTTACAATGTTACTCCGGTGATAGAGGAAATGAGCGGCATGAAACATATTTTGATTTCACCTTCGGCTCAGATTGCCTATATGCCTGTCGGGAATCAGATAAGGTACACGGCCACCATTCGTGGAGGCAGGAAGTTGAAAACAGGCCAGGCGCAATTCCGTGTTTTTGCAACAGAGAGCAACGGGGCGGTGACCGAAGCGCATGAGTTTACTTTGCCTACCCAAAAACGAATAAAGAAATAAGTTCCTTCATTGGCGGGGCTTCTGCGGGCGGATAACCCTTTTCCGGAGACAATGTAAGCGTTCGCAGCCCTATTGTTAAGCCTTTCCGACCGTCCGGTTACTATCTCCAAAGCCTGCGGAGTTATCTCCATAGCCTTTGGAGTTAACTCCGCAAGCTTTGGAGATAACTCCATAGTGCTATGGAGATAGTATATATCCTTTCTTCAGACCTTAGCAGGCGGGAGGAAAGGCCTTAGGGTGGGGGATGTGTGGAGTTACTCCTTGTTGATGATTGCCTTGTATCTCTTGCAGGGTCAGATTTCCTGTGATGGCGATGATGGTAAATTCATTTTTTTCCTGACTCATCAATACAAATTCCTTTTCTTTGTTTTTGTTCCGTTTCAGATAAATGATGGTCTTTTCGCCTTCATCGTTTATGCGCATCAGTTCCTCGTAGCCGTTCTTGGGACTGATGAAAGCTGTCTCTTTTTTCAGCTTGGCGATAATGTCGGGTTTTTCACAACTTAGAATCTGGATGTTATCCAGTTTGGAGGCTACTTCGCCTATATTTACCCCTTCCGTTTTCATGTCGGGCATCAGGCTGAGCATGGCTTTTGAGATATAGACAGAGGTTACCCCGTCCATATCAGCGAACTTGTCGAAAAAACTGTCCTGTGCGTAGGTGAACAGTGAGCACAGAGAGAGCAATAAGGTAATGATATATGTACGTTTCATTGTTTTATGTTATTTAATCGGTTTAATTGTTCGTTTACGTTCTCTTGAATTTTTCCGGTGGCTTCCTGCACCGATTCCACTTTTTCTATTCCTTTATTCAGGCTGCTGGAAAGCATGATAAGTGCCTTCTGGGCCTGTACGTATGCTTCTTCGGGGGTGGCGCAGGTATCTTGCGGTGCCGGATAGGGCTTGTATAGGTACAGTCCTACGGAGAGCAGGATGAGCAGGCTGGCGGCTATGCTCCCTATCCATTGCAAGCGGAGGACCCGTGTATGTTTTTTTATTTTCAGCGTGCGTCTTTCGCCTGTGTCCCATTGGTCTATCTTGCGGCTCAGCCTGCTTTCCAGTCCTTCCGGTATTTCGGGAGCGGGCTGTGCTGCCAGTTGCATGAAGATTTCCTTCTCGGCAAGTAAATGAGCCGGAACGTCCTCTTCGGTAAAAAAGCGTTTCAGTTCCTTTTCTTCGGTTTCGCTGGTTTCTCCATCGTAATACCGGGTCAATAGTCTTTCTATTTCATTTACTTTCATAGTTCATTATTGCATTATATTGTTCACGTATCTTTTTGCGGGCGCGGCTCAGCAACACACGTATGTTGATGGCATTCAGTCCTGTGGCTTGCTCTATCTCCTCAAAGGAGCAGTCATTGACATCACGGAGCAGAATCACCCGCTTTTGTTGCTCTGGCAGTCTGCCGATGAGCCGGCGTACCTGGTTCACCTCATCCCGTTGTTCCACTTCCCGCGCTATGTTGGTGTCCGTAGGGAGGTTCAGCTCTTCGGGAGGGCGTCCGTCTTCATCCGGCTGACTCCGGCGCAGGACGTCGTAGCACAGATTCTTGATGAGGGTGACACAATAGGCTTCGGTGTTCAGTACGTCCGCCAGTTCATCGCGCTTGTTCCACAATTTCAGATACGCTTCCTGCACCATATCTTCCGCATCCTGAGGGTTGCCCGTCAGCCGGAAGGCTACCCGGTAGAGTTTCCGGTGGTAAGGTAGAAATTGTTGCTTAAACTCAGCGGTGTCCATGCTTCTTCCCTGTTTCCTGATTTACTAATTTGTTTATATCATCCTTTGTGAATTTTCCGTTTATCTGTACCAGTGTACAGTCTTCTTTTCCGGTGCATACAAACAGCAGTTCACGGATAGTTTCCTTTTTTGTTTTCATCAGCACGCGGACTTTCTCGCCTTCATCGTTTACACGCATCAGCTCATCATATCCTTTCAGATTCAGTTTGTCACTTTTTTGTTGAACCGTTCTTTTACGCTTGCCGTACAAGATTCCAGGTCCAGTACTTTTATTGACTTTATTTTTCTTATTATCTCAGCGTCTTCATCGTGTCCGGCAAACATTTTTCCAAGAGACATCATGAAAGAAGATACTTTGACACAATCGGCATTTTTTTCGCTGCCGAATTCATTGAAAAGACCGTTGATGCCTTGGGCGTAGCCCAGATGGCAGACGAAGACTAGCAATAGAGTAAATACAAACTTTTTCATGGTTCTATTTGGTTTTTGTTCATACTGAAATTGTTTTTTGAAAGCGCTTTCAATCAGATAGACGGGGGAAGTGGGAAAGTTGTTACAAAGGGAAAAGAATTTTTTTAAGTTTCTATGTTTGTAAAGAGGTTCAGCTTTACAAAGAAAGCATCATTCAATAGCCTGTTTGATCTTTCATCAGCATGATCACAGGCTTTGCCGGTCCCTTTAACCAATTCCTTTCATTCAGGTAATTTCGGGGAGTAGAATGAAGAAACCCTCGCCTTGTTTACAAATCTTTCGCAAGTTCAGGATGAGAACAAGGGGTTTTTCTTATGAAATGATATTGGCTGGGGATTATTGGTTCCGCACAGGCAACCTCACCCATAACCATCCGGGAATCAATTTCCAGAAGAATACGATAAACTGATAGCGCCAGTCTATGATGGCTACTCTTTTCCTTCGGGAAATGGCTTTTACAATTTGAGATGCTACTTGGGAAGTATGCATCAGCAGCGGATATTTATCATCTTTCAGCAAAGGAGTGGCGACAAATCCGGGACGGATATCGGTGAAGGAGATGTTTAGTTTCTTCATGTGTGCCAATTGCTCCAATGCATTTATGTACGTGTTCTGAAACCGCTTGGTAGCTGAATAAGCTGGGGCGGATCCCAGCCCTTTGGTGCCTGCTATGGAGCTGATTACGGCTATATGCCCTTTCCCGCGTTGCTCAAAATAGTGATAGGCGGCATTGACCATCCGTATGAATCCCGAAACATTGGTGGCGGCGGTTTGTAATTCTATATCGGGGCAGAGTGAAAGATTTTGTTTGCCTATGCCCGAACTGAGCAGGAACACATCCATCGCCGTCCGGTTTCATAATCAGTTGCTCCAATAAGGGCAGGGGCATCCTCGCGGGTGACATCTATCCGCTGGGTACATACCTGTCCGGGAGCGGACTGCCGGAGCTTTTCCAGTTCTTCTTCTCTACGTCCTGCCACGCCTACTTGCCAGCCGTCTTTCAGATAGCATCGCGCCACTTCCAGTCCGATGCCGGAAGTGGCGCCAATGATAATGATTTTTTTCATCCGCTTCGTCTTATTGTAAAGCTTGCTCAATGTCGGCTATGATGTCGTTTACATTCTCGATGCCCACTGAAAGACGAATCAAGTCCGGAGCTACTCCCGCTTCGCGCAACTGTTCGTCGGTGAGCTGGCGGTGAGTATGGCTGGCGGGATGCAGTACGCAGGTCCGTGCGTCGGCCACATGGGTTACGATGCAGATGAATTTCAGCCTGTCCATAAATTCTATCGCTTCCTCACGGGTTCCGTTCAAGCCGAAAGCGATGACACCGCACGAGCCGTTTGGCATATATTTCTGTGCCAGATCATAGTATTTGCTGCTTTTCAGTCCGCAATAGTTCACCCATTTCACTTTCGGGTTGGCTTCCAGCCATTCGGCCACTTTCTGTGCGTTTTCGCAATGACGGGGCACGCGCAGGTGTAATGTTTCCAATCCCAGATTCAGCAGGAACGCATTTTGCGGAGACTGGATGGAGCCGAGGTCACGCATCAGTTGGGCGGTTGCTTTCGTCATGTAAGCCATTTTGCCGAACGCTTTGGTATAAGTCAGTCCGTGATAAGACTCGTCGGGCTGGGTCAGACCGGGGAATTTGTCCGCATGGGCTTCCCAGTCAAAGTTGCCGCTGTCCACAATGGCGCCTCCTACACTGGTGGCATGACCGTCCATGTATTTGGTTGTAGAATGGGTGACGATATCCGCTCCCCATTCAAACGGGCGGCAGTTGATGGGAGTGGCGAAGGTGTTGTCCACAATCAAAGGCACACCGTGCTTGTGTGCGATGCGTGCGAACTTTTCGATGTCCAGCACATCGATGCTCGGATTGGAGATGGTTTCGCCGAACAACGCTTTGGTATTCGGGCGGAAAGCTTGGTCTATTTCCTCTTCGGATGCATTGGCGTCAATGAAGGTACACTCGATGCCCAGTTTTTTCAGCGTGACGCCAAACAGATTGAATGTACCTCCGTAGATGGTAGACGAGCATACGAAGTGGTCGCCTGCCTGACAGATATTGAAAATGGCATAGAAGTTGGCAGCCTGGCCGGACGAGGTCAGCATAGCACCCACACCACCTTCCAATGCTGCGATTTTTGCGGCGACGGCGTCATTGGTGGGGTTTTGCAAGCGTGTATAGAAATATCCCGAATCTTCCAGATCGAACAGACGCGCCATCTGTTCGCTGGTGTCATACTTGAATGTGGTACTTTGATAAATAGGCAAAACGCGCGGTTCGCCTTTTTTCGGAGTCCAGCCTGCCTGTACGCATAAGGTCTCCCTGCTATACTTCTTATCCATGTTTATATTGTTATTAAAATTACATATTCATTTATTTCGCAGCAAAATTAAGAATAATCTGTCATTTAGGGTTCAATTATTGAGAAAAGTGTTATATTTGAACGATTTTAATAAGCTTAACTATGGCAGAGGATATAAAATTCAGGCATACTATGCCGGTGCAGATACGATTCAGCGATGTGGACCAGTTTGGTCATATGAACAATTCGGTTTACTTTTCTTTGTATGATTTGGCAAAGACTACTTATATAAAAGATGTGTTTGGCAGTGCCGACTGGAGTAAGCTGGCTATTGTGGTGGCCAATATCAATGCAAACTTCTTTATGCCGGTATTTTTCTCGGATCATCTGGTGATAGAAACGGCTGTGGTACATTTGGGGCATAAGAGTTTTACTTTGTTGCAGCGTGCCGTGACTACGGATACCCATGAGGTGAAGTGTGAGTGCCGCACGGTGATGGTAGGTTATGACCTGGCTACCAAAGAACCGAAATTGATTTCCGAGGATTATAAGGAGGCAATTTGCAGGTACGAGGAAAAAACATTGGAGGAACTTTCAAAAGGGTAGAAATGGATGGTATACTCGCTATAAATAGCTAAAAAATTATTTATAGCAAGATTGTATTATTTTATTAAAAGTATTCTCCTGTAATGGTTAAAAGTTTGGGAGATGAGTCAAAATTACCATATAATAAAATTTCTCTTTGAAACTTTCCTATGTCATCGGGATGGAAAATGATATTCAGACAAGTGCTGTCTCCCGGATTTATTTCAGTAATTTCATTTTCAATATTCAAACATTCGCATGAAAGATCTATATGACTGATTCTTACTATGTTCTTCCCTGTATTCCATATTGTGAATTTGATTCTTGCCTTTTCCGTGCGGCTGATTTTGCCTAAATCTATCTCATTTGTGTTGAATGTAATGGTGGTGTTCGCTTCTTCGCTGGGAGATTCATTTCCATAAAAAGAGTGCGACACATATTTACCATTATTTAAAAGGTAGACTCTAGGTGTGTTTTTAGCCATATCCAATTCCACTAATATGGATTTAGTGTCTAGATATACATTGGAGTAGTCATCTATATTTTTATTGACAATTAAATTGAAAGTCTTTTTACTTTTACATGCAATTATATAAATAGTATCGGTCGAGTTATGTATTTCTGACAGAGCTTTGTGTATGCATCCTTTGCAACCATTACCCAATATGGTAACAAGGTGGGTGGCATTGTGGATTTGTGATTTCTCAACTCCGACTTCATCAAACAGTTTTTGAAGGCATTTGTCATTATTGGACATACAGCTTGCCAGGAACAGTCCTCCACATAGAATGATTGAGTAGTTCTTTTTCTTCATTTTTTTCGGCCTTGAAGTGTGAAACACCTGAATACCAGTTTGTTTTCGTCAAACTGAGGATTGTTTTCATTATTCTCTGAAATATACAGGCCTTTTTTACCTACGAAGCACAAGTGATGGGCATAGGTGTTGCCGGGAAATTTTGTTTCACCAATAATTTCATAATCTTTGTTTAGAATGATGATGGAGAAACTTTGATGCGGATTGTTGGAGAATGGTTTTATATTATCATCCGGCATTAAGGCAAACCGATAGAATACTTTTTCGGTATTTATCATACATACAAGTGGTGGTAATGGGGCTGTAATCCTCTGTCATGTATGGTTTTGAATAAATCAATTTGTAAATTTTGGGAGACTGGACGCACGTGGGGCAGATAATGGCTTTTAGCATTATACGCTTTTTTATGTTTGAAATCAGAAGATACAAATATGCTGTCATATTGTCCCAGTGAAACAACAACTTCTTTACCTGTATATGTGTAACTGATTTCAGGGTCATACAGAATGTAGTCTATCTCATCTTTGTTAAAAATAGATGGGTATCGTAGTTCTGTCCACCCTAGTTTTTTTTATGAAGGTCTGCATAAGCAAATATGGGTATTTTATCCCATTCATCTTTTTTACGGGGATATTTTAATAATGATTGACTGAAATATAAAATAGAATCCTTAATTATGGCAGGTCGATATGTATAACTCATGCAACAAATGTGGTCGAAAGCATGAAAGTTTACGCTGTCTTTCCAAAAGCTATTCTTATTTTCCACTTCTCCTTTTTCATTGATAATTCCAAAAACTCCATTCCAAGTTGTAATTAAAAAATGCTTTGAGCTAAGTGGAAAACAGCCATTAGTTGATGGCATTGCATTTCTCCCCTCTTTTTGTAGATGAATTGTTTTAATAACTTGTTTGGTATCCAAATCATAGATATGAACTTTATAGCTTGCTTTTTCATTCAAAAAGGAAAGATACTCATGTCCGTTTTCTTCAAATTGGAATATAGATTTGCTTTCATAATGTGTATGTTCATCTATAGACAGGCAGATGGAGTCTGTAGCTGTTAATTCTGTACCATACTACTATGATTTTTCCAAATTATTTATGATAAAATGGGTTTATATTTCTCGTTTCTTTTGATGACCGCAAACATTCTTGCCACTATTTTTGCTCGTAATGCATTGATTACAGACATCTTGTT
>ENA-OQKS01000010-OQKS01000010.1-human-gut-metagenome-genome-assembly--contig:-NODE-10-length-54689-cov-3.495638_pt1 | contig 54689 bp, 48 predicted proteins | sample MGYA00242804_ERZ504808 | MGnify/ENA primary metagenome ERZ504808 (study PRJEB26092, sample SAMD00036375) | human gut metagenome | host: Homo sapiens | study: EMG produced TPA metagenomics assembly of...
AATTTAATTAACTATTAATAATTAAGTTGGACGATATAGAAAGAAAAATTATTTTTTTTATAGTATTCATTATTTTATGTGCAGTTTCGTGTACAGAAAAAAAATCAAATTTTATTAATACGGTTCATTTGAAAGGCCAGTTGTTTGATATGGGTAGCCAGAATGTGCGTATGAGATTTGACGGAGCAGCATCTATGCTAGGTGACAGCCGGGATATTTTGTTGAAAACGGATGCTGCCGGTTATTTTGATACTACTTTTGTACTTAAAGAGCCGACATATTATACTATCAGCCGCAACACATTGTATCTTACTCCAGGAGATGACATGACTATCAAAGTAACTCAGACAAATACAGAAGCGGAATTCTCGGGAATCGGAGCCGAAGCCAATAATTACATGAAGTTCCGTCTTTTTCCGAAAGGTGGTTCTTATCTGGAAGCCGGTGGTAACTTGCGTGGAGATTTTGTGTCCACTAAAGCGTTGGTTGACAGCTTGGCCGCTATACGTATGCATACATTGGATACGTTGAGTAATGTGTCTGATGCATTTAAAAAGCTGGAAACAGCACGGATCAAAGCGGATATTATCAATAGTTATATCTGTTATGCAAGTTATTCAAGGATGTTTGCCGAAGTGAAGAATGAAGAAGAGATGCGGGCTAAATGGAATGAGTTTAATGTTTCATTAACTCAGGATGTAACTCCGCTATATAAGGAGATTGTGAATGAAGATATGCTGAATGTAGCTGTGGTGCGCGATGTTTTGTCTTATCAGGAAGATTCTACATTGGCTTCTCTTTGGTTTAAGGATATTTCCATTCCTGCGCGTACTACGGAATTATATGCTTGTGCTAAAATAGTCGATAATCTGAGAAATGAAGCTTCAGAACAGACTGTGAACGAGGCGAAGGCATTTTTGCAAACAGTGAAGAATGCTGATTTTGCAACAGAAATTGAAGGAAAGATTGTTCAAGCTTCCAAGTTGCTTCCCGGACAACCTGCCATTGATTTTGAAATGTTGGATGTGGAGGGTAATGTGAAGCATCTTGCAGATTTTAAGGGTAAGGTGATTTATATTGATTTATGGGCGACCTGGTGTGGCCCTTGCATTCAGGAATCTCCGGCATTTGAGGCTTTAGGTAAGAAATATGTGGGTAAGGATATCGTTTTTCTTCCGGTTTCTACAGATACTACAACGAAACCTTGGTTAAGGTATTTGGATGGACATAAGAAAGAATTGACTCAATATCATTCCAATGATGTTGCTTTAAAAGAAAGTTGGGCTATCATGTATATTCCTCGTTTTATTTTGATTGACAAGGATTTCAATATTGTGAATGCATACGCTCCACGTCCGTCAAGTGAAGAGATTGGTACTTTGATTGATTCTGTTCTTAATAAATAGTAAATTTATGATTTATAAAAAATATCTATTATTAGGCGTTTCTTTATGCATGTTAAATGCTTGCAATGAGTCTAAGTCTGTGTCTTTAGAGGGTAGTCTTGATGGAATCCAGGCTGATTCTATCTATTTATATCAAGTAGACAATGAGCATTATGGTAGTGTGAAACTGATTAAATCTATTGCTGTTACCGATGGTAGGTTTGCTTATCCCACTGATTCTATACAAGCCGGTCTTTATTGTTTCTCTTTGCAGAATATGGAGCGTGGAGAGTATTTACAGCAATACGCTAATTTGTTTTTGGAACCCAAATCCATGCAGCTTACCTTGGGTAAGGATAAGTATGATCAACTGAGTTTACATGCTACAGGGTCTGCATTGCAGGAGCAATACGAAGCCTTGCAAGAAGCGAAATATGTAGCAGGTAATCGTATGGTTCTCGATTCTTTGGATCATATGTTCTATGAAGCTCGTGAAAAAGGGGATCGTGAGGAAATGGAGCGTATCCGGGAGGTTTCCAGTCCTTATTATGAGAGTGCCTCGGAACAGACCCGTAAACTGATAAATGGGGAAATTGCTAAAAAATAAAGGCTCATACTTCGGTTTGTATCTTTATTATACTTATCGCTTCCAAAATCATACTTTTAATACAGTTGAGGAGATTGATGAGGCACGTAACTTCATAGGCAGTTTTGATGAGGCGTCCAGGCGAAGTGGTATATATGTAAAAATGCAAGAAGGTTTGGATAAATTTGCTAGGTGTGCTACCGGTAGCGTTGCTCCTGCTATAACAGGAATTGATTTGAAAGGGAATTCTGTCAGTTTGAACGATTTCAAGGGTAAATATGTTCTAGTCGATTTCTGGTTTGCCGGTTGTAGTTGGTGTCGTAAGGAAACTCCTTATCTGTTGAAGACGTACAATGCTTTCAAAGATAAAGGATTTACTATTTATGGTGTGTCTACAGACCGTCGTGAGGAAGATTGGAAAAAGGCTATTGAAGAAGACAAGAGCTATTGGAATCAGGTTCTGTTGCAGAAAGACGACGTGAAGGATGTGTTGGAATCATACTGTATTGTCGGTTTCCCACATATAATTTTAGTAGATCCGGAAGGTAAAATTGTAGCGAAGGAGTTGCGTGGAGATGATCTTTATAATACCGTCGAAAAGTTTGTAAACGGAGCAAAATAAAGAAATGTGTTTTTTAACTCATAAAGCAGTAGGCTGGGAATGTCCGGTCTACTGTTTTTTCTTTTATGGAATATGGTTTTTTTTTGAAGGAATGATATGGTTTTATTATAGGTAGTGATGTTCTGTATTGTATTTATTTTTTAAATAAATCTAATGTGTGACCTGTATTTCTTTAATGTTTTCCTTTTGAAGAACATATTGTCTGTCGGATAAGTTAAAAGTTTACCTTTGCAATATAATCAGAGGATGAGATATTGATCTATAATAAATATTATAAATAAAACGCATAGGTATTGTAAGCGTACAATACTTTTTGGTTGGTCTCGTTGGATGCTTGTGTTCAGATTTAAGGCGAGGTCACCTTATTCTCGTAGAGAATTTAGATTTTAATTTGAATGATACTTGCTCGCGATGAGTAGGTATCATTTGTTTTTTAGTCTATTCTGTATGGAAATGGCTTGTAAGATTATACATAGAAGATAGAATAATTAGATCACTCTGCCGTTGAAATGGAGGATTTGAGCGGATTATTTTAATTATTGGAAGAATTGTTCTATCCTTTAAAGCATATTGCTTCTATCTTTGCCATACTGAGAAAAACATTAAATTACACTATTATGAAGAATTTTCTTATCTTATCTCTGTTGTTAGCCTTTTTGACTACGGAAGTATGTGCGCAGTGGAAACCGGCTGGTGACAAGATCAAAACACAGTGGGCAAATAAAATAAATACCTCTGCCGTATTGCCTGAATTATCCACGTCCTATAATGGAACGTAATGAATGGAAGAACTTGAATGGTTGTGGGAGTATGCTATCACCGATTTGGGAGGAAATGTTCCGGCGCATTTTGACGGGCAGATTTTGGTACCTTTTGCAGTGGAATCTTCTTTATCAGGTGTGGGACAAAGAGTCGGTGACAAAAAAGGAATTATGGTATTCCCGTTCATTTGAAGTGCCTGTTGCTTGGAAAAATAAAAATGTATTACTTCATTTCGGTGCTGTGGACTGGAAAGCAGATATTTGGGTAAATGATGTGAAGGTTGGTAGTCATACTGGTGGTTTTACTCCGTTTTCTTTTGATATCACTGCAGCGTTGTCTGGTAAGGGAAATAATAAATTAGTAGTAAAAGTTTGGGACCCTACGGATGAAGGGTATCAGCCTAGAGGTAAACAGGTGAATAATCCGGAGGGTATTTGGTATACTCCTGTGACTGGCATTTGGCAGACTGTTTGGCTGGAACCGGTTACTGCCAGACATATTGAAGAACTTCGAATCACACCGGATATTGACCAACACTTACTGACTGTAAAAGCCCATTTGAATATGAGGGCACCTTCCGATCTGATTGAAGTAAACGTATATGACGGCAATCAGTTGGTTGCCACTGGGAAAAGTATTAATGATGAGGCTGTGGTCATACCTATGCCGGAAGATGCTAAATTATGGAGTCCTGATTTTCCCTTTTTGTATACTTTAAAGGTTATGTTGAAAAGCGATAATAAAATATTGGATCAGGTGAACAGTTATGCAGCTATGCGCAAATACTCTACGAAACGTGATGCTAATGGAATTGTACGTTTAGAACTGAATAACCAACCTTTGTTCCAGTTCGGACCATTGGATCAGGGATGGTGGCCTGATGGATTGTATACCGCTCCTACTGATGAGGCTTTAGTATATGATATACAAAAGACTAAATACTTAGGATTCAATATGATACGTAAACATATTAAAGTGGAACCGGCCCGTTGGTATACTCATTGTGATCAATTGGGAATTATTGTGTGGCAGGATATGCCTAGCGGTGATCGTAATCCGGAGTGGCAGAACCGCAAATATTTTGAAGGTACGGAAAAAAAGCGTTCGGCGGTTTCTGAGGCTTGTTACCGTAAAGAATGGAAAGAAATTATGGATTGCTTGTATTCTTATCCATGTATCGGAACATGGGTTCCGTTCAATGAGGCATGGGGGCAATTCAAGACTCCGGAAATTGCAGAATGGACTAAAGAATATGATCCGACCCGTCTGGTAAATCCTGCAAGTGGAGGTAACCATTATACTTGTGGCGATATGCTTGACTTGCATAATTATCCTGCTCCCGAAATGTATCTGTATGATGCCCAGCGAGCTAATGTTTTGGGAGAGTATGGTGGTATCGGTTGGGTAGTGAAAAATCATATTTGGGAACCGGATCGTAACTGGGGATATATACAGTTTAATTCTTCCAAAGAAGTAACTGATGAGTATATAAAATATACAGATATGCTTTATGACCTGATAATCAGGGGATTCTCGGCGGCTGTTTATACTCAGACTACGGATGTGGAGGTGGAAGTGAACGGACTGATGACTTATGATCGTAAGGTGATTAAAGTAGATGAAAAACGAGTGAGAGAAGCCAACGCACGTATCTGTAAATCATTAAAGTAAGGAATATGAATAAGCTGTTCTTTTGGGTATGTGCAGTCCTTATGACTGCATGTGCTTCTTATAAAAATGATGAGGTCTTGACTGAATCCGGTTTAAGTAACAGTCGTTTTCAAACGGAGATAAATGGTGAGAAAACTGATCTGTTTGTATTGAAGAATAAAAATAAGATGGAAGTTTGTATCACCAACTATGGCGGTCGTATTGTTTCTGTTATGGTTCCTGATAAAGATGGAATAATGAGGGATGTAGTATTGGGTTTTGATTCCATACAGGACTATATCAAATATCCGTCGGATTTTGGAGCAAGTATAGGGCGTTATGCCAACCGTATAAATCAGGGACGTTTTTCATTGGATGAGATAGTATACCAATTGCCTCGAAACAATTACGGACATTGTTTGCATGGAGGTCCTCAAGGATTTCAATATCGTATTTATAGAGGTATTCAAGTGAGTGACAGAGAGGTGAAACTGACTTACTTGTCTAAAAATGGTGAAGAGGGTTTTCCTGGAAATTTGAATTGTACTATTATAATGAAATTGACGGACGATAATGCTATTGATATTCAGTATGAAGCAGAAACGGATAAACCGACTGTTGTAAACATGACTAATCATTCTTATTTTAATTTAGATGGAGATCCGTCAAAAGATAATTCTGATTATTTATTGACTTTGAACGCGGATTATTATACTCCTGTTGACAGTACTTTTATGACGACTGGAGAAATTGTTCCGGTTGAGGGTACTCCTATGGATTTCAGACTTCCTGCTGTCATTGGAACTCGTATTAATCAAGATTTTGAACAATTAAGATATGGGAATGGCATTGATCATAATTGGGTATTGAATACTAAGGGGGATATTCATCAAGTTTGTGCCACATTGGAGTCACCTGTTACGGGGATTGTACTCAATGTTTATACTGACGAGCCGGGTATTCAGGTTTATTGTGGTAATTTTCTAGATGGGACATTGACGGGTAAAAAAAATACAATATATAATTTTCGGGCCTCTGTGTGCTTGGAAACGCAAAAATATCCCGATACACCTAATAAGGCAGACTGGCCTACGGCAGTAGTGAGACCAGGAGAAAAATATCAAAGTCATTGTATTTACAAGTTTTCGGTACATAAATAATGTATGTTAAGGTAGAAGGAATTGTGGAATATAACATTTGGGATAAATAAGATTCAGAGAGGAAGAGTCCTGAAAGAAGCGGTGAGAGTAAACACTGGTTCTTTTGGGACTTTTTCCGGATAATTATTGATATGGAGAATTTAATCTTTAATTTTGTACTCTCTAAACTAAATTGATATACTATGAAAAGAATATTCATAATAGGACTTCTTTTTTTATATGCATTTACTCTTTACTCTCAAAGTAATATCCGATATTATTTCAAAACATTGGATATTCAAGACGGACTCTCGCAAAACACGGTGAACGCTATTTTGCAAGATAAACAAGGTTTCATGTGGTTTGGAACAAAAAGATGGTTTGAATCGTTTTGATGGCCTGAGTTTTCGTATTTTCAAAAAAAGAGAATTCTGCTTTAGGAAATAATTTTATCACTGCACTTCATGAGGATAAAGAAGGAAATATTTGGGTTGGAACAGATGCAGGCGTTTATGTGTATAATCCTTTATTAGAAGACTTTACAGTATTTGATAGAGTTAGTGACACAGGTGATATGATTAGTCGTGCTGTGACTCGTATTGAAAGTGATGAAGATAGTGATATATGGATTTCCGTGGATTATCAAGGATTGTTTCATTTTGATCGTGTGCAAGATCGGTTAATTAATTGTCTGCATAGAGATAAGCGTAAGAACCAATTGGCCAATGTTACGCGTTTTTGGTTTGAGGAAAAACTATGTTGGGTCAGTTTATATGACGACAACCTATATTATACAAAAGATAATTTTAAGACATTGTTTCCCTTTCAGGATTCTGAAGGAAAAGAGCCTTTTAAAGATGATATCATTAATACTTGGATTATGGGTCCCCATAATTGTTGGTATATCGGTTCTTCTAATGGTTTGACTGAAATTAATCTGACAACAGGGCGGGTAAGGCGTTTGTTGAATTATTATGTGCGTGATTTAGGCTTTAAATCGGATAAGGAATTATGGGTAGGTACGGAGTCGGGGCTATATATTTATGATTTGGAAAAAGGTGAAATAGCTCATCTCACTGTTTCAAACGGGAATGATTCTTATGCTTTAGCCGATAATGCTATTTATTCTATATGCCGTGATAATGAGGGAGGAATGTGGATCGGATCTTATTTTGGCGGGGTCAATTACTATCCGCGTCAATGGACTTATTTTGAAAAATTCTACCCTCGTGATGATATTAAAAATTTTGGGCGTAGGGTACGTGAGTTCTGTGAAAGTAATGATGGTACTGTTTGGATTGGTACTGAAGATAAGGGATTATTTCATTTTTATCCGGAAAGTGGAAAGATTGAAAAATTCTCACATCCTGCTATTTATCAAAATGTTCATGGTTTATGTTTGGACGGTGATGATTTGTGGGTAGGCACTTTTTCCGGAGGTTTAAGCCGTATTGATTTGCTTACGAAGCAAGTAAGACACTATCAAAAAGGTATAAGCCCAAATTCTTTGGATGCCAATAATGTATTCTCTATTTGTAAAACTACATCTGGTGACTTATGGATTGGCACTACATCTGGATTGCTGCGATATAATCGTGATACAGATGACTTTACTAGGATGCCGGAACTAGCTAATATGTTTGTTTATAAAATATTGGAGGATTTTAGTGGGAATTTGTGGCTGGCAACTTATTCTAACGGTGTTTTTCGTTATGATGTGAATAAGAAAGAATGGAAGAATTTTATTTTTCACAAGAACGATTCCACTTCATTACCTTATGATAAAGTAATCAGTATTTGTGAAGATAGTCGTAAGCGGTTATGGTTTATGACACAAGGGGCGGGTTTTTGCCGTTTTAATCCGGAAAATGAAAGCTTTACTCGTTTTGATATGTCGAAAGGTTTTCCTAGTAATATCATTTATCGGATGGTAGAGGATAATCGGGGGAATTTATGGTTGACAACTAATAATGGTTTGGTTTGTTTCAATCCGGAAACAGATGATAAACGAGTTTATACTACAGCAAACGGATTGCTAAGTAACCAGTTTAATTATCAGTCTGGGTATAAAGATAAGATGGGACGTATCTATTTAGGTAGTATAAATGGTTTTATCACTTTTGATCCATCTACTTTTGTAGAAAATACTTTTGTTCCACCAGTTGTCATTACAGATTTCTTCTTATTCAATAAACGAATGCAGATCGGCAGTAAGGATTCTCCATTGAAAGAAAGCATCGTCTTTTCTGATGAGGTCGAGTTAGAATCTGATCAAAATTCTTTTTCATTGCATGCGGCGGCATTAGGTTATCAGGCACCGGAAATGAATCAATTGGTTTATAAAATGGAAGGATTTGATAAAGAGTGGTATAATGTAGGGCGGAATTCGGTAATCAATTATTCCAATTTACCATATGGAACTTATATTTTCCATTTAAGAGGATCGAATAGTGACGGAAAATGGAATGAAAAAGAGCGTATATTGAAGATTCATATTTTACCTCCGTTTTATTTATCAGGGTGGGCCTATTTTATTTATTTGCTATTAGGAATTCTGTCTGTGGTAGGTATCATTTATTATTTCCGGAAAAGGAATGAGCAGAAACACCAACAGGCCATGGAGAAATTCGAACGGGAAAAGGAACGCGAACTCTATACTGAAAAAAATAGATTTCTTTACGAATGTGGCGCATGAGATTCGTACTCCTTTGACATTAATCAAAAGTCCGCTTGAAAAATGTGCTTGTTTCTCCGAATGTATCTGCAGATATCCGTGATGATTTGGAAATAATGAATCTGAATACTACCCGTTTACTGGATTTGGTTAATCAGTTACTTGATTTCAGAAAGACTGAAACACGTGGGTTTCAACTGAATTTTGTAGAGTGTAATATTTCGGATATATTACAGCAGATTTATATGCGGTTTACTCCATTGGCACGGCAAAAGAAATTGGAATTTGTTATTGAATGTTCGGAATCTATCTATGCGTCGATAGATCGTGAGGCGTTGACTAAGATAATTAGTAATCTGTTTACTAATGCCATTAAATATTCTGAAACTTATATTCATGTCCGGTTGTGGATGGAGGATACTTGTTGGTTCTTGTCTGTCTGTAACGATGGCAATGTAATTCCTATGGAAATGCGTGAAGAGATTTTTAAGCCTTTCATACAGTATAAGGACGGATTTTCCCGTAAGGTTTCGGGTACGGGAATTGGTTTGGCATTGGCAAGATCTTTAGCTGAGTTGCATGAAGGGAACTTAATTATGGATGATTCACAAAAGCAGAATTGTTTTATTCTTTCATTGCCAGTAAAGCATGAACATACTATTGCCATTTCGAAGAGTGAGATTAAGTTGAAAGAGGATCCGAAAGAAGAGGATCCGGGACAATTGCAACAGAAGCCGCGTTACACTGTATTGATTGTGGAGGATAATGTTGAAATGTTGGCTTTTGTTGTCAGACAATTGTCACCTGTTTATCAAATATTGACTGCAACTAACGGAGTGGAGGCCTTAAAGGTGTTGGAGGGGCATACAGTGAACTTAATAGTATCGGATATAATGATGCCCGAAATGGATGGGTTGGAATTATGTGACCGTATAAAATCAGACTTGGATTACAGTCATATTCCTATTGTACTGTTGACGGCTAAGACCACTTTACAATCAAAAATAGATGGTTTGAAATCTGGAGCGGATGCTTATATTGAAAAGCCGTTTTCTGTGGAGTATTTGAAAGTGTCTGTTGCCAATTTATTAAGTAATCATGAAAAGCTGCATGCGGCTTTTGCACATTCACCGTTTATACAGACCAATTCTATGGCTATGACGAAAGCGGATGAAACTTTTTTGAAAACCTTGAATGAAGTGATTGTTGCCAATATGCAAAATCCGGACTTCTGTCTGGACGATATGGCGAGTTTGCTCAATATGAGCCGTTCCAGTTTGAACCGCAAAATAAAAGGAGTGTTGGACATGACCCCTAATGACTATATCCGTTTAGAGAGATTGAAAAAAGCTGCTCAATTATTAAGGGAAGGAGAATGTAAGGTAAATGAAGTATGTTATATGGTTGGCTTCAATACTCCTTCTTATTTTACTAAATGTTTCAGAAGCAATTTGGTATTTTACCAAAAGATTTTGTGAAATGATTTTTTTTCGGCGCATGAAATAGAATAATAGAACTAATCGCCCTCAGGAACTATTCTGAGGGCGATTTTTGAATGTATTATTCTATTAATTGGTTGAATAGTTCTAGCACATTCGGGGAGTTTGGAATACATTTGCATCACAAAAAGTTGAGAATATGATTCATGTAATACTGTGAAAAAAGAAATGCCTATGACATAACAAGAATGTGACCTTTAAATTCTATCTGTTGTATGTATATTTATGAACATACTTGTGATTAATTAAAAAGCGGAACTGAAATCCTCCGCACAATTTTACAAATCTAATTCTATAAAAAATGATTAAAAAATTATTAGTCTTCTTTCTGACTATTTTTACGATGACTGCTTATGCGCAGAACGTAACAATGACCGGAACCGTAGTAGACACAGACAACTTGCCTTTAATTGGTGTGAATGTGGTTATTAAGGGTACTTCTACCGGTACTACTACTGATTTGGATGGTAAGTTTACTCTTACTGGAGAAAATGGACAAACATTGGTTTTCTCATATATAGGGATGACCCTCCAAGAGATTGTTTACAAGGGAAAACCTTTGCACGTGATAATGAAGGATGATTCCAAGGCTTTGGAAGAGGTGGTTATAATTGGTTATCAGACTGTGAAGAAATCTGATCTGACGGGTGCAGTAGCAGTAGTTGATACCAAAGAGATGAAAAAAAGCTCAGCTGGAACACTTGTCAGTCAGATGCAGGGGCTTGCTACAGGTGTAAACGTTCGTAGTAGTGGTAGAGCAGGTGAGGATGCTTCTATTCAAATTCGTGGTGTGGGTTCATTAAGTAATAATGCTCCGTTGTGGGTGGTCGATGGGATGATAACTGATCCGGGAGTTGACTTTAATCCGGCTGACGTTGAATCTATTCAGATCTTGAAAGATGCTTCCGCTGCCGCTATATATGGTTCTCGTGCTGCTAATGGGGTGATTATTGTTACTACTAAGAAAGGGGTGAGTGGTCCTATGAAGGTGAATGTGAGTGTGAAAGAAACATTGGAGTGGAGTCCGAAGTTTGATTTGATGAATGCGGCAGAGTACATTAAATATAATGATATAGCTTATAAAGAAGCGATAAAAGATGGTATAGCCTCCATAACAACAACTCAGAAGCATTCCGAATATGATACCAATTGGCAGGATGAGGTATTGAAGACAGCTTTGGTACAGGATTATAATGTATCTTTATCCGGTGGTGGAGATTCGGGTAGTTATTTTGTTTCAGCTGGTTACTATAATAATGATGGTGTATCTTATGGAAATACGTTTGATCGTTATAGTTTCCGTGTTAACACACAGGGGAAAAAAGGTTGGTTTTCATTCGGTGAGAACTTGGCCTACTCATTAACTAATACAGATCCGAACCAGACAAATACTTATAATGACTTTTTACGTATGATGCCTACTATTCCGGTTTATGATGAGAATAATCCAGGTGGTTATGGATATGGAGATGCGGCTAAATATAATACTTTCGGTGTAAATCCCATTGCACGTGAAAATTTGGAAAAACGCCATATGAGACAAAATCGTCTGAATGGTTCATTGTGGTTGGAGTTCAAACCTTTCGAGTTTCTTTCTTATAAGTTCAATGGGGGCGTTGACTTGTATTTCTATGAAAATTCATGGTTTCGTGGTGAAGGTAATTGGCAACAAAATCAGGAACATCGTGATCCGGAGAGCCAGAAAGCACGTGATAATACTTATAATATGCTGATTGAGCACACGTTGAATTTTAACAAGGATTTTGGAAAACATCATGTCGATGCAGTATTAGGTACTACTTACCAACATCATGAGTGGGAGGGGTTATGGGCTTCCCGTCTTAATTTTCCTATGTTAGGTAATGGTGATTATCTGACAGTGTTAAATGCTGGACAAAGTAACCAACAGAATACTAATAGTATTAGTGAGAATGCCATGATCTCTTATTTGGGACGTGTTAATTATATTTATGATGACAAATATTATCTGACAGCTACTTTCCGTCGGGATGGTACTTCTCGTTTAGCTAAGGAAAATCGCTGGGGTAATTTTCCTTCTGTTTCTGCTGCCTGGAGAATTTCTAAGGAAAGTTTCTTTAAGGTACCTTGGATTGATGATTTGAAGATCAGGGGAAATTGGGGGCGTTTGGGTAATGCTTCTATCGGTGATTGGGATTATGTTGGTACTATTAATCAAAGCATTGTGACGGTATTTGGTGGAGCTATTGTACCTGGAGCCACTCAAGTAAAATTAGTGAATACCAATCTTGTTTGGGAAACCAAAGAAACCGTAAATATTGGTTTTGACGCTAGTTTTCTCAATTCACGTTTGACTTTCAGTGCCGAGTATTATCATTCAAAGACTAAGGATGTTTTGACGGAAATGCCTATTGCCATCTCTACCGGTAATCAAGAAGGGGCACCTAAAGCAAATGCGGCTAGTTTGCGCAATCGTGGATTTGAATTGAGCTTGGGGTGGAAAGATCAAGTTTCAGATTTCAAATATGGTGCATTGTTGAATATTACAACTTTGAGTAATAAAGTATTAAGTTTAGGATATGAAAAACCTTTTATTGATTCAGGTCAGGCAAGAACGAGGTTGAATGGTCCGTTGGCAGAATTTTTTTTGTATAAAACCGATGGGATTTTTAAAACACAAGAACAAATAGATAATTATGTAACTCCTGATGGCGAACCTATTATGATTTCCGGGAAACGTCCGCAATTAGGTGATGTGAAATATATTGATACGGATAATAATGGACAGATTACGGCGGATGACCGTCAATTTTGCGGAAGTCCGTGGGCAAAGATGCAAATGTCATTGGTCTTGAATGCTGAATGGAAAGACTTTGATTTCAGTATGATGTGGAATGGGCAATTTGGTAATAAAATTTATAATGTATCCAAATGGCAAGGACGTTTGTTCTCGGACAATTCCAATTATCTTCGCTTCAAGAAGGGAGAAGAACCTTATCAGGTAAATCAGAATTCTGATACGCCACGTATAATTTATGGTGACCAACGTAATTCATGGGATGCGGATCGTTTCCTTGAAAACGGTTCTTATTTCAGACTGAAAAATATTTCTATCGGATACAATCTTAAAAAGGAATGGTTGAAGAATTTGGGTATTGACAAACTTCGTTTATATGCTACCGGTAGTAATCTGCTCACTTTTACAGGCTATTCCGGGCTTGATCCTGATTTTATAAACACTAATATTTGGAATAGTGGAACGGATAGTTTTTCATATCCTAATACTCGTTCTGTTATGTTTGGCTTGGATTTGACCTTTTAACTTATAAATTAGTATACTGATATGAAGAAAATATATAGATTTTTATTTGCTGGTGTCTTGGCTTTGTGTGCTACCGGATGCAGCTCAAGTTTATTGGATATAGAAAATCCGAATGAAGTAACCAATACTACTTTTTGGAAATCGGCGGATGATGCAAAAGCTGGAGTAAATGCTTGTTACAGTTTCTTATATAAAGAAGGGACTTGGATGCGTTGGTTGTCTTTTCGTTACGATCTGTCATCAGATGAAGGATGGAGTTCGTCTCCTTGGATAGAATTAGGTGACTGGACGCGTTTTCTTTATAATAATTATGATTTCTATGAGGGTAATAAGGTACATTGGGAGCATTTTTATGTAGGGATCTTTCGTTGTAATCAGGTTTTGGCTAATGTGCCTGCGATTGAAATGGATGAGGTTCAAAAGAACCAACTTTTAGCACAGGCTTCCTTTTTGCGTGCTCTGTGGTATTTTCAGATAAATCTTTTGTGGGAGAAAGGGACATTAGTTCTTGAACCTCAAAATGCTGATTACATACCTAAGGACGCTTCAGAACAGGAAATTTGGGATCAGATAGAAAAAGACCTTACGTTTGCAATGGAGAATTTGCCGGAGGCATGGGATGCGGCAGATTTAGGCAGAGCGACAAAAGGTGCTGCTAAAGCTTTGTTGGGCAAGGCTTATATGCAACAACATAAATATGATAGGGCCAAAGAACAGTTGCAATGGCTGATTGATAGGGAAGGCTCTTTGTATGGTTTGCTTGATAACCGTGAAGACAATTTTACCGATTTGAATGAAAATAATCAGGAGGGAATATTTGAAATTCAGTTTGATGATCAAAATAAGGGGGGCACAGGCAATGATGCCAGTATGGCCTTTGGTTTCCAGCGTACTCAGTTTTATGCACCCGGTGGCACTCATGGTACGGGTTGGGGCGATGGTAAAGCGCGTCGTTGGCTAGTAGATGAGTTCTTGAAAGAGAGAAGGGTTGATGGCAGAAATGACTTGCGTTTATACAATAGTATTCTTTATAAACATTTTGGAGATGATTTTCCTGATCAGTCAAAAAAATACTATGCCAATGAAGATGCGTCACAATGGTTTGATGAGTGGGGACAGGACACAGAGGATTGTTATATTCGCAAATACAATACTTCTTACTATCGTGAACGTGAAGACTATTTCGCACGTAATAATTATCGTATTATGCGGTATGCTGATGTTTTATTGAGTTATGCGGAGTGTTTGGTTGAAACTGGAACTTCGGCTTCTGATGCGGCTGTTTATGTTGATAAGGTAAGAGAACGTGCAGGGTTATCCAAACTGAAAGATAGTCGGTGGAAGGATTGTTTAAGTTCAAAGGAGGTCTTTATCAAACGTCTTCAGATGGAACGTGCTTTGGAACTTTGTTTCGAAGGCTGGCGTTGGGCGGATTTGAAGCGCTGGGGATTGCTTGATTCACAGGCTGGTATTGACGAGCTGAAAGCTCGTGACAAGGACTTCAACAATTTTGTGATTGGCAAACACAAACGTATGCCTATCCCTACATCGGAAGTTGAAATCAGTAAGATTGATGATGTTCCTCAACTAACTCAGAATCCTAATTATTAATAAAAAAGAAAGACTGTGTCGGAGTGTTTTTTCTTTTTATAATACTTCCGGCATAGTCTTTATTTAACTAGTATCATTTATGCTTGTCTGCAAAAAAATACTGATCTTCTGTGCTTTTGCTTGTTGCGGTACTTTATTCGCGCAAAACATACAGAATCCGGTGCTTCCCGGAGTAGCGGATGCCGGTGTGATGAAATATAATGGTAAGTATTATATAGGTGGAGTATTTACCAATGGGGATTTTTATGTTTCCGACGACTTGGTTCATTGGGGTAAACCTGTTCATGTCGTGACTATGGATAATGGCTGGAGTAAAGGAAGTGGTGCCGGTAATGAGCAGATTCACGCCAATGATATGTTTTGTTTGAATGGTGATTTTCACTTATATTGGTCTGTCAATTATTGGGGTAAGGATAAGCATGCTGTTCACATTGTACATGCTCAAAGTAAAAATGTGTTGGGGCCCTATATAGAGCCTGATAAAAAAACTTGGATGGATAATCGCATTGATCCTAAGGTTTTTAAAGATGATGACGGACAATTATATATGTATATGGTGCGTTTTACTGATGGAAATACTATTTGGGGACGTAAAATGAAGAATCCGGCGGAATTTGCCGGAGAACCAGTGTGCTTGTTTGCATCATTGCCGGATACATGGGAGACCATGGATAACAGAGTGGCAGAGGGACCTTGGGTGATGAAATACAGAGACCGATACTATTTGATGTATAATGCCAATCATACCTCTACTGAGTGGGGGAATTATCAATTGGGGGTTGCGGAGGCAGACTCACCTTTAAGTTTTCAAAATGGGAATAAATATAGCTATCCGGTAGTAAATTCTAATCAAATTCTACTGGAAGAGAATTATGTGGATCTTTTACGATATGGCATCACTTATGAGCCATTGTTTGATTATACAGAAAATAATCCTGGAGTCGGTTGGATGCTTCCGGTATATCAGGCTTCCGATTGGAAGAAAGGAGAATGTGGATTCTCATCTAAAGAGATAAAAGGATCTACCACTCGTCATTTAGGTACTTGGTGGACATCTCCTTCATTGTGGTTACGTAAATCTTTTTTTGTTGGCAAACAGGTGGGAAATTTAGCACTCAGGGTTGCTCATGACGGAGATACAAAAATATATTTGAATGGAACATTGATTTACGAAAAACAGGGACGGGATTATTGTATGGTAAACCTTGATGAAAAGCAACGAGAGCTTCTGAAAAAAGGAGAGAACTTGCTTGCTGTAGAAACAAATAAAGGGCGTGCCCAATTTTTTGATGTTTCTTTGTTTGATATGAGGAGTGAAACAGCAGATGATATTTTGATGACCCCGGGACAACCTAATATTTTAAGGGGGCCCAATGGATTTGAATGGTGGCTTATATATATGGCTAATAAAAATAATGAGTGTAGGGGGCAGTATATTAACCGTGTTCATTTCTTTAATAAAACATTATTTGTTGAAGGAATAACCGGTCCTTGTACAGATGGCTATCATCCGGAACCTTCTTTGCCCACTTTTTCAATGAAAGGGGAAACACCTTCTTTTGGAGTGCTGCAACAAGTGAAACCTTCTACAACTTATATGTTTGAAACAGCAGTCAAAACAGATGGAGATGCTGGTATCATTGCGTGGTGGAAAGATGTGGATAATAATGCTTATATCGGTTTCGATACAAAGAACCACAATTGGTATTTGCGTACCATTATTAATGGTAAAGAAAAGGAGGAATATTTCACTTTGCCTAAAGATTTTCGTTGGGGTGTTTATCATCATTTACGTATTGAACGTAATCAGGATTGTTTAAAAGTATGGTTGGATGAAATACCATCTCCTCAAAAACATCTGTTTACAAAGATTATTCCTGTGACGGAACCCGGTGTTCCCGGAGTGTTTGATCGGACTAAAAAAGCTTTGTTCGAAGGGGTGACTTATACTATCGGATTTGATGATGACCGGATACAGTTAAAAGAACATTCAGAAATATTGAAAGGTGATTTTCTTGATCATTATGAATTTAGTTTTCAACTTTCAGGTTTGTCCGATTGTAAGATGTCAGGAAGCTATCCGGTTTATGTGGATAAAGATAACTATGTAAAAGCTCAATTTAATGGTATCACGCGTATGCTGGAAGTGGTAGTTGTAAAACAAGGACAACAGATACTTGATAAAAAATATCCGTTGGAACATTTACAAATGGTTTATCCTGATGTGAAGTATACTGATTTTGTCGAAAAATGTTATCGTTTTATATCGCCTTCATGGATAAATGCCCTTTACCTGAACCGTCATGAAGTAGGGAATAAGGCGGAGTTTGTAGACGATATGTTTAGTAAATTTACAATAGAATATTTGAATGAGGGAAAATGGTATCCATTGAATAACAGCGGGGCGACGGTGGCAGAGCATCTGGCTTATAATCGTTTGTCTTTTACTCCGATAAAAACGGAAGGTATTCGTTTTATTAATAAAGACGCTCAGGATTTGGAACGGCATATTTATAAGTTGGGAATTCAAGAACAATTAAAGGAATCTTATAATTTCCGTGCGGTGAGAAGGGGAAATAAGCTCTATCTTTTTGTTGACGGAAGAGAATTAGGGAGATTGGATATTCATTATCCTGCTTCTTGTGTAGGATTTTGTTCTGGAAATTATTCTCCGGTATATAAAGGAATATTGTATTATCATATAGGAAACTGACTAGTATTATGAAAAAAAAAATGATTTTTATTTGGTTATTGATGTTGGGGACATTGACTTCTTGTCAGTCATGTTCCTCAGAATATAAGAATGTGAATGAAATAATTGTGGAAGAGCTGGAAATACCTGTTCCACTGGGTGACCCGTTTATATTGTTGCACAATGGGACTTATTATGCTTATGGTACTCACTCGGATGAAGGAATAGAGGTTTATATCTCGGATAATTTAAAAACGTGGAAATATAAAGGGCTGGCTTTGAATAAGAAGGATTCATGGGCAGACCGTTGGTTTTGGGCACCGGAAGTATATGAAGTGAATGGTAAATTTTATATGTATTATTCGGCAGATGAGCATATTTGTGTAGCAGTGGCAGATTCCCCTGTAGGACCATTTATACAAAATAAGCAAGAACCTATGATTGTTGAGGAGAAATGTATTGATAATTCTTTTTTCATGGATGATGACGGTACTCCTTATTTGTCATTTGTCCGTTTTAATGATGGGAATAATGTATGGATAGCCGAGTTGGAAAAAGATTTGATAACCCTTAAGAAAGAAACGATGCGTCCTTGTATTCATGTTTCACAGGCTTGGGAGGAAGTGTGGCCTCGAGTCAATGAAGGTTCTTATATTCTCAAACACAATGGAATTTATTATATGACTTATTCTGCGAATAGTTATGAAAGTCCATTCTATGGTGTAGGTTGTGCTACAGCTACCGATATAATGGGGGAATGGGCTAAATACGACGAAAATCCATTATTGCAAAATCCTGGTGGGTTGGTAGGTGTAGGGCATAGCGCCATGTTCACTGATAAAGAGGGAAAACTTCGTATTGTATTCCATGCCCACAAAGATAAAAGTAATATTCATCCGCGTGCTATGTATATTGGTACGGTAAATTTTGAGAATGTGAATGGAACAGACCGTATGAGAATCAGTAAAGAATATATAACTCCTAAATTACTGCAATGAGAAAAAATTTGATCCTGTCTATCTGCTTTTGTTTGGTGTCTTGCTCATCATCGTCTGCGCAAGAAGAAATACCTGATGGTGATAAAACCAGCTATTACTGGAATCCGGTGATAGATTATAGTCTGCCCGATCCTACTATTATAGAAGGTGGTGATGGTTATTATTATTTGTATGCAACCGAAGATATTCGTAATTTGCCGATCCATCGTTCCAAGGATTTGATTAATTGGGAATGGGTAGGTACAGCATTCACGGATCGAACGCGTCCTGATTTTGAACCGGGTGGAGGCTTATGGGCTCCGGATATCAATAAGATAGGTGATACGTATGTACTTTATTATTCTATGTCTAAATGGGGAGGTGAGTGGACCTGTGGTATCGGTTGCGCTACGGCAGACAAACTTTCGGGGCCATTTAAAGACCATGGTCTGATGTTTCGGAGTAACGAGATTAATGTACAGAATTCTATTGACCCTTTCTATATAGAAGATGCCGGAAAGAAATTTTTGTTTTGGGGCAGCTTTCGGGGCATTTATGGCATTGAATTAAGTGAGGACGGTCTTTCAATAAAACAAGGGAAGAAGCCTCGGCAGGTGGCTGGTACAGCTTATGAAGGAACTTATATTCATAAAAAAGAAGGTTTTTACTATTTTTTTGCTTCCATAGGGACTTGCTGTGAAGGATTGAATAGCACTTACACTACTGTAGTTGTCTCGTTCAGAAAATTTGTTTGGACCTTATGTTGATAAGAACGGGAGGACAATGATGGATAACCAACATGAAGTGTTGATTCATAAGAATAGTTCGTTTGTGGGAACAGGACACAATTCGGAGATTGTGACTGATAAAGTGGGTAATGATTGGGTATTTTATCATGCAGTGGCCACAAAGCATCCTGAAGGGCGTGTTTTGATGATGGATAAAATAAGTTGGAAAGACGGATGGCCTGTGGTAGCTACGGATTCTCCCTCATTGAAATCGGAAAAACCTGTATTGTAATTAATAAATACATAAAAATATGAATTGGAAAAACTTTGTATGTAGTGTGGTGTGTCTGGCAGGAATGACTTGTGCGGAAGCTGTGAACTATACACCGGAAAATGTTTCGGCTTCCATTGCTTTGAAAGTGCCTGGTAATGATGCGAAGCGGTATCCGCTGACTTTGCAGCAATTGGATAATAGTAATTTTTGAATATCAGTGGGTGGCGGCCGATAAATTACCTGTGGTGATTTATCAGAATGTTGAAGAAAAAGACGGCAACCAGCGTATTGTCATTTTTATGACTGCATTGGATGATGTTTATTTCAATTTTGGTGAGCAGGTAATGACTGGTTGTCATCATGATGATTGTTTGTTTTATATGCCTGGATTTTGGTATCGTCGTAACTTGCGTTCTCCTCAAGAAGCGCCGTCTTTTCATACCTCGGATAGCTGGTTGGTTCGTGAAGACCGTTTAAGTACTCCCTTGACTGCTATTTTTGATGAAAAGAATAGGAAAACATATTCTGTTATCCGGCTGGATAATATGGCTTCGGATGCTTTGACTACCCATAAGGAAGGGGAAGTGATATTGTCTGGTAAAACCTCTATAGGTTATACAGGATTTGAAAACCTCTCGGGTATCGCTTCTTTGTCTTTTGGGTTTCCTTACAAGGAAGCTCCTAAAACTTATATTCGTAAATTGACATTGGCTCCTTCGGTTGAGGCCTATCAATTATTACGTAAAGGTGAGAGTCTTTCTCTGACTTGGGAATTACATGAGTCGGAAATTGCTGATTTTTCAGAATGTGTGCAGCATATTTGGGAATATTCTTATGATACAAACTGTCCTCAAATTGTAAATACACCTTATTCTCCTGAGAAAATGAAGGAAGTGATGAGTAATTTCTTCGTGGAAAGTTTTGTCGGAAATACTCCTACTCATTATTATTCGGGGGTGGAATTGCGTACAGCTACTTGTGACCAAACGGATGTTGCCGAAGTGGGTTTTGTGGGACGTACTTTGTTGAATGCTTTTAATGCATTGGAATATGGAGAACAGCAGCGTCGTACGGATTTGGTGACGAATGCTTATAAAATTTTTGATTCTTATTTGCAGAATGGATTTTCGGAAACGGGTTTCTTTAATGAAGTAGTACATTATAGGCGTAATTTTGTAGAGTCTGTTCATAGTATCCGCCGTCAGTCTGAAGGGGTATATGCCCTGCTTCATTTTTTGAATTACGAAAGACTGCAAGGTCGTAAACATCCTGAGTGGGAAAAGCGTATAAAAAGTATGTTGGATATGTTTCTGCGTTTACAAAATAAGGACGGTAGTTTTCCTCGTAAGTTTAAAGATGACTTTTCTATTGTAGACAAGAGTGGGGGAAGTACCCCTTCGGCAACTTTGCCATTGGTTATGGGATATAAATATTTTAAGGATAAACGGTATTTGGCAAGTGCAAAACATACGGTGGAGTATTTGGAAAAGGAATTGATTTCGAAGTCCGATTATTTTTCTTCTACTTTGGATGCTAATTGCGAGGATAAAGAGGCATCTTTGTATGCGTCAACTGCCGCTTACTATTTGGCTTTAGCTACAAAAGGAGCTGAACGAGCCCATTATGCTGGGTTGGCGAGGAAGGCAGCTTATTTTGCATTGTCATGGTACTATACATGGGATGTCCCTTTTGCCCCCGGTCAGATGTTGGGTGATTTAGGGTTGAAAACTAGAGGCTGGGGAAATGTTTCTGTAGAAAATAACCATATTGATGTCTTTATCTTTGATTTCGCTGACGTATTGAACTGGTTGGCAAAAGAATATAATGAAAAGCGTTTTTCGGATTTTTCTCAGGTAATCAGTACATCAATGCGTCAGTTGTTACCCTATGAAGGGCATCGATGTGGTATTGCCAAAACAGGATATTATCCGGAGGTTGTCCAGCATACTAACTGGGACTACGGTAAGAATGGTAAAGGCTATTATAATGATATTTTTGTCTCCGGGATGGACAGTGGCTTCATTGTGGGAATTATTTTCTCCGGGACGTGCCGAGAAGTTCTTGAAAAAATAGTTTGAAAATTGATAATTTATTATGATGTTAAGTGATTAGCATTTCATTTAAAACTTGATTTTCTTTTCTTTTGTAGGGAAAGGTATGTCCTTTTTCAGAAAATCAGCTTTCTCTTTAAGGAAGGATACCTGAAGTATATTAAAAAGCCGGGGATTGTCTTTACAGATGTTCCCGGCATAATTTTTTACCGTCACTGGCATTATTGTTCTGACTTTACATCTCTTATTGAATAAAACAAGTAAAAGAAAGAATTTCTCTATGTTAAGATAACAGTTTACTTTAAATTCTTAACTTTGTTCCCCTTGAAAAATGATTGTTACAAGATAATTTAACAGCTAAAAATGCAACAATATAAAAGACCGGAAGCTATAAAACGTATGAATGAGCTGGCGGGTAGCCGGAAGCCTTTCCTTTTTATTATAGATTATAAACAGCAGTGTTCCTTGATAGAGGAAATAAGTCGGATTGATTCTACCCGTTGCCGTTATAACTTTAATGGAGTGAAAAATGTGGATACTGTAACAGAAAGTTACAGTGGGCAGATAGACTGGAACTTTGTTCCAATGTCTTTGACAGACTACCGGCAGGCTTTTGAAATCGTAAAACGGAATATTCTGGCAGGTAACAGCTATCTCGCTAATTTGACTTGCAAGGTTCCTGTCAGTACTAATCTTACTTTGGAGGATGTGTTCCGGTACTCCAAAGCGCTTTATAGACTTTGGTTGAAAGATAAACTGGTCTGTTTCTCACCCGAAATTTTTGTTCGTATAGAAGATGGCGAGATAAAATCTTTCCCCATGAAAGGAACGATTGACGCTACCTTACCTAATGCGGAAAAACTGTTGATGGATGATTCTAAGGAAACTGCCGAACATGCTACCATTGTAGATCTGATTCGTAATGATTTGAGTATGGTGGCGGAACAGGTCAGGGTTGTCCGCTATCGTTATTGTGACCGGCTTGAAACCAATAAGGGACCTATCTTTCAGACAAGCTCCGAAATATGTGGTGTCTTGCCCGATGATTACCCATCGCATATAGGAGATATTATATTTCGTTTGTTACCAGCCGGTTCCATAACCGGAGCGCCCAAATCCAAGACGATGGATATTATTGAAGAAGCGGAAAATTATGAGCGTGGATTTTATACGGGCATAATGGGTTATTGTGACGGCAGGACTTTAGACAGTGCGGTGATGATCCGTTTTTTAGAACAGGAAGGAGAGAATCTTTATTATAAGGCGGGGGGAGGAATTACTTCAAAGAGTGATTTACAAAGTGAATATAATGAAATGATACAGAAGATTTATGTACCCATTTATTGAAACTATACGGATAGAACAAGGAAAAGCGTGTAATTTGTCTTATCATAATGAAAGACTGAACAATACCCTTCATCATTTCTGGCCGGACTGTGCCGGCATAGAATTAGGTGAATACCTGAAATTGACACCGGAGATGAACGGAATGAAATGTAGGGTGATTTATGATGGAAGTGGAATAAAAGAAATTAGTTATGAAGCCTATCAGATGCGTCCGGTACATTCTTTGCAGTTGGTTTATTCGGATGATATAGATTATACTTATAAAAGTACAGACAGGGAAGCTTTAAACCGGCTTTTTGCCTGCCGTGGAGAACGGGATGATATTTTAATTGTCAGACGCGGACTGCTGACCGATACTTCCATAGCTAATATTGCCTTGTTTGATGGTAAGGATTGGTTCACACCTAAATTACCTTTGTTGAGAGGGACTTGCCGTACAGCATTGATTGACAACGGAATTATAAAAGAAAAAGATATCCGGCCGGAAGAACTATCCTCTTATTCTTTTGTTAGGTTATTTAACGCTATGATTAAATGGGGAGCGTTGGAATTTTCTACCGGAACCATTTACGGATAATAAGAAAGAAGGTGGAATTTTGAAGATTTTTGTTTGTTTCCTTAAATAATTTGCTATATTTGCAAAAAAAATATAAATATAGGTAGGGTATGAGATTGCGGACAGTTGCCAAGTTGGGTATGGTGCTATCAGTGGTATTGTTTTGTACGGCTGTGGGCTTTTACGGCTTTGCTAAATTAAGCCTGACGGATAAGAGTCGTGAGATCAATCTCTTCTCACTTGTACCGGCTGATTGCATCGGTGTGTTGGAGAGTGATAATATTAATTATTTTCTGAATGAATTTCCTCAATTGAACTATTCTGAAGAACTGGGTAATTTCCAGTTTCCCGGTTTGTTTAATTATGTGTTGGGAGGTTTGAACGAATATACCACTAACACTGCTCATGGTCTGAGCAGTAAGATGAGCCGGGTGGTGGTCAGTTTCCATTCTCCGGGTACTCCGCGTGACCAGGTGGTATATTTCCGTATGGGGGCTGATGATAAGGAAACATTGGGAGATATGTTGTTAGAGAGAACTCCGGGAAGTTTTTCACCTAAAAAAAGAGAAATACAGAGGAAAAACTATAGCAGTCTATCCATTGGGCAATAATGATTTTCTAGCTGTCTATAGCGAGGCGGGATTCTATGTGGTGAGTTATCAGAAGAGTTTGATAGAGAAAGTGATTGATGCGCGTGAGGATGAAGAGAAAGCATTGAGTAATGATCCCGTGTTTGCCAAAGCGATGCAGAAAAAGAAAACGCATAACTTCCTGACTTTATACGGACGTACACCGTCTATGCCTTTCTTGCAGGATAACAGTGGCTGTTGGAGTGAGTTTGACTTTCACATGAACAGTGATGTGGTGTACCTCACCGGAGATACTTTTATGCCTGATTCATGCGGCTGTGTGAACCAGATGGACCGAAAAATTGAAGAATATTCCGGATATAAGGGAAGATAGTTTGATTATTTCTGCTGATAAAGATTCCATGGCAAATTATATGGAAGAGGCCTACGAAAGAAATAGCAGGACATTGTTCAATGAATGTGTAGCCAATCTTTCACGTGATGCAGCCTTTATGCTTGTGGCGGACATGAACAAGATTTCCCGCAACCCGGAACGTTTCGAGCCTTATTTGCCGGCATTTCTGTTGGAGAATGCTCCTTTATTCCATTCGTTTATTCTTTCAACCCAATTGTCGGTTGTGAACGACCGGCTTTCCCATATCATGGTACTGACATATAAGGATTAGCGCAACTTATGTCGGTGGAAGTGGGGAGCCACTTTGCTTCTAAAATAAAATAACGAAATAACAGTGAGTGCGGCTCCGAATAGATAGGCCATCTTGAAGGTGGCTATTTCTGCTATATATCCGCCCAATAACATGCCGGCGCCTATACCTACATCCCACGAAGTCAAGTAGGTACTGGTTGCCGTACCACGCTGGTTGTTGGGGGCCAAGTTCACAAACAGCGTGTTATAGGCAGGGAACATGGTTCCAAACCCAATACCTAGTAAAAGAGCTATGGTGAACAGAAAATAAGTGGTCCATTGCAGACTCCATGTTGTCAGCCATCCGCATGAACTCAAACCGAAGAAACAGAAGCAGACCAGATACAGGCCGGCTTCAATAACTTGAGTAACCATTCCCCGGTCTACCAGGCGTCCGGAGAAAAGACGGGAAACTGCCATTCCCAACGCCATGAAGGTGAAGAAGAAACCGGTGGATGACTGGATACCTATTTGCTTGGCATACATTGCAACGTAATTGGTGGTCATGCCATAAGGGATGGATAGTAATAACAGACTGAAACCTGCCGGTATTCCTTTAAGCAAAATAAAGCGGTCCAATGATATCGGTTCTCGTTTTACAGGAGGTTTGTAGGTGGTCTTTACCAATGAGGCGCATAGAAATCCTATCAGGCAGGAACCTAATGAGCAACAGAAGATAAGCGTATAGTCTGCTCCTGCATCATGTAGGAAGAGTCCGGTCATCGGTCCGATGGACATGGCTATATTGTTTGCCAGCCCATAATATCCTAATCCTTCCCCACGACGTGAAGAAGGCATGATATCAATGACAATGGTATTTCCGCTGACTGTCACCATGCCGAATGATACTCCGTGTATAATGCGGAATAAAATAAATAAGGTTAGTGTTCCTGCAATGAGATATCCTCCGAAGATGGCGGTAAAAGTGAAATAAGCCAACAGATAAAGTGGTTTGCGGGCAAATGTATCTAACAGATAGCCGGAAAAGGGGCGTATGCACAGGGCGGCAATGGTGTAACAGGAAAGTACGGCCCCTATGGTTGTTTTGTTGGCGTCAAAAACTTCTGCCAGATAGAAAGGCAATACAGGCATCAGTAACCAGAATCCAAAGAATAATAGAAAATTGGCTGCCAGTATTTCTATATAATTTTTGGTAATCAGCTTGTCCTTCATAAGCAATAATGTGCTAATATGTCAATGTATCAATATGCTAATGTGGCAATATGTTAATATGCCAATTGACCGCGTTCTATTCCGCATGGCAATTGGCATATCAGCACATGGTCACATTGACACATTATTAATTGGCTGCTTCGAATTCTTTCAGGAAGCGGGTATCGTTTTCAGAGAATAATCGTAAGTCGTTTACACGATATTTCAAGTTGGTAATGCGTTCAATACCCATACCTAGCGCATAGCCTGAGTAAACTTTGCTGTCAATGCCGTTGGCTTCCAATACATTCGGATCCACCATACCACATCCCAGAATTTCCACCCAGCCTGTGCCTTTACAGAACGGACAACCTTTTCCGCCGCAAATATTACAACTGATATCCATTTCGGCACTTGGTTCGGTGAACGGGAAATAGGACGGACGCAGACGGATTTGAGTATCTTCGCCGAACATTTCTTTGGCAAACAACAGCAATACCTGCTTCAAATCAGTGAATGATACATTCTTGTCAATGTAGAGTGCTTCCACTTGATGGAAGAATGCATGGGCACGATAACTGATCGCTTCATTGCGGTATACACGTCCCGGACAGATGATGCGGATAGGAGGTTGCGAATGTTCCATAGCTCTTGCCTGTACGGAAGAGGTGTGAGTGCGAAGTACGATGTTCTTTTTCACATCTTCCTGATTGGCTTCGATGAAGAAAGTATCTTGCATATCACGTGCAGGATGGTCTTCGGCAAAATTCATGGCAGTGAATACGTGCAAGTCGTCTTCTATTTCGGGACCGTCGGCAATACTGAAGCCCAGCCGATGGAATATATCAATGATTTCATTCTTTACAATGCTCAGCGGGTGACGTGTTCCCAGTTCGATGGGATAAGCCGTACGGGTAAGATCCATTTCGGCTGCGCTGTTATCTTGGGTTTCGAAAGCTTCTTTCAATGAGGCGATACGCTCCTGAGCCTTGTTCTTCAGCTCGTTCAGTTTCATACCCACCTCTTTTTTCTGCTCGGCAGGTACGTTGCGGAAGTCTGCCATCAACTCATTAATCGCTCCTTTTTTGCTAAGATATTTAATGCGCAAGGCTTCCAATTCTTCCGCATTGGCTGCTTGCAAGCCTTCAATTTCCTGAAGTAATTGTTCTATTTTAGCTAACATAGTTTCTTCTTTATTTTTTAATGACCGCAAAGTTAGCGAATTAAACCCATATATTTTTGCTGAAAACTAAAAAAAACGATATTTTTGCATCGATTTTTTCTAAATATAGAAAATGAGAAAACTTATAATCGGAGTTTGTCTGCTTATGCTGATAAGCTCCTGTGGAGGTGGGAAAAAGAAAATGGACCCCTTCGAGACGCTTACTGAGGAGATTGATTCGCTGACTGCAACCCCGGACACAACAGAAGCGATGGCTGCGGTAGAGGAAGAACCAATGGTTCCCGCTACGGCCGACGAAAGTTTTGCCGACTTTTTCTACAATTTTGCCAGTGATGAAAAATTACAATTGTCACGCATCGTGTTCCCTTTGCCGTATTATACAATGGAAAAGAAAGAGCACATTGAAAAGGAGCAATGGAAACACGATCCTTTATTCAGCCGGCAGGATGCCTATACAGTTCTGTTCGATAAGGCGGAAGACATGGAAATGGAGAAAGATACGGGTCTAACCAGTGTCAAGATAGAATGGATTTACTTGAAGAAGGGAAAAATCAAGCGGTACTATTTTGAGCGGCTGAAGGGGCTGTGGAAACTGGAAGCCATAGATTTTGCGGATATGCCGAGAGAGGATACCGGTAAGGAGGACTTCTTTGAGTTTTATGAACGTTTTGCCAATGATTCTGTTTTCCAGTTGTCTCGTTTGCACGAACCGTTGAAGTTTGTGACCGCTGATCCCGAAGACGAGTTTCAGATATTGGAAACGACTTTGGAGGCCGGGCAATGGTTCGCATTCCAGCCTGTATTGCCTCGTGAGAATCTGACTAATGTAAACTATGGCCAGAACGAGAATGTGCATTCCAATACGAAGGTGATTGAAATGAAAGGTTTTGGCAATGGATTTAATAATACGCTCTATTTTGAACGGCGCCACGGTTTGTGGAAACTGATGCAGTTTGAGGATCTGAGCGATTGATTTGATTGTAAATGAAGGAAATAAAAGACTACTCTCTGTTGCCTCATAATACATTTGGTATGGATGTGAAGGCATCTTTGTTTGTGGAATATGAATCGGTGACAGAGCTGCAATCCATCTTGTCGGATAAAAAACTGATGGCCGGTAACTGGTTGCATATTGGCGGAGGAAGCAATTTGCTTTTTAAAGGTGATTATGCGGGAACTGTCCTGCATTCGGCTATCCGGGGGTATGAGGTGGTTGCTGAAAACGAACAGGAAATAGAGGTAAGGGCAGGAGCCGGTGAGGTGTGGGATGATTTTGTGGCATATACCGTGAAAAACAGTTGGTATGGTGCTGAAAATCTGTCATTGATTCCCGGTGAAGTGGGTGCTTCTGCCGTTCAGAATATCGGTGCGTATGGTGTTGAGGCAAAAGATTTGATTGTAAGTGTGGAAACCGTCGAGGTGGAAACCGGCAGGAAACGGATTTTTACCAAAGAGGAATGCCGTTATGCTTATCGTGAAAGCATTTTCAAGAAAGATTTGAAAGGTAAATATATAGTGACTTACGTCACCTATCGTTTAAGTAAACAGCCGGTTTTTAATCTGGAGTATGGAAATGTGCGTGGCGAATTGGAAAAGCGAGGAGGTGAGGTGGCATTGGAGAATGTAAGGAAGGTGATTATTGCCGTGCGTGAAGCCAAGTTGCCCGATCCCCGGGTGCAGGGAAATGCCGGAAGTTTCTTTATGAATCCGATTATTCCACGCAGGCAGTTTGAAATAGTACAGCAACAGTATCCTGATATGCCACATTATGAGGTGGATGGCAATAGGGTGAAGATTCCTGCTGCATGGATGATAGACCGTTGCGGCTGGAAAGGCAAACAAATAGGACGCGCGGGTGTTCATTCTAAACAGGCATTGGTCTTGGTGAACTGTGGAGGCGCTACGGGAGATGAAGTGATTGCTCTTGCCAGACGGATACAGGAGTCTGTGCTTCAAAAGTTCGGGGTGGCTATCTCTCCCGAAGTGAATTTTATATAAGGTATGATATGAAGATTACAATACTAGGCAGCGGAACGTCTACGGGAGTACCCGAAATAGGGTGCAAATGTCCGGTATGCACCAGCAGCGATCCCCGGGACAACCGTTTGCGTTGTTCGGGACTGGTAGAAACGGAAGGGCTCCGGATTCTGATAGATTGCGGTCCCGATTTCCGTGAACAGATGATACGGTTGAACTATTTCAAGCCGTTGGACGGTGTTTTGATTACTCATGAACACTATGACCATGTAGGAGGCTTGGATGATTTGCGTCCTTTCTGTCGTTTTCGCGATGTGCCGGTTTATGCCGAACAATATACGGCAGAGCGTTTACGCCAGCGTATTCCTTATTGTTTTGCCGAACATCTTTATCCGGGAGTTCCCCGTATTACATTAGAGGAAATTGTTCCCGATTCTCCTTTTATTATCGGCAATCCCGAAGGAAACAAAGTAGAGGTGACACCTCTTCGGGTAATGCACGGCAAACTGCCCATTTTGGGATACCGTATCGGCCGGATGGCATGGATTACCGATATGTTGACGATGCCTGGGGCTGAATATGATTTGCTGCAAGGACTGGATGTGTTGGTAATGAATGCATTGCGTCCTCAGCCTCACCATACCCACCAGAATTTGAAGGAGGCTTTGGACAATGCACAAAGAATAGGAGCCGGGGAAACCTATTTTATTCACATGAGTCATCATATAGGATTACATGCTGATGCTGAACGGTTATTGCCGCCGCATGTGCATTTTGCATACGATGGAATGAAAATTTGTTTATAAAGCCGGCTTCAACGAATACCGGCACAATCCGTTCAACCCGCATTCCGAACATTTCGGTGTCCGTGCCACACAAACATATCTTCCGTGTAAAATAAGCCAATGATGTGCGGTGGGCACAATCTCCTTCGGAATATACTTCATCAGATATTTCTCGGTAGCCAGCGGTGTGGTGCAGGTTTGAGGAACCAGCCCGATGCGGTGGCTCACGCGGAACACATGTGTATCTACCGCCATGGCCGCTTTATTGAATACTACACTTTGGATGACATTGGCTGTCTTGCGTCCCACTCCCGGCAGTTTGACCAGTTCTTCCAATGTTCCCGGTACTTCGCTATGAAAATCTTTCACCAGCATTTGCGCCATGCCCACCAGGTGTTTTGCCTTGTTGTTGGGATAACTTACACTCCGTATGTATTCATAAATCACTTCCGGCGTCGAAGCGGCCAATGCCTCAGGAGTCGGGAAATCCCGGTAAAGAGGAGGGGTGATCATATTTACCCGTTTGTCCGTGCATTGTGCACTCAGGATAACAGCTATCAATAACTCGAATGGGTTATTGTAATGAAGTTCGGTTTCGGCAACAGGCATCGCTTCTTGAAAATAAGCGATCACCTTGTTATAAAGTTCTTGTTTTTTCATCTTACCTTCTTTTTTCGGTTTACAAATATAATTGATAAATCAATAGGGTAGAATTATTCGGGCAATTCATTTGTTTAGTTGAGTAAACTTCTTATATTTGCATAAATATATTAGATTTATGCAGCTTAACGTAAAGAATGAAACTTCTACATTGAAAGCTGTGGTGCTTGGACAACCCGGTTCCATAGGGAAGGTCCCCACGCTGGAAGAAACTTATGACGCCAAGTCATACGAGTCCGTATTGCATAACATATACCCCCATGAAGAAGATATTTTCAAAGAGATGAGATGCTTTGAAAGCGTATTGTTGAAATATGGGGTACAGGTCTATCGCCCGTGGACACTGGAGAATTGTAATCAGGTGTTTGCCCGTGATGTGGGGTTTGTGATTGACGACAAGATTATTGTTTCCAACATCATCCCCAACCGGGAGGATGAGAAGGAAGCCTACGAAGTGGTCTATAATCAGATAGCTTATAACAAGATTTTCAACCTTCCCGAAAAGGCGCACGTAGAGGGAGGTGATGTGGTGCTTTACAATAATATAGTGTTTGTAGGCCTTTATACCCAGCCCGATTACCCGCAGATGAAGACGGCACGTACCAACCGGTATGCTTTTTCCTTTCTGAAAGAAATCTGTCCGGGGAAGATATTCATCCCCTTGGAGCTGAAAAAAACATAATACAGATCCACGTGCGGGGATTCTGCATCTGGATTGTACCTTTATGCCGGTAGGGAAAGGGCATGCGATTATTTATAAGGACGGATTTATGTATCCTCAGGATTATCATACTCTGCTCGATTTGTTCGGCAGGGAGAATGTATTTGAAATAACGCGGGAAGAGATGTACTATATGAATACGAATGTCTTTTCCATCTCTCCTGAGGTGGTGGTTTCTGAAAGGAACTTTATCCGCCTGAATACCTTTATGGAAGAGGTATGGGGAATGACGGTAGAGCGTGTACCTTATTATGAAATATCTAAGATGGGCGGACTGTTGCGCTGCTCCACCTTACCATTAATCCGAGAAAATGACTAAACAAACAACAAACCACATTTTGATGGTGGAACCCGTGGCCTTCGGGTTCAATGAAGAAACAGCGGCCAACAATTATTTCCAGCAGCGGACAGTTGCGGCAGGTGAAACAGTACAAGCTTGTGCCTTGAAGGAATTTCGGGGCATGGTGGATAAGTTGCGTGCAAACGGCATAGAGGTAATAGCGGTGCAGGATACCCCGATACCTCATACTCCGGATTCCATATTTCCGAACAACTGGGTGTCCTTTCACGACGACGGAACGGTGGTGCTGTATCCTATGTTTGCGGAAAACCGCAGGGCGGAAAGACGGGCGGATATCTTGCAGCGGATAGAGTCGGAGGGGTTCAGCATCCGTCGGAAGGTAGATTATACAGGTTCTGAAGAAGAAAACCGGTTCCTGGAGGGGACCGGGGGAATCATTCTGGACCGGGTGAACCGTTATGCATACGCGGCTTTGTCGCAACGGGTGGACGAAGCTTTATTGGGTCGGTTCTGCAAGGAGCAGAATTTTAGTCCGGTGTCCTTTCATGCTTATCAGACTGTAAACGGACAACGTCTGCCCATTTATCATACCAATGTCATGATGTGTGTGGCGACAGATTATGCGGTCGTTTGTCTGGACAGCATCGACGACGTGGAAGAGCGTGAGCAGGTTTGTCACGTCTTGCGGCAGACAGGGAAAGAAATCATTGCCATCTCCGAGGAACAGATGCATCACTTTGCCGGAAATATGCTTCAGGTGGAGAACGGGAAAGGCGCATTGTTTCTAGTGATGTCTCAAAGTGCTTACGATTCGTTGGATGAAGGCCAGTTACAACGGCTGTCTAAGTATAACGCGTTGCTTCCCATGCCCATCCCTACCATTGAAACGCTGGGAGGAGGAAGTGCCCGTTGCATGATGGCGGAAATATTCTTGAAGAAAGAAAAACATTAAATAATAAAAAGCTTATGGATGCAAAATTATCGGCAGCTCAATTGATGGAGCTTGAGAACAAACATGGAGCACACAATTATCATCCTGTTCCTGTGGTATTGGATAAAGGAGAAGGTGTGTTTGTATGGGATGTGGAAGGAAAGAAATATTATGATTTCCTTTCCGCTTATTCGGCAGTGAACCAAGGACATTGTCATCCGCGTATTATCGATACGTTGGTAAAACAGGCGCGAAAGCTGACTTTGACTTCACGCGCTTTTTATAACAGCCAGTTGGGACGGTATGAAGAATTTGTCACCCGTTATTTCGGATATGACAAGGTCTTACCGATGAATACGGGAGCCGAGGCAGTAGAAACCGCATTGAAGCTTTGCCGCAAATGGGCGTATGAAGTAAAAAAGCTTCCCAAGGATACGGCGGAAATCGTTGTATGCCGGAATAATTTTCATGGGCGTACTACCACTATCGTTTCTTTCTCCATTGATCCGGACGCTTACAATAACTACGGACCTTTTACCCCCGGTTTTGTCGTGATTCCCTACAATGATGCCGAAGCATTGGCGAAAGTGCTGGACGAACATCCTCATGTGGCCGGATTCCTGGTTGAGCCCATTCAGGGAGAGGCAGGTGCTTATGTACCCGATGAGGGATATTTGAAAAAATGTTACGACTTGTGCCGTGCCCACAATGTACTTTTTATAGCCGATGAAGTGCAGACCGGCATTGCCCGTACAGGTAAATTGCTGGCTTGTGACTATGAGAATGTTCATCCGGATATCTTGATTTTGGGAAAGGCTTTATCGGGTGGGGCCTGTCCTGTTTCTGCGGTATTATCATGCAATGAAGTGATGGATGTTATCCGTCCGGGGCAACATGGCTCCACTTTTGGCGGAAATCCTATTGCTGCGGCAGTGGCTGTTACGGCGCTTGAGGTAGTACGGGACGAACAGTTGGCGGACAGGGCATACAGGCTGGGACTGATATTCCGGGAAGAGATGAGAAAACTGTGCGAAACATCTCGTGTGGCTTCTTTGGTCCGGGGCAAGGGATTGCTGAATGCGTTGATAATCAATAATGATGAAACGAAGGATTTGGCGTGGGAGATTTGCTTGAAATTGGCCGAAAACGGTTTGCTGGCCAAACCGACACATACGAATATTATTCGTTTTGCTCCGCCATTGGTGATTACAGAGGAACAATTAAAGGAGTGTATCGAAATTATAAAGAAGACGATTGCTTTGTTTGAATAAAGGATTTTTTTATCCTGTCTTTTAGGGGTGGATTCAATCTGCCCCTAAAATCGTTTTCACTGATACCCACCTGTTTGTGACGCTTCATCTTTCATTGTTCCATACTGTTTGGCTATAGAAAAGGTAATTGTTTGATGAGGCTGTTTCTTCTTGATAAGAATATTTAATGCAGTTATATCCGGTTAACTCGGAAATAATTTCTATCTTTGCACCCCGAATTAAAAAATAGACGTATGATGCCGTGAATAGCGGTCGTGTATTCTAGAACACCACGTAAAAAACAGGAGAAATGAAGAATAATAATACTGTATCTGTATCGTTCATGTTGCTTGGCATACTGTTTTGTGTATGTCTTGTCGCAGCAAATTTATTGGAAACCAAAGTTGTCCAGATCTGGAAAATTACGGCGACTGCCGGACTGGTTGTATTTCCTATCTCTTACATTATCAATGATTGTATAGCCGAAGTATGGGGCTTCCGCAAGGCACGTCTTATCATCTGGATGGGCTTTGCCATGAATTTCATGGTGGTAGCTTTGGCGCAGCTTGCCATTCTGATGCCCGCAGCTCCGTTTTTGGGAAGGAGAGGATGGCTTCAACTTCGTTTTCGGCATGGCGCCCCGCATCGCTGTAGCCAGTCTGACCGCTTTCTTGGTCGGCTCTTTTCTCAATGCCTATGTCATGAGTAAAATGAAGCTGGCTTCGGGAGGAAAGAACTTTTCACTTCGTGCCATCACTTCCACTTTGGTGGGTGAGAGTGCCGATTCCATGATTTTCTTTCCTGTTGCCTTTGGAGGTTTGATGCCTGCCGGTGAACTGATAAAGATGATGGTTATTCAGGCAGTGCTCAAGACACTCTATGAAATTATTATCCTGCCCGTTACCATCCGTGTGGTAAATTACATCAAGAAGGTGGATGGCAGTGATGTCTTTGATGAGCATATCTCATACAATGTATTGAAAATCAAAGAACTTTAATAAGGTGCTGATGTGTCAGTGTGCCGGTTAGCCAATTACCATACGGTATATGGCGCAGCATATCCACATAGCGCGGCAATTGGCACATTGGCGTATTAGTAAATTGAAAAATTGTCAACAATGAATAAAAGTGACGCATTGGTTGTGTTCAGCGGAGGGCAGGACTCAACCACTTGCCTGTTTTGGGCAAAAAAACATTTCCGCAAAGTGTATGCTTTAAGCTTTATCTATGGACAAAAGCATGTGAAGGAAGTGGAGCTGGCCCGTGTTATTGCCGGAAAGGCAGGGGTGGAGTTTAAAGCGATGGATGTTTCCTTTATAGGCAACCTGGGTAAAAATTCGCTGACAGATACTACGATAACGATGGATGAGGTGAAGCCTGCCGATAGTTTCCCTAATACGTTTGTGCCGGGGCGGAATTTGTTCTTTCTGAGCATTGCGGCTGTCTATGCACGCGAATTAGGAATCAATCATATCGTGACCGGTGTGTCGCAGACAGACTTCAGCGGTTATCCCGATTGCCGGGATGCTTTTATCAAGTCGCTGAATGTGACATTGAACCTTGCCATGGACGAGCAGTTCGTGCTTCACACTCCGTTGATGTGGATTGATAAAGCGGAAACATGGGCGTTGGCGGACGAATTGGGCGTGCTCGATTTGATCCGGCATGAAACGCTGACTTGCTATAATGGCGTACAGGGGGATGGCTGCGGTCATTGCCCGGCCTGTAAGCTCCGTCGTGAAGGATTGGAAAAGTATCTGGAGATAAAGGCGGAAAGAGAGAAACGATAGGATAAACGAAGGTGTTTTCTCTTTGTATGAAAGGTGTTCTTTTCTTGCCGGGTATATCGTTTCACTTTAGTGAGCAAGTTTATCACTGAAGTGAAGAAGTTTCATCACTCAAGTGGTACAGTTTCATCACTTCAGTGAAACGATGTACTTGGCAGGGAGAGAATTTTTATTCCAAGGTATGAAAGAGAAAACATGAATATGAAAAAAACAGATTTTAATGGAAAGAAAAGATGAATTGACCCTTCTCGGGTCGAAGACCGAGTACAGGCAAGATTATGCTCCCGAAGTGTTGGAGTCCTTTGTGAACAAACATCCCGGAAACGACTATTGGGTACGTTTTAACTGTCCCGAATTTACCAGTTTGTGTCCTATTACAGGACAGCCCGATTTTGCGGAAATCCGTATCTCCTACCTGCCTGATGTGAAAATGGTGGAGAGCAAGAGCTTGAAGCTGTATTTGTTTAGTTTCCGTAATCATGGCGATTTTCATGAAGATTGCGTGAATATCATCATGAAAGATTTGATTAAGCTGATGGATCCTAAATATATTGAGGTGACGGGCATTTTTACTCCGCGCGGTGGTATTTCCATTTATCCGTATTGTAATTACGGCCGTCCGGGTACTAAGTATGAGGAATTGGCGGAGTATCGGATGCGTAATCACGATTTATAGATGTATCTCTTGGAATGATTAGATAGATTGTGGGCTCAAATATTTGCTGGTTTTGAAAATTTGTTCTATTTTTGCACTCCGAAAAAAGGAGAGGTGCTCGAGTGGTTGAAGAGGCACGCCTGGAAAGCGTGTATACCCCAAAAAGGGTATCCGGGGTTCGAATCCCCGTCTCTCCGCGATAAAGGCTGAGAATCAGTAAATAGCAAAACAAATGCTCGGTTTTATACTCAATAATGTAAAGCTGGGTCTTTTTGTGTTATTTGAGAAACAAAATAGTGTTTGGATTTGTAGCCTCATTTTGAAAAAGATAATATTCTATATTAGAATGAAAAGATATATTAAAGGTTGCCTTTGTATATATGCGGATGCATTACATAGGCAACCTTTAGTTATTTAAGGGGTAATTACTAGGGAAATGTTTCTGCAATTTGTTTGGCAACGCGTTTTATAGCACTTCTGATGTCTGCGGATACGCTGAATCCTAAGGTGGTGTATGCACCGCGACATGAAGCTATCGGGCGGCCGGTGAGGTAATCTATGAAATTTACAGTTACAATGGATTTTTCTTCTAAAACATCTACCCCATATTTTACCATAAGCAGTTTTGACTGTTGTGTAGCAGTCAACTCGTTTATACGCATATCATTGATTAACTTAAGACGGGAGCCTTCTACGGCATCAAACAATTGTATCTCGTATTCCATCAATTGAGCCGGAATATGATAAGTGTCATTGTTGATAATTGAAGCATATTCATATTTTGACAAATCAACATTTTGCGATACGACACTTTTAGAGGTTGTACAAGATGATGCTGTTATTCCGACTAAAAACAGGAATGTGATAATTATTTTATTCATAGAATTGTTATTTAGGTTCTATATGCAAATAATATCTTTCTTGTACTAACTCGTCAGTGCCGTCAGAAAGTTGATGCAACATCAACATATGAGTGGTTGGATTTTCCCAATACAATTCAGCTTTCACACCTTTCTCAGGCAGGCATTTGAATAAGTTTTCTTTCTCTTTGGCATCTTGTCCCTTGCCAAAATTGTTTTCCATCAGTGTCTTGATGGCTTTTTTCTGTTGTTGGCGGAAAATCTGCATCTGATAGCGATTTATGATTTACCGGGATAATTTGGGAATAAGGAGCGTCGTTCTTTGCAACAATGTCGTATACCTGATATTCAAAATCTCTATCCAATAGGCAATAGGCTGTTAGATTCTGAGGATTCTGTAAGACAATCGTACCCCATTCAAGTCCTAAGAAGTCGCGATTATAAAGCGTTGTATTGAGCGAAGTCTCATATTTCACTTTTCCATGACGGTAGCCTTTAAGACGGCTTTTTACAGTACCACTCTTGAAAAAGTGTGAACTCCATTGTTTAGAAAGAATCTTTTCTTCTCCTTCTGCTGTAACATTATGTTCATAGATTTTGAACGTGTGAGGAAAATGATCTGCACTCCACACAATAGAATCGTAATAGTTTGTAAACTTAGGAAAAACTGTAGGCATATAATGACCGTTTATGTCCGTTATTCGAAATGTTATCAAATCGAGGGGTGATGGCAACAGACTTTCAATATGCATCAAGGGAGTAAATTCTGCCATAATCATCTTGAACTTAGCTTCTTCCGGCAAAGCCTCCGGTTCTGGGTCTGGTTGTCCATTATCTTTAAAGATTCTGGATAAACAGATGGTTGTATAAGCTGTTCTTTCCCCGTCATTTGCCGAAATCCGAATCTCTTCGTATGCATCCGGAGAATCCGAAACAGACGGAGGGAAATGGATTTTCACTTGATTGGCTAATTTTGAATGTATCATTCTTTGTTTCAAATCTTCGTCTATGCTCTTCGAAATAGATTTTCCGTTGCATCTGATAGTTTTCCCCTGCATAAACTTCATGAATGAGGGGAAGCAGTTTCATGCTGAAATATTCGGGTAGTTTGGCTGTTGTTGCATCCGTTTCTGTTTCCGGTTGGCTGTCCGTATAGCTCTGCTGGTCGGTTTCTTCCGGCTGTTTTTCATTGGTATCTTTCATCTTCATGTTGAAGCATCTTTCAGCTGTTGGGGAGTTGGCATGGCTTTCTGTACCTCAATTTCCTTGGAAACATTCTGAATTTCAGTATCATATATCAGCAAATTCGTATTGGTTTCTGATGCGCTTTGCTTTAGCTTCTTGTTGGATCCGTTCTTTACCCGTTGCTTGTCTGCATCTCATTTGGCTCTGTCAATCCGGTAGCCCGTTGTAAACTGGGGCGTGGCTGGCAAAGATGACACACATACGGATATAGGTACGTTCTCTACGATTGGCACACGTTCTTTTTCCGATTCTCCAATGCCAAAATGATGTTACGCTTGATATTCATAATTGGCTGCGTTTGAAATTCTACACCTAAATATACACCCAATAATTGAGATAGTAAAAGACATTTAGAAAGATTTAGATTTACTCTCAAGTTCCTTTCTTCGCGATGCGGAATGAACAACTTCCTTTCGAATTGATGATAATATTAAAAAAGAACATCTACCCGGTTGCCTTGTATAAATAAAAAGACTGTTTTACGTAATTCTATGTCCAGTGCACGTAATAAAAATACAATTGTATGTTTCTAACTTTGCACTATCAAAATAAACATCATAAAACAAGTATTTTTACTTAATAAAATAATCGGCGACAATATGAAAAAAACATGCTTTTTTTTCTTTCTGCTGTTCAGCCTGCAGGCTTTCTCACAGAAGGTTGTGCTAAAAAACAACCTTGTCTATGACGCCCTGCTGACACCCAATCTTTCTGTGGAGCTCTCCCTGGGGAAGAAATGGACTTTGGATACCCAAGTGGGTATGAATTTCTTCTTTTATGAAAGTGATGCTACCGCAGGCGGTTACAAAACAAGGAAGTGGAGCCACTGGCTTGTACAGCCGGAGATAAGATATTGGACCTGTGAAACATTCAACGGCTGGTTTCTTGGTCTTCATGCCCACGGAGGGCAGATGAATGTAGGAGGCATAAATATTCCTTTTATCATTCAAAACCACTCCAAAGAAATGAAAGATTACCGTTATGAAGGGTATTTTTACGGTGGGGGTATCAGTACGGGCTACCATTGGATACTGTCCAGCAGATTCAGTGTAGAAGCATCCTTAGGACTGGGCTATGCGCGTGTTAAATATGACAGGTTCAGATGTACTTCTTGTGGGAAGAAGGATGGTAAGGGGAAAGCTGATTATCTGGGACCTACAAAGCTTGCCGTTTCGATTATCTATATAATGAAATAAATGATGCTTTGCATATATAAACATTAAAAACAGAATCAATGAAACCAATACAATATTATATAGGAATACTCTCTGTGCTGGGATATGTATACTGTTTGCCGGTGGTAGGACAGGTGGAGGATAAGGTTGTCAGAAAGGGGAATCCCCGTTTGGAATATACAGATGTGAAAACCGGACGTAGCCCGGAAGGGAAAATGTTTACCGTTTCTTTCAACATAGTAGAATCCATCAATCGGTTGAGGACACAGGAAATTGTTTATATCTATCCTTCTCTGGTATCTTCTGACGGTAATATCAGGACTGCTTTCTCGCCTTTGTGTATTTCCGGAAAGAAAAGATACAAGGTTGTTGCCCGTAAGGAAAGACTGGGTGGTAACCCGGGTACATTACTTCCTGTGAAGGATATTCGCAGTTCCAGAGATTTGAGGGAGCCTGGAATCTCCGTCAGGGAAGCATTGCCTTTTGAACGTTGGATGGCTTCCGCCCATCTCTTTCTTCGTGAAGAGGTGTATGGATGTGCCGAGTGCGGTAAAGGTGTGAGCCAGTTGAATATACCGGTGACCGGGATAGACCTTTTTGGCCCGGAAGACTATAAATACATTTTTTATACTCCGGAAAAGGTGGAGATAAAATGTTATGAAGAAGAATTTGACTGTAAGGTCACTTTCAAATCCGCACGGCATGAACTTCTTCTTGGATTTGGTAAAAATCAGGAAGAATTAGCCCGTCTGGATGATTTTGTATCCAAAGGGCTTCGGATCAAAGGGGCTAGGCTTCGTGAGGTACATATCATGGGATACGCCTCTCCGGAAGGTGAGTTTGGTTATAATAAACATTTGGCGGAACGTCGTACTCATACGCTTTCTTATCATGTACTGAGTAAGTACCCGCAACTCAAGAAAGCCTCCATATACGAAATAGAAGGGGTCGGTGAAGACTGGAAAGGCCTGGAAAATATTATAAATATATCTTCTTTGGCATATAAGGATGAAATCTTATCCGCTATTAAGAGGCATAATACGGATGTGGCCCGTGAAGCGGCTATACGCTCTTTAGATGGGGGAAAGGTGTATGCGGAGTTGCTTTCCACAGTTTATCCCACGTTGCGCCGTACCGTTTTCCGTATGAGATTTGATGTCCGTCCCTATACGGATGACGAATTGGAGGAAATGTTTATTACCGTTCCCGGATGCCTGAGCCAGTATGAGATGTGCAGGTTGGCGCAGCAGTATGCCGAACAGGGAAAAAATCCGGTAAACATATACAGGAAGGCTTATGAACAGTTCGCACTTGATCCGCTGGCAGCACTCAACTATGCCAATGCGCTTTTAAAGTATGAAAAGGATGCGGACAAGGCTCTGATAATATTGGACACAATAAAGAGTGACAGCCGTTCTGTTTATCCTATGGCAATTGCCCATAATATGAAAGGAAACTGGCGGAAGGCGGAGGAGTTATTGAAAAAATACATGGAACCCGGAGAATGAAAACTCCAGACTTTCCATGCCGGGATTAACGGATAAATAGAAAGTATTTAATGTATTATATAATTAAATTATTTATTTACTAAACAGTTTAAGTTATGAAAGTAAACAATTTATTTTTAGTGGGAGTTGCAGCCCTAAGTCTGGGCATGACAGCTTGTAACAATGAGGATGTTCCTCCGGTAAACAATCCGGGCGAAGGAACAACATTTGCGGGAATGTATGTTTCAGCCATGAAGGATGTCTCAACCAGAGCGGTGAATGACAATCAGGAAGATTACGGAGGAAGAACGGAAGAGAGTAAGCTTACGGAGTTACAGCTTCTCTCAAACGTCTTGTCTCAAACATGGACGTTAGGAACGGTAGCTGATGAGACAGGCAAGTTTTGGGAAACGCAAACAGCCGGTACATTCAAGGTCGCTCCATGGAAAACGAATCCCGGCCTTCAATCCATGGCCTTGTTATTTAACAAGGGTAGCCTTTCCGCCGATATTGCAACAGCCGCGGACAAGACGCATGGCAGTACAGCTACCGCAGTAAACGATATTGCCGCTCTCGCTACGGACAATAAGTTTGTTATGACCTCGAAAGCCGAGCAGAAAACCATTGCTCCCGGCATTACCGAGGACGCGGCCAAAAACGGGTACAAGTGAGGCTCAAAATGTATTCTCCTTTGATGTGGAGCGTGTCGTGGCACAAGGACTGGTCGCGAAGGATGCCACTTTGGAAGAAAACACCGCTGATGGAAAAGGAAAGGTTGATCTTACCGACATCAAGTATACTGCCATCAACGGTGCCGCCAAGACATATCTTTTCCGTAACCATGCAGGAAAGCGTACAATTGGAGATGCCGACGGCCTTTACGAGGGCTTTGTATCAGCCATTGATGGATATAGCGATTTTGAGGCGGCCAAAGAGCCGGAAGGTTCAGCTAAAGAAAATTTAATCCGTTTGGGGAATCTTCTGTCGAAAGACAATCCACAGCAGAATGATCTTGGTATGTATGCAGCTAAAAATGCTGCAGCAAACGCCTCTGAAGCTAAAACAGGAGCAGGCATTTATTTTCTGGAAAATTCCGTAAAAAAAGATGCATTCACACCTGAAAACAAGAATTTCGGTTACTACCGTCTGCCCTATGCCAAGGTCTATACCACTTATACTCCGAATGAAGTATGGAAACTTGAAGACGGGAAATTGGTGAAAGAGACTAATTTTCAAAAAGGGACAACATTTTTCCGGGGGGAAAAAGACGGCCTTATCTATGCCAGCAAGGAAGCCGCAAAGAAAAGCCTGTTAAATCCGGATCAAGGAGCTTATACTTACACGAACGGAAAATGTGCATACCGTGCGTTGTGGAACCGTCAGACTGCTACAGCTGATGGAAAATCGATTGTGAATGCTGACACACGCCGTAACAACACCTATCTGTTGACAATCAAGGCTTTCCAAGGATTGGGTATGCCATGGGATCCTTCCGATCCTAAAGATCCATATCTGCCGAAACCAACAGATCCTACTGAACCGACAAATCCAGAGAATCCGGATATCGAGAAAGAAGAGACCTACATGCGTGTCGAGGCTAAAGTGCTCCAGTGGAACCTCGTCTCACGTGATGTCATTCTTGAGTAATATTAGTATTGGATAGCTAATAAATTCAGACAACAATTTCTTACATAACTTTAGAGAGGGAAGGGGAATTTTTCCTCTTCTTTCTCCAATCAACAAACGGTTTGACCTCAAACTGTTGAACAACCCCAACATAAACTATATCAAATGAGAATCAGAAGCGTATATTACATCGCATTTATCATGTTGCTGGTTTACTGTCTTATAGGATGTAATTCTGCGGTATTTGATGACTTGGGCGGTTGTCCGCAAGGTGTTTGTTTTCAATTCTATAGACAGACCCCTTGCGAACAATTTCCCGGCTATCCGTCAGATATCAGAGAAGTCCGGGTATTTGCCTTTGATGATGAAGATCTGCTAATAGGCGAATTTTCTGACAAGAAGGCAATCCTTTCAGCAGATTATTCCTTGTCTGCCACATTGCGGCATACAGGAAAACTCACGTTTGTCGCATGGGGCGGCAGTGACCTGGAGGCCTATGATTTTTCAGATTTTCGGGAAGGCATTACTACCAGACAGGAAATGCAGGTGTCACTGCGGTTGAAAAACGGACGGATTTCCTCAGCCCCCGGATCGCTGTATGTCGGTTTCGCCTCCATATCACTGGAGAACCGGGAGGATATGGGAAGCGTGTATGAGCGGGTGGCTTTTAACATGCAGGAATTGACATACCGGGTACACTTCACAGTCAGTTCCATAGGTTCCCCTTTCCCCATAGACGAGGAATTCGTCATCAGGATAGAAGATGACAACGGTGTGTATGATTTCAACGGCCGGATCGCCCTTTGTGAACGTTTTGAATACGCAACCGAAGCCGTACATGACGCTGAAGGGGCATTGAAAGCGGATTTCACGCTGATGAAACTGGAAGAGGGAAGAAATGCGTTCGTATCTCTGATTGACAAGACAACCGGGGAGATTCTTTATACCGCTAATCTGGTTGATGACATCCTCATGTTCCGGGGAGATGCGGGCGAACCGCCGTATAGCCTGGAATGTGACCATGATTTTCCCATAACCCTGAAACTCAAGTACGAAAAGGAAACATGGATGCTGATACAAGCGACCGTTCTGGATTGGAATGTCGTTTCCCGCCCCATAGAATTGGAAAACTGATATCATGTCAGACTAGTTTAAAATAAATGATTCGTGTAATATTAGAAAGGAATTGAGATTATTAACAAAAAACGATAGACAATGAAATACGGAACTGTGATAAGGTTGTTGACGGTGGCTTGCTTGGCGATTGTACAGTTGACCGGATGCTCGTCTGATGTGGAAGAGATGGAAGAGGCCGCTCCGGGTATTCCTATCCGGATCGTGGCGGAAATGAATAGAGGGGGAGGTACTTCCCGGACGGTAGGAGTTCCTGCACGTTTATCCGGAGAATGGAAAGAGAACTATATCGGTGCAGAGGAATATGAGAAAACTGTCAAACATGTTCTCCTCTTCGCTTACAGGAATACCGGGAACTCTCCGGAAAAAGTCCTTTTCTATTATCCCCAGGGAACGGTCAATCCGCTGGCAGGTATAACCGGCATTGACCATTTCGAGATGAAAGAGATAAGTGGAATAAATGTGGGGGACTCCAATATAGCCTTGGATCTGGAACTGATGGGTGGCAATTATAATTTTGTCTTACTGGTCAATTGTGAATCCGGACTGAAAAAGATCCGGGAGGAACATATGATTCCTGATCCGAAACAGCTGATGGAGAAAACCGAAATTTTCACATCTGACGATCTGAAAGGAGAAAACCGAAAGTATCTTCCCATGGTGGGCCAATGCAACTTCCGCGTTCCGGACAACATGGACGGCGATAATAGGATAACTCTTTCTCCCAGCATACTTTTGGAACGTACGCATGCCCGTGTTGAGTTTATCTTTACAACGGTTGATGACGGGGGAAACTATCTGTCTCCTTTGTTACCGCTTTCCAAAGTGACGAAACTCTCTCTGAATAATGAGGTCAGCGGTTATTCTGTCCTGCCTTCTGCCGGGGAATATACGGCAACTGGTGGGGGTAATCCGGATATCAGGGGAGTAGACTACGTGGGAGATCCCCTGTTATTGCCGGAAAGAGCCAGTTTCCATGAAGGTGCCAACGAGGGGGCCGGAGAATCCGCTTTTGTGACCAAATGCAAAGAAAGACTGCTTCCATATACGGGTATGACACCTAACTACATCTATGTAGCTCCGGGAGTCTACGGGGAAGGGAAAGAGGGGGCGATGGCCTTGGTCTTATCCGTCGATTATCGGATGGGAACCCCCGATAAGGTATATAGGATCGAGCTTTATAATCCGGATCTTGATCAAAGTGATAAAGATTATTACAATATTCGTCGTAATACTATTTACCGTGTCTTCGCCACACTGAAAGGACCCGGAAATATGGAATATGACATAGTTGTGGACGAATGGGAGGATACGGAGGTGGCTATCCCTTGGTAACTAAGGTATGGTCAGTCATGCCATCACGAAGAAAAACAGTTTAAAGAATAGATACATATGAGAATCAAACATTACACTTTGATAGTCGCTTTTCTGGCGATATCTATGGGAATCCCTCTTGTGCAAGGGTGCAGTGATCCCTTTGATGAGTATGGAAACGGTGGGACAGAAATGCCTGTCAGGGACGGCTGGACGTCTGTCAGCATGTCTGTCGAAGGACTTGGTCTTCGAAATCCCCTGACACGCTCCCTTACACCGGAGGGGGAGAATTCCACGGCAGCGGAGAGGATTAGGGTATTTGTGTTTGACAAAGACAACAAGTTTTCATATGAGGCCAAAGTGCTCTCCTATATTCCTTCCGGTGATCCGGCTGACAAGAAAGGTAAGGGTACCATGACCTTGTTGGCGAAAAATACTCCTTCAGGCGATACCAGTACATTCGTAATGCTGGCCAATGTCACCCGGTCTGCTAATACAGACGCAGACGGACTGGCTGGAAAGACACGGGAGGAAGTCATGCAACTTTTCACTTTCTCCATGCCGGACAAGGGGGTAGTGGAAAGACGGGGAGGTTGCCGATGTGGGGTGGTTTCGGTACCCGGTCAGGGTGGGAACACAGTGCCGGTGCCGTTCCCAAACTTGGAACTGTCTATCTGGTCCGTGCCGTAGCACGTGTGGACGTGGGGCTTAACTTGAGCAACACGTCGGAAGGGGCTTCTACATTCGACGAGAAAGCCGGGGGGATTGAAGGAATAACGCTGACTAAAGTATTTTTTTATAATACCAATACGACGGGACGGGTCTCTCCGTTCGAGAACGGGATTTACTGGGATGAGGCCAATAGAAAGGCGAAACAGCCTTCTATTCCTGATCCGGCTCCGGCTGTGACAGGAAAGATTGATAGAACATCTTCCATAGTGGATGAGAAAATCTTGTTACGTGAGGTATATGTTCCGGAGGCGGTCAATGTGCCGACGGCTGCCACGCAAGGAGGCAACGGAGAGACTCTTCCGGAGAATAATACGGAAAATTATTTGAAACGTCCTTATATCGTTGTCGGACTGACCGGTGCAGATAAAAGCCGTCCTGACAAGGAAACTTTCTTCCGGATAGACTACCTGAAACGTACTGGAGCCGAGGCTGATGCGACATACGAGTACCTTCCCTTGCTGCGTAACCACCGTTATCTGGTGAATATCAAGGCTGTAGGTGGTCCGGGATTCGATACGGAAGAGGATGCTAGGAAAGGACCGGCCGCCAACATCATGTACAATGTTGTAGTATGGAACGAGTCCACTATGTCTGATGTATTGTATGACGGGCAATATATGCTGGGAGTCAGTGCCGATCATTTCACTTTTTATAGGGAGGGAGGTAGCCTGACGGCAAAAGTGCAGACTTCCTGGCCGGAAGGATTTACGGTAGAGGGACTGCCTGCATGGATCAGTTATTCTATAATACCTTCGGATCCGGATAAGACCGCACCGACGGATGAGAAAACCGTGACCTTTACGGTCACAGAGCATGTGGATGCATCCCGAATGTGGCCGGAAAAGCCGGAAGATGCTCAGAATGCGTTGAAAGCCGCTTATGTGAAGGCGGGGCGTATGAAATGGTTCCTTGGTTTTGAGCAGTCTAAGGATATTAATGTCACTTTACAGATTTTTGCGGACGAGGCCTGCAGTCGGCCGCTGGAGTTTATTGAGGTCAATCAGTATGGCGAGAGCTATGGGCAGGCGGGCAAAGTGGTAACGAAAGACGGGCGGACGCTTACGGCGGAAGAGGTAGGTGCCAGGGTTACTTTCTATGTAAAGACAGAACCGCATGATTTGGAACCCGTATTCCATGCTGAAGCCGCCAATCCGTTTAAGATAGAGAAAGCGGGTCAACTTGCCGGGGGAATATGGAAGTATACGGTGACAGCTCCCGACATTACAGGAAATACGGAGTATTTCGATAATTTCAATACCACTTATACTTTCACCGTCACACATGTGGAAACCGGTAGAAGTGCGTCGGGGAAACTCAGCCTCTTGCAGAAAGAATATAATGCTATCCCCTTTTTTGACAAATTCTTGCATCAGTCATTGCTGGTATCCAATAACAGTATTTATCTGATGGATGGCAAACAGAAGCAATATTATGTCAAAGCCAACAGCGAATACAAAATTGAGTTGGTTTCGGCTTTGTCTGACAACAATGCTGGTAATGTGATAGAGGACTTTACGCTTTTCTATGAGAAGGATCCTTCCCTTTCGGGAAAACCTGTGCCTTTCATAGCTGTTGACGATATGGCGTCTCCCCATCTTTACTCCGGTAAAGCGAAATTCAAGATTTATTCCCCTGATGGTCTTTTTCCGGAAAGAGAATTTGAGTTGGAGCTGGTTTCCGGAATTGTGCAGCCTGAAGCGAATACATATATGCTTAAAGCGGGAGCAAAGCAAGGGATCTTTATTCCTGTTTCCCGGGTAAATACTGCCTATGAGTATTATAATATGCTTTTGGAACATGACGCTGTTTTGAGTGGCAAACAGGGGCTTCCTGGAAGTAAATCGGATTTTATGCTGAACAAGCTGGATGAAGATGATGACTGGAAAGTCAATATTGTGTGGACGGACATTCAAAAGTCTGACGAGCAGAATGACATAGAGAGAGCAGGACTCAGCGAGTTGTCCGAACAGGGAGGTGCTGGTCCGGGATCATATATTTATGTCAAGCCAGGGCAGACTCCGGGAAATGTGTTGATAGAAATTAAATCTGGAAAGATCAAGGGGAATCCGACACTCTGGTCCTGGCATATCTGGATTGTTGACAACTATCCGACAGTCTTGGATGTTGCGAGTCTGGGAGGTGATGGTCCGAAAACGGTTCATTTGATGTCGCATCTGTTGGGAGCGTACGAAAGGGTCCAATCACAGTATAGTGCAGATGCGTATAGGGAGTTTGGTATGCAATATCAATGGGGCAGAAAAGATCCGTTCCCGGCACATGATGTTCGTGTCAATACAAACTTTTATGACGGCAGCGGCAAGCTATTTGATTTCCTTTGGGAACAGAGAGGAAATGATGTGGATTATGGAAGAACAGATGCTCAGCAAGCGAGAGGGGCTGCTCTTACGATGAAACAGAGTATCGAACATCCAAATGCCATCGTCTCTCATCAAAGTTTCTGGCTGTATGAGTGTTTTCCACATGGGTTGGTTAACAATTTTAAAGACCGTTGGGTATTCCTGTATCCATGGAATAAACCTTCTGCGGGGAATCCGGAGGATGTAGGCGGGAAAACCGTATTTGACCCTTCTCCTTACGGATTCCGGATTATGTCGCAGAAAGAGGCTGTAACTTTGAGGTTTGCATATTATTATGCAAGTCGTTCCGGCCTTAACACACCGCTGCCTGGAAGTGTTTATGACGGCAGTTTTACAGATGGCAAATCTGGAGGTAATGAAGTCATTTTCGCCGTGGCACAAGCCAGAAGCGATACTCATGCAGGGCATTATCTGCTTAATTCCACTGGAGGTCCTGCCGGTTGGGCGCCTACTTCCAATACAAGCGCTGTTTACAGGCGTTGCATGACCTATTCCGTACGTCCGGTCATTGATCCGGATGTGCAGGAAGATTACAAAAAGTATTTGCCTGAATAAGTCATACTCCGTGTGAGCTTTTGCTTGCACGGAGTAAAAAATCTTGTTGTATTTTTCTGTAGCGTATCATATTCTGGTGTCTTTTTATAGTCATATATTCACGAAATAAATATTGTGAGAACTTTGTTTCATATCACTTTTACACGAGCATTTGGTAACTCAGAGATATATCTTATGAATGCTGTTTTAGGAGTCGGTATATTATCGGATGGTAGTCAGTCATAAAAATGCATGCTCTTATAACCTCCAAAACTCTTTATGTTCCAATGACCTATCAAAGACCGATTGATTGACCAGTATATGTTTTGTGTATTTAATTTGTCTGTTTTAGTTGAGAAATTGTCTGTTTTCACAAAAACAGCTATGTCTTGATTTTTGTTGTAATAAAAAATAAGAAACATGAAATTACTATATCTGAATGAACATTTATCCTGTCTGAATTACCAGATGAATTCGGATGTAGGATTTACTTGTCAGCAACTGGAGAAGGATGAGGTATACCGGATTGATAATAGCAAGTCGTCGTGTACTCTTTTTATAATTGAAGGTGATGTGATTTTTGATCTGGGTAAATATAAAGGTTTACGAATTTTACAGAACCAGATGGTGTTCATTCCACAAAACATAGGAACTCGGATGAAGTCTATAACCGGTTCGAAATGTATGCTTTTATTTTGGGACAGGAACATGAGTGTATGTGACAAATTGTTTTTGGGCTCGTTGTCTGTCAGGGGGGAGGACCGAACGGCTGATAATTTTATTCTTCCCGTCAGGAAGCCTCTTGCTGAAGTGCTGGATTCTGTCGGAATGTATTTGGAGGCAAGGTTACTTTGTAAACATATGCATTTGTTGAAGCAGCAGGAACTGCTTTTGGTGTTGAAGGGCTTTTTATACAAAGAAAGAACTGACAGCGTTCTTTTCCGCATCGACCGGCATCAGACAACGTTTTGAGAAATTTGTCATGGAAAACTATAAGAAAGTGAACTCTGTCAAGGAATTCGCTGATTTATACTATGTTTCCGAACGCTCCTTCAGCCGGAAGTTCCACTCCTGTTTCGGGGAAAGTCCTTATAAATGGATGCAGAAAAAAAGGGCGGAACAAATGTTGGAAATGATTTGTGATCCGGAACTATCCTTTCAGGAAATATCCGGCAGGTTAGGTTTCAGTTCACCTTCCCTATTTTACGGCATATTGCCGCAGAATGTACGGGATCGTCCCCCACTCAGTTGAGAAGAAAAAAATAAGAAATAAACAGATTTTTATAATTGCATTTTAACGGAGAAACTATGAAATATTTAAATACCGGTCTGGTCTGTGAGCAGTCAGGGCTTTCCTGTGTGGAGTTGCCGAAGATCTGTATACCAGTCTACAGAGAGGTTATCAAGGAAATGGCAGAAGTGATAAAGGACTCTCAGATGCGGGATGTTTTTTACTCTCTTTCTACCGGGATAGATATACTGGCAGTTTCCAAGAAAACAGGTGTTACCCCTAGGAATCTGGCATATATGTATAAAAAAGCGAGCAGGCAGGTTCGTTTGGAATGGAAATCTTATTCTGAATGGAAACAAGAGTTGGACCGTGTATATATCAGATGCCGGAATTATGCGGCACTCCTGACACATTCCCAAGAGTGTGGCGGACAGAATTTCAAGAATGTAGTGATAGTCGTAAGGGAACAGGATATTCCGTCGGAATGTGTAGACTTGTTAGTTACACCTTTAGGAAATTTGGATATAAATTTCAGGGTGTTACGTGCGCTTAGAAAATACAATATCTATCAGCTTGAGGATCTTTTACGCTTTATAAAATATAACGGATTTGATGCGCTGTGCCGAATACCCGGTATGGGAATGAAATCTGTTGAGCAGTTGTATCATACTTTAAAAGAGAGGAATATTTTGGAAAATAAGGAAACTTGTATCCTGTTCCGCTACCTTTTTGTGTAAAATACATAAAGAATGCAGGAACTGCATTCAGACATTTGCAATGACTATGGATATGATTGATGTCTTGTCTTTATTTTTGAAACGAATAGATATACTGATAAAATGGGATAATTCCCCTATGTTTAATTAAAAACTGGAATTGATGAAAAAAAACATCTTGATTTTTATGTATGCTTGGAGCATCTGCCCTGACTGCAAATGGACAGACCTTATTGAAAGGGACAAAGTTTACGGACAACTGGTCTTTCGGAATCAATGGTGGAGTGACCACTCCGATGACACACAGCGCTTTTTGGAAGAACTCCCGCCCTGCCGTGGGTATTGAATTATCAAAACGGATAACACCGGTTCTGAGTCTGGGGACTTCAGTCATGGGACATATCAATACAAGCAGTAGTAAAACGGCTTTTGATGCTTCGAATGTTGAACTTTTAAGCAAGTTCAATATGATGAATCTTTTCGCTGGTTATCCTGGAACCCCCCGGACATTTGAAATGGAAGCTGTAGTTGGAGTAGGCTGGCTTCATGGCTACGTCAATGGTACGGGGGATGATAATTCCTGGGGTACACGGTTGGGAGTGAACTTCAACTTTAATATAGGGAAGGAAAAAGCGTGGGCAATCAGTCTGAAACCATCATTGGTATATGATATGGAAGGTGACTTTAATCGGCACAAGAGTCGTTTCAATGCCAATAATGCACGTGTTGAACTGCTTGCAGGGATTGTTTATTATATAAAGGGAAGTTCCGGCAGGCACCATGCAACTCTCGTAAAGGAATATAATCAGACAGAGGTGGACAACCTGAATACAAGTGTAAACAGACTGCGCGACCAACTTTTGGACAGCCGGAAACAAACAGAGGAAGCAATTGGCCGTGCGGGCATGCTCCAGAAGCAGCTGGCTGAATGTCAGAGCAAGAAACCGGTCATTGAAACTGTTATTGAAAAAGCCAAGACACTAGAGTCTATTGTAACTTTCCGCCAGGGTAGTTCCAAGGTTGACGTTTCACAACTCCCCAATGTGGAACGGATTGCCTCCTATATGAACAGGCATCCTGAATCCAAGGTTGTGATCAAAGGATACTCTTCACCGGAAGGAAGTATTGAGGTGAACGAAAGAATAGCTTGTGCCCGTGCGGAGTCGGTTAAATCCATTCTTATGAAGAAATACCGGATAGCCGCCTCACGCATTACTGCGGAAGGACAAGGCATAGGGGATATGTTCTCTGAACCTGACTGGAACAGGGTCTGTATCTGTACCTTGCAGGAAAATAAATAGTATCCGGTACTATGAGTTCTCGTAATCCACATAGTATATCTGCAAGGTGCATGAGCATTAGAGATTGTATATAAATCATGGATTGCAATGCAGATTATAGTCGGTCTGAAATGTAAGGAGGTGTCTGAAAAAGGATGCCTTCTTTCTTTGTTGTGCCATCTGTTTATTATCTATTTTTTGTTTCTTAATCAACGGGATAACCATGAAAAACGGACAATATTTGTGATGTAAATTATTAAGGGACAACCGATTCTATCATATTTTAAAGCGTTTTCGCAGCCGTGACTTTAATGACACTCCTTTAGGATAAGAGACAAAATCTGATAGGAAACCTCGTAATTGCCTGTATCGGGGTTGAATGTCGGCAGCTCAAAACTTCCATCTTTGAGACGCTTGTAGTAAAGAAGAAAGCCGTCACCGTTCCCACGCAGTATTTTTACACCCTATCGGTTCTTGCCAAAGAACAAAAAGACATCTCCTGATATGGGAGACAAATCTTTCATCTCTGAGCGTATGATTTTGAATAAACCGTCAATGCCAAGGTTCATACGAACAAAGCCCTGGTACAGATAGTAGCGATTGGCTGATGTTAGAGAATACATGGATCTCCCTCCTTTCTTTCGTAATCGCGTAACATTTTAATAATATTTCCGGGAGTGGCCCGTTTGACCGAAATGGTCGTTCCACTGTTAAAGGTGATTGTGATCCCGGAAAGACTAAACTCTTCTTCCGACAACATGACGGGGGCTATTTGAGTGAACGAAGGAGAGGAAGTTGTCGGTCGGGAGGGTTCAACGCCGCCATAATAATCACGGACCACATCCGCCTTGGCTTGTTTAACGCTATAGCCCCGTCTGGACATCCAGGAACTCATACCTCCAAAAGTGGTATGCTGATCGCGGCAAACATCGGCTAAAGAACAATTGTAGTCTACTTTCAATACTTCAAGGAAATGTTTCCAAGTTTTTCCAAATCGATTTTCTGCTAAATCCATAATGATTCATTTTTATACATGGCAAAAATATAAGAATGAAAAAAGGGCGACAAGATAGAATCGCGGAGACGCTTACGAGACGCTTACCGTTGAAACGGGAGTGAGGGGAAGCGGTTCCATTTTTAACCGCTTGATTGACTGTGTGTTTTAAATAAGATGAAAGGATGAATGGAGAAGGAAGAACATCGGCTTAGTGAGGGAGTAATGTACGCTGAACATGATAGGCATGTACGCTGAAACATGCTGACCTTTTTTTAAAACATGCTGACCTTTTTTTAAACATGCTGACCTTTTTAAAAAGGTGCTGATGTTTTCTAAAAACATGAAGACATATTCAACAACATCAGTAACGTAAGCTTGCAACATACGCTGGCATCGGGCTACATATACGCAAGCATAAGCCAACACGTACTTATGTGTATCAAGTTCCGCAATATCTTGTTACAAGGTTTACCCAATCTTGCACCAAGTTCCATTGGATTTTGCGCCAGGATTCGCCATACTGTCCTCCCCCTTTTTGACACATTGTACAAAATATAAAGTCATAGAAGCTTTTAATTAAAAATAAGATAAAGTCCTTTCAACAAAATAATTATTATATTTGTTTCATATCCAAACAATAACATAAAAGATACATATATGAAAAAGATTATTTTATTAGTATTCGTCACCTTGTTTTTGCTGCGTAGGCTACTCACAAGCACAAACAACAAAAAAAATGACTCGTCAGGAAAAGAAAGAGGCGCAAAAAGCTATGGAACAAGCCTTGTTCGAAGAAGCCAGACAAGCTATAGAAAATAAAGCGTTCACACTGGAAGCTGACCGGGTTATATTTAAAAGAGGAAGAAATGCCTTTGTTTCTTCTAATACCAATTTTGTAATGGTAGACGGTGATAAATCATCCGTGCAGGTAGCATTCAACATTCCTGCCAGCGGTCCTAACGGATTAGGAGGTGTCACTGTAGACGGCAATGTTTCCGGTTACAAGATCAAAACCGACAAGAAAGGAAGCATATATCTGACAATGAGCGTAATGGGTGTAGGTATATCTGCTCAGGTAAGTATAACATTACCTTATGGAAGCAACAATGCCACCGTAGATATACACCCCAACTTCAATTCCAACCGTCTGACTTTATCCGGTGAAATACTACCGCTTGACAAGTCAAATATATTTAAAGGAAGGTCTTTCTAATCACTTTATAGTTCATAGAAAATAAGCCCCGGAAATTTTGTTAAAGCTAGATTTCCAGGGCTGTTCTTTTCTCATTCATTCCTCTTCACACCTTTAATTTCAGCTCCTCCAAAACACACTTCAGCAACCGGTTTTTCCGTTTCAGTAATAAATTACTACCTGTTTATGACAAAGCTTATTATATTTATACCGGATTTCAATAGGAAAACAACATAAAATAAAAAAGTAGGTATTAT
>ENA-OQKS01000012-OQKS01000012.1-human-gut-metagenome-genome-assembly--contig:-NODE-12-length-52339-cov-4.119034_pt1 | contig 52339 bp, 39 predicted proteins | sample MGYA00242804_ERZ504808 | MGnify/ENA primary metagenome ERZ504808 (study PRJEB26092, sample SAMD00036375) | human gut metagenome | host: Homo sapiens | study: EMG produced TPA metagenomics assembly of...
CGACAGGTAGCGCACGCTGGCACCCGAGGTCGCGACGTCGTTGACGGTTCCGCACACGGCGAGGCGGCCGATATTGCCACCGGGGAAGAACTGCGGCGAGACCACAAAGCTATCGGTCGACATGGCGATGCGCCCGCTCGCGGGCAGCGCGGCGACGCCGGCATCGTTGCCCTCGAGCAGCTCGGGCGACCCAAAGGCATCCAAAAAGACCTCATCGATGATGCGTTTCATCATCTGGCCGCCAGAGCCGTGGCCCAACAGGACAGTGCTATCGGTGGCAGTACGGGACATATCGAAAACTCCAATCGTGGGGGGTCGGCAATAGCTGAGTGTGGCAGAATCGATGTTAAGTAAAAGTCAGCGAGCGCCATTCAGGCGAAGTGAGTTGCCTTGAAAGAGGAGGCTGCTGGGCTTTTGCCCGCAGCCGACGATTGAAAGGCAAATCGCTCGCCTGAATGGCGCGCAGCGTCGACCGGTCCGCCGTTCGTTAGAACGGCGGAACCTAACAGCCTCGGTAGCGGAAATATGCTGCACAGCTGCCCTCGGAGCTCACCATGCACGGTCCGACGGGATGTTCGGGCGTACATGCGTGGCCGAACAGCGGGCAGTCGCTCGGCGTGATGGCGCCGCGCAGCACGTCGCCGCAGCGGCACCCGCGTGGTTCGACCGTCGGTTCAATGGGTACGTCAAAGCGGGCGCCGGCATCAAAGCGCGCGAATTCGGGCCGGATGGAAAGACCCGAGTTGGCAATCGGTCCCAGTCCGCGCCACGTGGTGTCGCACGGCTCAAATACCTGCTCGACCAGCTGGCGCGCTACGGGGTTGCCGTCAGCGTTGACGCCACGGCGGTAGGCGTTGTCGATCGCCGGCCTTTTTCTCGACAACCATCTGGACCAGCATGCAGATACCTTGCAGGATATCGACCGGCTCAAACCCGGTGACTACGCCGGGGGTCTCGAACTCATCGACCAAAAACCCAAAGGGTGCCAGGCCCGTGATGGTAGCGACGTGTCCCGGAAGGATAAAGCCGTCGATAGTGGTCTCGGGATCGTTGGCGATGGCGCGCAGCGCCGGCGGCGTGGTCTTGTGGGCGCAATAGACCGAGAAGTTCTGGAGTCCGCGTGCATCGGCCTCCAAAATGGCGGCGGCGATGGTGGGCGTCGTGGTCTCAAAGCCGAGCCCATAAAGATGACCGGGCGATCGGGGTTGTGTTCGGCGATATCGAGTGCATCGAGCGGGGAGTACACAATGCGAATATCGCGCCCCGCCGCCTTTTGCGCGGCGAGCGAGGTAGACGACCCGGGCACGCGCATCATGTCGCCAAAGGTGGTGATGATGGCGCCGTCCATCTTGGCGAGCGCGATTGCATGGTCGATATCGCGGTTGGCGGTAACACAGACGGGGCAACCCGGACCGCTCAGCAGTTTGAGCCCGGCAGGCATAATGGAGCGAAAGCCATAGCGACCGATGCTCACGGTATGCGTACCGCAGACTTCCATAAGGTTGATGCTGCGGTTGCCGACAAGCTCATGAATACGATCGATGAGCTCGCGAGCCAGCTTGGGGTCGCGAAATGCCGAAAAGTCGATACCGGAGTGAACCGGCTGCGCCGCCGCCACTAGTATGCCTCGGCCGGGTTAGTGGCGAGCTGGTCCTCTTCGGCCAGCTCGGTCATGGTATTGACGAGCTCGAGTGTCTCTTGGGCTTCCTGCTCGTCGACAATCTGAATGCCAAAGCCGGCGTGCACGAGAATATAGTCGCCTACCTGTGCCGTCGGCACGAGGCGCAGCGAAACGGGGCGCTCGATGCCCATCATGTCGACGGTCGCCTTAAGGTCGTCGTCGCGTTTGACCACTTTACCGGGAACGGCAAGGCACACTAAGGAGTTACCCGTTTATACGTTTGCGCTGGATAGGCGCCTAATTACCCATCAGTTGATGGTAGCGCTCGCGGGAGTCACGAGCAAACGCGTTACACCTGTGAGACGGCGGCGCGCAGGCTGGCAAAACGCCTATCGCGATGCTGTCTGCGCGAGGCGAGCGCGAGCGATGGCGGCCTGACCGTAGGCGATGCAGCCGTCGTTGACGGGCACAGTATGGGGGACCAAGACGGCAAGACCGGCGTCTTTGAGTTCGTGGGTAAGGAGCTGAAGCAAAAAGCCGGTTCATGAACACACCGCCCGAGAGCGCGACGGTATCGATGCCCTCGCGCACACAGATTTCGCTGGCGATGCGTGCCGAGGAGCGTGCGACGGTGACATGGAAGTCGAGCGCGAGCTTGCCGGCGGGCACGCCGGTCCTGATTCCCTCCAAAAGCGCCTCAAAAAGCGGTCTGGAGTTCAGAACATGGAAGTCGTCCGGACGGGATGATTCGGTTACGGAAAAGCTGGCCATATTGCCGGTGGGGTAGGCACTTTCACTGCTGAACGCGCGCCAGGCGGCGGCTTCGAGTTCTATGGCAGGCTCGCCCTCGTAGGTTGCCTTGTCGCAGATGCCCAGAATTGCTGCCGCGGCATCAAAGAGACGCCCCATGCTGCTGGTGCGCGGGCTGTTGATGCCGTGCTCGATCATGGTGGCTGTCACGCTGCGCGTTTGCTCGTCGAGGCTGCCCAAAAGCCGAGCGGCGCCTGGGTGCTCGAGCAGACCGAGCTCACTGAGCAGGGCAAAGGCGTTGCGGCGGGCGTCGCGCACGGAGGCCGCCCCGCCGGGGAGCGCCCAGGTGAGTAAATGCGCGGCGCGCTCAAAGCCGCCAAGGCCGGCAACAAGAAACTCGCCGCCCCAAATGGTCCCATCGGTGCCGGCGCCGGTGCCGTCAAAGGCGATGCCAAGGACACGCGCGTCGGTTGTAAGCTGGCCCGCGGCGATGGCCTCGGCCATTACGCTCGCGATATGCGCATGATGGTGCTGCACCTCGACGAGCGGCAGATTGTGCTCCCGTGCCTGCTCGCGCGCCCACTGGCCCGATAGATAACTGGGGTGTACATCGCAGGCCAAGGCGGCGGGTGCCAAGTCAAAGAGATCTTCCAAGCGCGTGCGCGCGGCGTTCCAGGCATCGAAGGTCCCGCCGTTTTCAACATCGCCGATATGCTGCGACACAAAACAGGTCGCCTCGCCGTTCGCCCCTTCACGCGTGAGCGCAATCGTGGCCTTTTGTTGTGGCCCGCAGGCGAGCACGCAGGACGGAGCGCCGTCGAGCACCGGCAACGGCAGCGGCTGGGGTGCATATCCGCGAGCACGGCGCACGGGCATAACGGCGCCGTCGACCACGCGCACTACGGAGTCGTCGTAGCGCGAGAGGATCGCTCGGTCGTTACCGAGCAACGCGTCGGCGATGCCGGCGGCAACGAGGTGTTTCCAGGCAAGGTCGTCATCGGTCTCGATGGGCTCTTCGCTCAGGTTTCCGCTGGTCATGACGAGCGCGTGCTTGCCGCGGGCTGCTGCCGCGGCAAGCAACAGATGCTGAAGCGGGGTGTAGGGGAGCATAACACCGAGCTCGGGAAGGTCGTGCGCGACGGACGGCGCGAGCGCGAGGGCGTCGGGGGAGCCGCCGCGCTCGTAAACAGCACGTCGGCGCAGCAGCACAATGGGGCGAATGCTGCCGGTCAGCAAGCCGCGCTCAACGTCGTTGACATGGCACAGGCGTTCAACGTCGGCAAGGTTGCGCACCATAACGGCAAGCGGCTTGTTGCTGCGGCGTTTGCGGCGGCGAAGCTCGGCTACCGCCTGCTCGTTGGAGGCGTCGCATGCCAAGTGAAATCCGCCCAGACCCTTGATGGCGACGATACTGCCGTTGGCCAGCAGCTCAACACAGCGATCGATAATGGCGTCACTGGTCTCGCGCGTGGTGCCGACGGCCGGCGACGCGGCGGCTTCGCCCGGCTCATCGCCCACGCTCGCTTCGCGCCACATGATATGCGGCCCGCAATCAAAGCAGGCATCGGGCTGCGCGTGAAAACGCCGGTCGAGTGGGTCGGCATACTCCGCGGTGCAGGTGGGGCACATGGGAAAGCGATCCATCGAGGTGGCCGCTCGGTCATAGGGCAGCGATCGGATGATGGTAAAGCGCGGCCCGCAGTTGGTGCAGTTGATAAAGGGGTAGTGAAAGCGTCGGTCGGCGGGATCGAACAGCTCGCACAGGCAGTCGTCACAGGTGGCGATATCGGGAGAGATGAGCGTCGTGTGCACGGTCTGATCCTGCGACGCTACGATACGAAAGGCCCGCTCATCGTCGGCATCCCAAGCGTCGGGCTCCAAGTCTGCGACAGCGACATGCTCAACGCGGGCCGCGGCCGGCGCGTGCTCCGACAGCGCGGTGACAAATTCGTCGAGTGCCTCGACCGAAGCATGCGCCTCGATGTGCACGCCATCGCCCGCGTTGAGCACCCAGCCGCAAATGCCATGCGCCATGGCCTCGCGATACACAAATGGCCGCATGCCAACGCCCTGCACAATGCCCGTTACATGGATATGCACATGTCGCATGCGACCCTCCTTCGTTGAAACCTGTCCCTTTTTGGCAGGTGCGCTGCGGGAAATCCCGTTACAACCCCAGGCTCTGCTTGGTGGCGGCGCACGTGAGCTCGCCGTGCTTAACGCCGCGCAGGCCCAGCAGGCGGTCGGCTAGTTCGTAGACGCGCTCGCCGCGACCCTTGAGCGCTAGAATCTCCAAGCAGTTGTGGTGATCCAGATGCACGTGCATGGTCGATACGATCTCGTCGGTGTAGTCGTGCTGCACTTCGTCCAGACGGCGCGTCAGGTCGCCGGTATGGTGGTCGTAGATCATGGTGAGCGACCCGATAACATGCTCATCGGGCGTGCGCATCTGCTCCTTGGCGATCGAGGCGCGAATCAGGTCGCGCACGGCCTCGGAGCGGTTGGCCACGTCGCCGCGGCGCGCGATCTGTTCGTCAAAACGGCGCAGCAGGTCGTCCGGTGCGGTAACCGAAAAGCGGACCAGCTCGGAGCCGGAACCACTACAGTGGCAGCCCGCGTCACCGTCCGCCCCGTGCGGATGCTCGTGCTCGTACCCGCAGCCGTGCTCGTGTTCGGCCACGTTACACCAGCTTCACGGAGCCGACGGAGTTGTGGTCGGCCTCGATGGCCTCTTCGTAGCCCTCGAGTGCGTCGTGGGCCTCGTGCAGCGCGGCCATGGCTGCCTCGAGCTTGGCGCCGATGCGCTCCATGTCAAAATTCTCGGTCGCATGCAGCAGCTGATGGCTCCACTCGTGAGCGAGCTCGATGGTGTCGTCGACCTGCTTGACGCTCATGGCAAGCTGGCTCATGTTCATTCCAACATCATGCATGGAAAATCTCCTTTTGTATGGGGCAGTTCAGTGGTTCAGATTTTACTACGCTCGCTCTATGCGCCGCTGCATAAGAAAACGGGTGCGAGTCTGTGCGACTCGCACCCGTTCACTGGGGGCTGTTTGTAACTACCATACTATCCGTGGTCGCACGCGCCGCACCCGGCAGTCCGGCGAGCGGTGCAAAACCGCTCATGGACGGCGGGCAAGTAACAAGCGTATTACAGATGCTTCTCCAGCAGCGCCTGCAGCCTCGCCTTGGGCAGAGCACCAACCGAGCGGTCAATCTCCTCGCCGTTCTTAAACACAATCAGCGTGGGGATGCTCATGACGCCATACTTCATGGCCAGGTCCTGGTTGTCGTCGACGTTGCATTTGGCAACGGCAAGCTTGCCTGCCAGCTCATCGGCTACCTCGTCCACGATGGGCGAGAGCGATCGGCAGGGCCCGCACCAGGGCGCCCAAAAATCGACCAGCACGGGCAGGCTGTCGTTAACGATGGAATCGAAGTTCTCGGGGGTAATCTGCTTAATGTCAGCCATGGTGACCTCCATAATACGACGCGGCTCGGCCGCGTAAAACTCAGTACGACCGTGCTTATACCCAGCCGCCCGCAAAGCAACCACTCGCGGGCAGCTCTTTTATATAATGGTGGGCACGCAAACGATTGGAGAGCGCATGTCCACGTCACAAAGCCAGAAAAAAGAAGCCATCGCCCAGGCGACCGAGCAGGAGCTCACATCGCTTGCGGTCCGTGGCGTGCGCATCGTGGGCAACGCGTGCTCGCCGATCGTGCTGGTCAAAGGCGATTTGGACGAGGCCGAGCGTTCGGGCGGCGAGCTGGCTGCCGGTCCGGACGGTGCTGCGCTGCGCAAGGCGCTTGGGGCCATCGGCTACGCGCCCGAGGATTTTTGCGTGCTGGCAAGCGTCGCCGGCGCAGGCGACGGAGCGGTCGCGGTGGGCGAGACTCTGCCGTGCGAGCTGTTCCGCGAGGCGCTTGAGTCTCTGGATCCCGAGGCGGTGCTGCTGCTCGATAACAGCGCGGCCGATGCCATGCGCGAAACCTACGCCGATATGCTCGTGGCGATTGATGACTTCGACACCGCCATGCTCAAGCCCGGCCTGGTCGCCCATGTGCAGGGCCGCCGCGTGCTCGCGCTCGATGGCTTTGAGGCGGCGCTGACCGACAAAGCGGCCAAGCAGCGCATGTGGGCCTACATCAAGCAGCTGACCCCGGCGGTCGCTCCACTGTAGCGGATCGGCACCGGCGAGCGATTGCCTGGCGGGCGAGGCGCGCCGCGAGATCGGCGCCGTACTTCTACATCACAGCGCGCAGCTCAAACCGATCGCCGTTAATGCGGAACTGGCAGTTGCCGTTCATGCGCTCCACGGCAAGTTTGATGCTCTTGGTTCCAAAGCCGTGGCCCGCATGCCGGGTCACGGGCATGCCGTCGACCATGCGCGGCGCGCGGTCAAACGTGTTGGAAACTAACAGCAACAGCTGGCCGTCCTCAAGTCGCAGGTCAAGGTCGACGAATCGCTTTCCTTGGGGTGCGGCGCTTGCGGCGGTGATAGCGTTTTCCAAGGCATTTGAGAGCACGCTAAACAGGTCGGCGTCACCTACGTGGACGGTTTCGGGTACGGCGGCGCGCAGGTTGGCGGTAATGCCGTTTCTATTGATATCTGAGTTGAATGACGAAAGCGCGATGTTTACGGTCTCGTTGGCGCAGAAGCGGCGTACGGCGGTGCGGTCGCCGGCTTCGCAGAGCTCATCGATGCGTTTGAGCGCCTCGTCGGTGTGGCCCTCCTCAATTAAAGTGGCCAGGCCGCGTAGGAAGTGGCGCATATCGTGGCGAAGAATCGACAGCTCGCGCCCAGATTGACGCCAAGCCTCGAGCTCTTTGATGGCGGCGCTGTCGCGGGTTTCGAGCATCCAACGCTCTCGCTCGGCGGTTTCCTTTTCTTCGTATTCGCGCAGGTAAACAGCAAGAAACATAAGATAGAAGGCACAGAGCGCAAATGCCAAAAACTCAACTGTCACCACCGAGCCCGAGTGGAACAGCGTGGTGTAGACGTTGGTGGCATAGTCAAAGATGTAATAGACGAGCGGCAGGATTAAAAGGATGCCCAGCTCGGTGGGGCTTTTAATCGCCAAGCGGGGTCCAATGTCGCCGGCCCAATGCAGCAGGACGGCAAAGACGCCGAGCGTGGTAGCGATGCGTGCCAGATAGTACGCGATCTGAGAATCGGTTGCGGCAAATGCGGCGATGCCCATCCAATTGCTGAACTGGCAGCTCAGATAGGCGCTGGTGACGCCCAACGTCGCGAGTAGCGGACTCAAGTGGTAGCGCGCGCATAGGTAGACGGTAAGCGGCAAGTGCACGACGAGCGGATAGACCTGACGGGCAAAAAGCTCTCCGCCAACGACATTGGCGATCGAAAAGGCAGCGCCGGTTGCGGCTCCGACCCCCACCAACTCGAGTGCATGGCGTCGATTGATTTCGATACCGCACAGCGCCGCCGAGGCAAAGACGCCAAAGAGCAGCGTCGTGGCGTGGTGGATTGCCCAAAGGACCATTTCGACCGAGGAGATCATCAGCGCCTCCCGCCCTCAAAGCGCACCGCAAAGTAGGCGTCTTGGAACCCCTGCTTGCTGCTGCGCGACAGCGGAATGCACGCGCCCGAGCGCATGACGATGTCTGTGCGATCGAAGTGGTCGATGTTGTGCAAGTTGACCTGGTAGCTACGGTGGCATTTAAAGAAGGTGGCATTTTGCGCCAAACGGTCCTCGACGCTGCGGAACGACTCGAGTGCCTCGATATCGCGTCCGTCGCGCAGGTGGAAGACCACGTGCTTGTTGCGCGCCTCGGCATATTCGATGTCGGACAGGCGCAGGGCGTGGTAGCCAAAGGACGTTTTGATCACGAGCTCGTCGGTTGCCGCCGGGCGCATGCTCGAAAGTTCGTCGAGTAACTGCGCCAGGCGTTCGTAAGTCACGGGCTTGAGCAGATAGTCGAAGGCGCGGACCTCGTAGGACTCCAGTGCAAACTCGGGCGATGAGGTGAGAAACACCAGGCGCACGGCGGTATCGGCCTGGCGCAATTCGCGTGCGGTGTCCATGCCGTTGACGAGCGGCATGATCATGTCGAGCAGGATGATGTCGGCGCGCGACGCGGCATGGCGCGCCAGCAGGTCCTCGCCGCGCGTAACGAGCGCAACATCGACCGCCGTGCCCGTCTCGATCGACCAACGGTCGATCATCCGGTGCAGTCTATCTAGAAAAGCGACGTCATCGTCGCAGGCAATAATCTTGAGCATTCTGAGCCCCCTTAGTAGTTCGATTTTGCCACATTGGGCGCGGACCACTCGCGGGGGAGCGCCCGTTCGTGCCTCACGGTGCGCAACTCGCGCCGAGCGGTATTGCGGTGGCGAAAGATGCCTCCTGCGCTATCGAGAGCTCGGCTATCCTCAGCTTGCCAGTTCGAATATGGACTTGCCGCATGGTCGAATCTTTATTTCAACTTTACACCTAGGTTTACAGCTGTCTTGTCAGCTGTAAACCTAGGTGTCATACTAAAGCCCCAAGATTCGCCAAAAGAGAGGGGCCTTGATGGCACAGAGCGCGAACATGGATGCGTCGGAGCTTGCACGCGATATCGCGGCCGGCCTAGCATCGGCAACGACGGCAACGGAGCGCGCGGCACTGGTGCCCGCAGAGCTCGTCGAGGCCATTCAGCAACTTAAAACCCAACGCGACGCGGTGATCCTGGCGCACTATTACGTGGCGCCCGAGGTTCAGGCTGTGGCCGATTACGTCGGCGACAGCTTCTACTTGGCAAAGCTTGCCAAGAGCCTGCCGCAGCAGACCATCGTGCTGTGCGGCGTGGAGTTTATGGGCGAGAGCGCCAAGCTGCTCAATCCCACCAAGACCGTGCTGCTGCCCGAGCCGGGCGCGGACTGTCCCATGGCGCACATGGTCAAGCGCGAGACGGTCGATGCGGCGCGCGCCGAGTACGGCGACGACCTGGCCGTGGTCTGCTACGTCAACTCCACGGTCGAGATCAAGAGCTGGAGTGACGTGTGCGTTACCAGCTCAAACGCCGTCAAGATCGTCTCCGAGCTGCCGCAGCAGCACATCTTGTTCATTCCCGACCAGAACCTGGGCCGCTTCGTAGCCGAGCAGGTGCCCCAAAAGCACGTCATCCCCAACAACGGCTACTGCCCGCGCCATCACATCATCACCGTCGAGCAGATCGTCGACGCGACGGAGGCCCACCCCGACGCGCTCGTGCTGGCGCATCCTGAGTGCAAGGCTGACGTCCTGGCTGAGGCCGACTACATCGGCTCCACCGCCGGCATCATCAAGTATGCCGAGGAGTCCGACGCGAGCGAGTTCATTATCGTGACGGTCCGCGGCGTACTCTACGAGCTCGAGCGCCGCTGCCAGGGCACCGGCAAGAAGTTCTACTTCCCCGCGGTGCAGCCCACCTGCGTCAACATGGATCTCATCACGCTCGAAAAGCTCGTGCGCTGCCTGGAGACGGGCGAGGGCGAGGTGCAGATTGGCGTGTCGGACAAGGCCGCCGATCAGGCCAAGCTCACGCTCGACCGCATGCTCGAGTACGCAGCGCGCTAGAACAATGCGGCATGAGGGACGGTCCCTTATGTCACATTCAAGGGAGAGGATTCCTGTGGAAACCAAGCAATACCCCGATATGGAGTGCGACGTCGTTATTGCCGGCTGCGGTGTAGCGGGCCTGTATGCGGCTCTCAACCTGCCGACGAGCATGCGCGTGATCATGCTCTCCAAGGGCGCTGTCGACGAGTGCGATTCGATGCTCGCGCAGGGCGGCATTTGCGTGCTGCCCGAGGGCTCGGACTACGATGCCTTCTTTGAGGACACCATGCACGCCGGCCACTACGAGAACCGCCGCGAGAGCGTCGACATCATGATTCGCTCGAGCCGTTCGGTCATCAACGACCTGCTGGCCATGGGCGTGGACTTTGAGCGCAAAGCCGACGGCAGCCTCGACTTTACCCGCGAGGGCGCGCACAGCCGCCCCCGCATTGCCTTCCATGCCGACATTACGGGCAAGGAGATCACGACCAAGCTGCTTCAGGCCGTTCGCAAACTGGATAACGTGCAGATTTTGGAGCACGTGGCCATGACCGACATCCTGACGGGCGAGCGTGACGGCGCCACGGTGTGTGCCGGTGTCGTTGCCGTTCCCGTGGACGAGGACAACTCGGTTCGTCCCGCCGACGAGCTGGTAAATGCCGCCGAGGGCGCGCATGCCGGCGAGCCGTTTAAGATCCATGCCCGTCACACGCTGTGGGCAACGGGCGGCATCGGCGGCGTATACGACCACTCGACCAACTATCCGCAGCTTACGGGCGATGCCTGCTACATCGCTCAGGAGCATGGCATTAAGATGGAGCACCTGGACTACGTGCAGATTCACCCCACGGGCCTGTTCTCGCCGCAGCCAGGCCGCACGTTCCTGATCAGCGAGAGCTGCCGCGGCGAGGGCGCGATTCTGCTCAATGCCGCCGGTGAGCGCTTTACCGACGAGCTTCAGCCGCGCGATGTGGTCGCCGCCGCTATTCGCGAGCAGATGAAGCAGGACGGTACCGAGCACGAGTGGCTGAGCTTTGCCCCCGTCGAGCGCGATGTAGTGACCGGGCACTTTGCCAACATTCGCGCACGCTGCCTGGAGGACGGTCGCGACATCCTGGATGAGCCCATTCCCGTTACGCCTACGCAGCACTACTTTATGGGCGGCGTGTGGGTCGACAAGGACGGCCGCACCTCGATGCCCGAGCTCTACGCAGCCGGTGAGACAGCCTGCAACGGCGTGCACGGCAAGAATCGCCTGGCTTCCAACAGCCTGCTCGAGTCCCTGGTTTGGGGCCGCCGTGCCGCCTGGTGCATGTGCACCGGCGAGTCGCTCGCCGTGGAGCAGGCGGGCGAGCCCGCGCTCGACGGGCGTCATCGCGCCCTGAGCGCCGACTCCCTGGCAATCGATGATTTGGCCCGTGCCGCCGGCACGCAGGCCGTGGAGGAGTAGACCATGAATCCCATTACCATGAAGCTCGTCGTCGATGATCTGATTCTGCAGGCTCTGCGCGAGGACATCACGTTTGAGGATGTGAGCACGGCGAGTGTGTGCCCCACGGCGCGCCCCGCCACGGTGGAGCTCATCGCCAAGGCCGATGGCATCATCGCGGGCTTGGATGTGTTCGCCCGCACCTTGAGCTGCTGGATTCGCAGAGCTCGGTGCTGTTTGATGTTGCCGACGGTGACGAGGTGCACGCCGGCGACCACGTGGGCCAGGTGCGCGGCGATGCGCGCGTGCTGCTTTCGGGCGAGCGCGTGGCGCTCAACTACCTGCAGCGCATGAGCGGTATCGCTACCTATACGCACAGAATGGCAGCGGCGCTCGAGGGTACCAAGACCGTGCTTGTCGACACACGCAAGACCACGCCGGGCATGCGCGTTTTCGAGAAGGCCGCGGTCGAGATCGGCGGCGGCAGCAACCATCGCTACAACCTGTCGACAGCCGTCATGCTCAAGGACAACCACATCGATGCTGCCGGTGGCGTGACGCGCGCGATCGAGATGGCGCGCGCCCACGCGTCGTTTACCACGACGGTCGAGATCGAGTGCGAGAACCTGGACATGGTGCGCGAGGCCGTGGAAGCCGGCGCCGACATCATCATGTTCGACAACATGACCCAGACGACATGGCCGCCGCTATCGAGCTTATCGCCGGTCGCGCCAAGACTGAGTGTTCGGGCAATGTGGACGCCAGCAATATTCGCGCCCTGGCCGATCTGGGCGTCGACTTTATTAGCTCGGGCGCGCTGACACACTCCGCCCCGATCCTCGACCTCTCGCTTAAGCACCTGCGTCTGCTGGACGGTAAATAATGAACGCCCGCGAGCGCCGTCGTGCCATCATGGGCGTGCTCGAGGGAGCCAGGGAGCCCGTTTCGGGCAGCGCACTTGCCCGCGAGGTTGGCGTGAGCCGCCAGGTCGTGGTTCAGGATATTGCCCTGTTGCGCGCCGATGGGCACGATGTCGTGGCAACCAACCGCGGCTACGTGCTGCAGGAGGCCCCCAGCAGCCCCGCCGTGCCCACGCGCTTGGTCAAGGTTCGCCACAGCGTGGAGCAGGCAGGCGATGAGCTCACGAGTATCGTCGACGCCGGCGGCGCCGTGCTCAACGTGATCGTCAATCACCGCGTGTACGGTAAGATCACGGCCGACCTGGACATTCGCAATCGTCGCGATGTTGAGCGCTACCTGCACGATATCGAGAGCGGCAAGAGCTTTCCACTACTAACGGTGACGAGCGGCTATCACTTCCACCGCATTGCGGCAGAGGATGAGCAAACCCTCGACGAGATCGAGGCCATACTCAAGGAGAAAGGCTATTTGGCAGACCTGATGCCCTACGAAGATGACCTGTCCTAGTAACGACGAATGCAAAAGGAGGCCTCCGCGGCGATGCGGAGGCCTCCTTTTTTGTGCACGGTGTACTTTTGAGTGTGCAAGTGGGGGGAGTTATTACTCCTCGACGATCTCGGTGATCGCGCCAGCGGGGCAAGCGTCCTGGCAAGCGCCACAGGCGACGCAGGAGTCCTCGTCAGCGACGGTAGCGACGTCCTGGAGCTCCAGAACGCCAGCGGGGCAGGAGTCGACGCAAACGCCACAAGCGATGCACTCGTCGGCATCAATTACGGGATGAGCCATGGTAGTTTCCTCTCTGTTGACCGACGCTACAGGCGATGCGCGTCGGTGTGATTCGGGCAAAAACATACCACGGGAGCGACCGTTTGCAATACCCTCTGACCGGCATCTTCATACCGTTCGCCGAGTATGCCACGGCTTACTAAACAATTCGCAGGTGGGGCCGCTGAGCTGCGCAAATGTTAGCTAAAGGTGACTCGTAATATTGAGCGATTGAGCGAGCTTTTGGAAAGCGTGTCCCGGAATCGACGCCCAAAACGGGTCACGCCTTCCTCGGGGTCGCCCAAGACCGCCCCAGGCACCCCCAGATCCAAACCTCAGCCATCTCTACATAGATCTCAATAGATTTGCCCAGAACTCAAACAGTGCGTCTACCTGCGCATTTGCGAACCTAAACTCTCGGCAATAAGAAATCTTATATGAATTGACTTAGATTTTGTATATTCCGACCCATAAGGGGATACACTACATCCTGAAAGACAAGCCGAAGCGCCGCGCGACAGATCATCGAGGCGGCGCGAACGCAAAAGAGAGAGGGAATTTCTAATGAGTAAGATTCTTGGTATCGACCTTGGTACTACTAACTCCGCTATGGCCGTTCTCGAGGGCGGTTCTCCGACCATTATCGTGAACGCCGAGGGCGACCGCACCACCCCGTCCGTTGTCGGCTTCCGTGCTGACGGCGACCGCGTTGTGGGCAAGGCCGCTAAGAACCAGGCTGTCACCAACCCCAAGAACACCGTGTTCTCCATCAAGCGCTTCATGGGCCGCAAGTACTCCGAGTGCACCTCCGAGATCAAGACCGTGCCGTATGAGGTCAAGGAGGGCCAGGGCGGCCGTGCCGTCGTCGACATCGAGGGCAAGGATTACACCGCTGAGCAGGTGAGCGCCATGACGCTCGCGAAGATGAAGGCCGACGCCGAGAAGTATCTGGGCGAGACCGTCACCGACGCCGTCATCACCGTCCCGGCCTACTTCAACGACGCCCAGCGTCAGGCCACCAAGGACGCCGGTAAGATCGCCGGCCTCAACGTCAAGCGTATCGTCAACGAGCCGACCGCTGCTGCCCTGGCCTATGGCCTGGACAAGCAGGGCACCGACCAGCGCATCCTGGTCTTCGACCTGGGTGGCGGCACCTTCGACGTCTCCATCCTCGACCTCGCCGACGGCGTGTTTGAGGTTCTGTCCACCTCGGGCGACAACCACCTGGGCGGCGACGACTGGGATCAGCGCGTCATCGACTGGATGGCCGACAAGTTCCAGCAGGAGAACGGCGTCGATCTGCGTCAGGACCCCATGGCCCTGCAGCGTCTGAAGGAAGCTGCCGAGAACGCCAAGAAGGAGCTCTCCGCCGCCCAGCAGACCACCATCAACCTGCCGTTCATTACCATGAACCAGTCCGGCCCGCTGCACCTCAACTACACGCTGACCCGCGCCGAGTTCGAGAAGATCACCCGCGACCTGCTCGAGCGCTGCAAGCAGCCTGTCACCAACGCCCTGCGCGACGCCAAGCTTAAGCTTTCCGATCTGACCGAGGTCATCCTCGTCGGCGGCTCCACCCGTATGCCCGCCGTCCAGGAGCTCGTCAAGACCATGACTGGCAAGCAGCCCAACATGTCCGTGAACCCCGACGAGGTCGTTGCCGACGGCGCTGCCGTCCAGGGCGGCGTGCTCACCGGCGACGTCGAGGGCATCCTGCTGCTCGACGTTACCCCGCTGTCGCTGGGCGTCGAGACCATGGGCGGCATCATGACCAAGATGATCGACCGCAACACCACGATCCCGACCTCCAAGACCGAGGTCTACTCCACTGCTGCCGACAACCAGACCAGCGTCGAGATCAACGTGCTCCAGGGCGAGCGCGAGCTTGCCCGCGACAACAAGTCGCTCGGTAAGTTCCAGCTGACCGGTATCCCGGCTGCCCGCCGCGGCGTGCCGCAGATCGAGGTTACCTTCGACATCGACGCCAACGGTATCGTCAAGGTCTCCGCTAAGGACAAGGGCACCGGCAAGGAGCAGCAGATCACCATTTCCGGCTCCACCGCTCTGTCCGACGACGAAGTCGATCGTATGGTCAAGGACGCCGAGGCTCATGCCGAGGAGGACAAGAAGCAGAAGGAAGAGGTCGAGGTCCGCAACCAGACCGACAGCCTGTGCTACTCCACCGAGCAGACCCTCAACGAGCTGGGCGACAAGGTTTCCGCCGATGTGAAGTCCAAGGCCGAGGCCGCTATCGCCGACGCCAAGAAGGCGCTCGAGGGCTCTGACGTCGAGGCCATCAAGGCCGCCGGCGAGTCCCTGCAGTCCGTGGCCTACGAGCTGGCCCAGGTTGTCTACGCCGACGCTCAGCAGCAGACCGACGGTGCCGCCGGTGCCCAGCCTGCCGACGATGACGTTGTCGACGCCGACTACGAGGTTGTGGACGACGAGGACAAGTAATCATGTCCGCCCGTAAAGCTCGCACGGAGGCGGCCGCCGCTGGCGCCGCCCCCGTTGACTCTGAGGAGAAGGACGTGAAGATTCCCGTAGAGGCCGCAGACGATACCGAGGTCAACGAGACCCCGGCCGCCGAGGCTGCCGAGAACCAGGTAGAGGATTCCAACAAGGAGGCGACGATGACCGAGGACGAGATGGTGGAAGCCGCTATCCGCGCCGGTGAGGAAGCCGCCGACAACGACTTTAAGCTCAAGTTCGAGCAGGCTCAGAAGGAGCTTGCCGACGTGCGTAATGAGCTCGATGCTGCGGCAGAGGCTCAGAAGGCCGCCGAGGACAAGGCGAAGGACGCTACTGAGCGAACCGCTCGTCTGCAGGCCGACTGGGAGAACTTCCGTCGCCGCACTGCCAACGAGCGCATCGCCGAGCGCGAGCGCGCGACCGAGAAGCTTGTCACCGCACTGTTGCCGGTGATCGACGATATCGAGCGCGCGATCGACCATGCCCGCAGCCAAGAGCTTTCCGACGACTTTAAGCAGTTCGTCGACGGCGTCGATGCGGTTCATGCCAAGCTGCTCGATGTGTTTGCGCACGAGGGCGTTGAGCCCATCGACCCCAAGGGCGAGGCGTTCGATCCGCTCGAGCACCAGGCTGTGGGGCGTGTCGAGGACGCATCGCAGTACGACGAGACCGTCAACGATGTGTACCAGAAGGGCTACCGCATGGCGGATCGCATCCTGCGTTCCGCCATGGTGACGGTGACCTACGGTGGCGAGAAGCGCCCCGCACCGGAGCCCGAAGCGGCGCCCGAGGATGCTACGGCCGATACGGCCGAGAGCACCGAGGAGTAATTGAGAAGGGCCCCGGGGCAACACCCGGGGCCCTTTCTGGCCAAGTGCCATATGACAGCATGAGCCGCCGTCCGCAGGGGCGGCGGATATAACAGGAGAGGAGCTACGATGGCTGCAGGCAAAACCTTCTATGACATCCTGGGCGTATCCAAGAGCGCCTCCGACAAAGAGATCAAGAGCGCATTTCGCAAGCTCGCGCAAAAATATCACCCCGATGCCGGCGGCGACGAGGCCAAGTTCAAGGAGATCAGCGAGGCCTACGAGACGCTTTCGGACGAGAAGAAGCGCAAAGAGTACGACCAGATGCTCATGTTTGGCGGCATGCCGGGCGCGGGCGGCGCGTATGGCGGTGGCTACGGTGCCGGCGCGGGCGCCAGTGGCTGGGGCGATATCTTCGACAGCATCTTTAGCGGCAACGGCGCTTGGGGCAGCGATTGGGGCTCGGGCTTTGCCGGGGCTGCGGGCGCTGCCGGTGCCGGCGCGGGTCGCAGCCGCGCTCGCAAGGGCGGCGACCTGTCGCTGACCGTTGATGTGACGGCCGAGGACGCGTTTCGCGGTGTGACGCACAAGGTCACCTACCGTATTCCCTCGACGGGCGAGCAGCAGACCATTACGGTCTCGGTGCCTGCAGGCGCGGTCGACGGCGGCAAGCTGCGTTATAAACGTCGCGGCGAGTATGGCGTTGCCGGCGGCGAGCGCGGCGACCTGGTCGTGACCACGCACGTGGAGGAGCATCCGCTGTTTAAGCGCAAAGGTGCCGACGTGACCATGGAGGTACCGGTCTCGGTCTACGAGGCGGCGCTCGGCTGCACGGTGGACGTGCCCACGCCCGGCGGTGCGACGGTCCGTTTGAAGGTGCCCGCGGGTACCCAGACGGGCAAGAAGTTCCGCTTTAAGGAGATGGGCGCGCCCGACGTTAAGCACCGTGGCCGCACAGGCGCGCTGCTCGTCGAGATTAAGGTGCAGGTTCCCACGAACCTGTTCGATGACGAGCGCGATGCCATGACCAAGCTGCGCGAGGCCGACACGCGCGACTACCGCGAGAAGGTCAACCGTTACAAGGCGACGTACTAGGGCGGTCGTGGCGCGCGCCCGCGCCCGCGGGCTTATGATGGACGATAACGAGACGGAAAGGGGTCAGGTAGCATGGCCGAGGACAATAGGAACAAACCGCTGTACATGATCAGCGTGGCGGCCGAGCTGACCGGCATGCATCCGCAGACCCTGCGCGTCTACGAGTCAAAGGGCCTGGTGAACCCCCAGCGCTCGGGCGGTAACACGCGCCTGTATTCGCGTGCCGATATCGAGCGCCTGGAGCTCATCAACCAGCTGACCGACGAGGGTATCAACCTTGCCGGCGTGGTGCGCATCCTCGATATGAAGGAGCGTGCCGAGGAGCGTGAGCGCGAGAACGAGAAGCTCCGCGCCCGCGTGCGCCAGCTCGAGGACGAGCTGCACGAGTACAAGATGCAAAAGAAGATCACCGCCCTGGCCCCGCGCGACGGCTCGGTTAACCCCGAACAAGTCATGCGCAAACTACTGGGCACCGGCGGCGACCTGTAGACACTCATTGGGGACAGACTTAAATGAGTACCTGCAGAATGAGAGTGGATAATCTCCCGTTTTTTGCCTGTTTGCAGGCTCAAAGTGGGAGATTATCCACTCTCGTCATTTGAGCGTCTAAGTCTGCCTCCCCGGGACCCAACTCGTCCTATGCTTTACTGAGATAAAGTGAACGTGTAGATTCGTAACCCGCTCGCAACCGTTCTATGGCACGATATTGAACGAATGTATGCTATGCGCCCAAATCGTTTGGGCAGAGTGGGAGACAGTATGGTCAAGCTGTACGAGGACGGCATCTACCTGCGCGGCGGCAGCGAGGTTGTGCCTGCGGCCGAGGCTGCCGAGCGCGGTATTACGCAGACACCCGAGGATGCCAAGCGCGGCACCATCGCGTATTCGATCCTCCAGGCACACAATACGTCGGGCGACCCCGAGGCACTCAAGATTCGCTTCGATGCCATGGCGAGCCACGACATCACCTTTGTCGGCATCATCCAGACGGCGCGCGCTTCGGGCATGGAGCAGTTCCCGCTGCCCTACGTGCTCACTAATTGCCATAACTCGCTGTGTGCCGTGGGCGGCACCATCAACGAGGACGACCACGTCTTTGGCCTCTCGGCTGCCAAGAAGTACGGCGGCATCTTCGTTCCGCCGCACATCGCCGTCATCCACTCCTTTATGCGCGAGAACTTCGCCGGTTGCGGCAAGATGATCTTGGGCTCCGACTCGCACACCCGCTACGGCGCTCTGGGCACCATGGCCGTGGGCGAGGGCGGCGGCGAGCTGGCAAAGCAGCTACTGCGCGACACCTACGATGTAGCCTACCCCGGCGTCGTGGCCATCTACCTCACGGGCGCCCCGCGCCCCGGTGTCGGCCCGCACGATGTGGCACTCGCCATCATCCGTGCCGTCTTTGCCAAGGGCTACGTCAAGAACAAGGTCATGGAGTTTGTGGGCCCGGGCATCGCGAGCATGACGACCGACTACCGCAACGGCGTCGATGTCATGACCACCGAGACCACCTGCCTTTCCTCCATTTGGGCAACTGACGAGGACACGCACGCATTCCTGACCATGCACGGCCGCGGCGACGACTATCGCGAGCTCAAGCCCGCCGATGTCGCCTACTACGACGGCTGCGTCGAGGTCGACCTGTCGAGCATCAAGCCCATGATCGCGCTGCCGTTCCATCCTTCCAACGGCTTTGAGATCGACGAGCTCAACGAGAACCTCGAGGACATCCTGCACGAGGTGGAGCTCGAGGCTGCCAAGATCGGCGAAGGCAAGACGCACTTTAGCCTGCTCGACAAGATCGTCGACGGCAAGCTGCACGTGCAGCAGGGCGTTATTGCCGGCTGCTCGGGCGGCAACTACGACTCCGTGGTCCAGGCTGCCCGCGTGCTCAAGGGCGCTAACACCGGCTGCGGCGAGTTCTCGCTGTCGGTCTATCCCACAAGCCAGCCCGTGGCGCTCGAGCTTACACGCCGCGGCTATATCTACGACCTTATGGAGGCCGGCGCGATCGTGCGCACGGCGTTCTGCGGCCCGTGCTTTGGTGCCGGTGACACGCCTGCCAACAACGGCCTGTCCATCCGCCACACCACGCGCAATTTCCCCAACCGCGAGGGTTCCAAGCCGGGTAATGGCCAGCTGAGCGCCGTGGCCCTGATGGATGCCCGCTCCATTGCGGCGACGGCTGCCAACGGCGGCGTCCTGACGCCGGCGACCGACCTGCCCGAGGAGACTTGGGACGAGGCCTGCGAGTACACCTTTGACGACGCGCCGTACAAAAAGCGCGTGTACTGGGGCTTTGGCAAGGCGGAGCCTGCCGACGAGCTGGTCGAGGGCCCCAACATCAAGCCGTGGCCCGCGATGAAGCCCCTCGGCGATGACATCCTGCTCAAGGTGTGCTCCAAAATCATGGACCCGGTCACCACGACTGACGAGCTCATTCCCTCGGGCGAGACGAGCTCCTTCCGCTCCAACCCGTTGGGTCTGGCCGAGTTTACGCTCAGCCGTCGCGACCCGGCCTACGTGGGTCGTTCCAAGGAGGTCGACGCCGTGGAGAAGCGCCGCGTTGCTGGCGAGGCAGCAGGCGACCTGGCGGCGCTCGATGCCGAGCTTGCCGGCGTGTTTGAGGCACTGGCCGGCGCGGGTGTCGCTGCCGACGCCAAGGCGACCGAGTACGGCTCCATGCTCTATGCCAAGAAGCCCGGTGACGGTTCTGCTCGTGAGCAGGCCGCGAGCTGCCAGCGCGTAATCGGCGGTCTGGCCAATATCGTTCACGAGTACGCCACCAAGCGCTATCGCTCCAACGTGATGAACTGGGGCATGGTGCCCTTCCAGATGGAGGCCGAGCCCAACTTTGAGGTGGGCGACTACGTCTTTGTGCCGGGTGTCCGCGCCGCGCTCGACGGCGACCTAAAGGACATCGCCGCCTACGTGGTGCGTGCCGACGGCGCGGTCGAGCAGATTGAGCTTTACATTGCCGATATGACGGCAGAGGAGCGTGCCATCGTCAAGGCCGGCTGCCTGATCAACTACAACAAGTTCAAGGCCGCTGCCGAGTAACGCACTTAATTGTCCGCCCGGGGCTTACCCTTTCCCGCCCGCTCACGCGCTTCGCGAGGGTCGCGTTCGGGAAAGGGTAAGCCCCGGGCTACATTTCTGCGTTCTCGTTGGGTCTTGAGGGACGCTAATAAATAGACCTGCTTGATGCCGCCTCTGTTAATGGGGCGGCTTCTTTTTGTCGAAAACCGCCACAAAGGGGACAGGCACCTTTGTGGTGGTTTTTGTTTGTCTCGTTCTGTAACAGGTAGACCCTTATTTGCCGAGCAGTTGTTACAGATTTAGATAAACGGGCACCGCTGAACAATTCATCTCGATCTGTAACATCTGGACCCAAAAACGGCCGCTAGATGTTACAGATTGAGATGGTGAACGCCGGGGCCGAAGATCACCACAAAGGTGCCTGTCCCCTTTGTGGCGGTGGGGGGCGAGCTCGATGTTGCCGTGCTCGTTGAACGACATTCTAATGAGCGTCCCTACAGGATTTCATCCGGGCTGGCGGGTTTGGTTGTTTTGGGGATGCCGAGTTTGGATGACGCGAAATCGTCAACATTGTCCTTAATTCCGTCTTTGGTGTAGACAGTGACCATATAGGTGCTGTGTCCGAATTCGCCCTTGTCGCGTGTTGCCCAGGCATCCCAGTAGGCGGCCCCGTTTCGCCCTTTGATTTTTCCGACACGGCGGAGTTCTGTTCGCTTTAATTTCTGGTTGCTATAGATGGTTCGACCGGTCTCCTCGGTGAGCCCGCACTGTCCAAGCATCTTGTCGAGGACTTGGTTCATGTGGCGCTCATCGGTGTTTGGTGCGTAGTCGTAGGCGAGGGTGACGGAGTCGAGTGGCTGGTCGTCGATTAGATAGTTTAGCGCCTGAGGTTCAAGGCAGAAATAGGGGGAGCATCCGTCGATCTGACCGAGCAATGGCAACTTTGACCGCCAAATTCCGGTGGGAATTCCATCTTCGTAAAACACGCCGCGACAGATAAAGGAAAGCGAGGTGGCACGCGAGCCGGCGTCGATCATCCCGCAAAGATCGAAGGGCGTGGCGATGCCAAAAGAAAAGGGCGTGATGACGATAAGGAAGAGCATCACGATGGGTATGGCGAGAATGGCGATGACGTTGCGACCGGTGGAATGAGACGGCTTCATATGCGCTCCTCGAGACAAAGAGCTGTTGAGGATAGGCAGAAATGGATATGTTCAGAGAACAATTCAAGTTTAATCTCATGGCGTGAGATGGTCGACCGTTAGCGTCGAAAACCATCACAAAGGTGCCTGTCCCCTTTGTGGTGGTGAGGAGCGCGCGGCTTCTTTTGGTAATAGTGTTAGCTGGCGGTATCATTAGTGCAAATGGCGCGGGTTTGCATTGTGAGGTGTTTTGCCGTGAGCTGTCCTGGCCGTATTGGATTGATTGTCTTGGCGCTTGCGATCGCTGTGGTTGGCGCGGGCGCTGTCGGTATGGCATTTCTACCTGCTGCGGTGACGGAGCCGGTGGTCAAGCCTGTGACTCAATCTGTCGAACTTCTGACCGGCGACGACAAGCCCGAGACCATTACCGTTGATTTTGATGAGCAGCCGGCTGTGCTGGGTATTAGCAATTATCCGCGTATTCAGCTTGGGGCCATGCGCTATACCACGGATACAAGCCTGATCGATAGGGCGTCCGAGCTACTCAAGGGCAAAACATTTAAGCGTTGGTACGGATATGCGTCCTATCGGGCAAAAGCGAACGACATGGTTGGCGGATGCCACTCTTCCATCGAACTGGACACTGCAAACGGCGCAAAGTTATGTGATGTCTCGTACGATCCAGGCTACGAGGGCAATGAGGGTCCGGGCATCTACATCATGGACGGCGATGTCGCCTATGTCATGGAGGGCGACCAGACCGAGCTCAACGATTTTATGGGTCAGTGTATCCAAGATGCCTATAAACAGACCTGCTTGCCTGACTCGCAGACTGCACGCGATAGTGGGTCTGCCCGTACATGGCTGTTCGAGGATGAGATGCCCTGGACCGTCGAATCGGGAAGTACGGGTTCGGCGAAGGAGTAGAGACCGCGACCACCACAAAGGTGCCTGTCCTCTTTGTGGTGGTTTTCGGTCTGTCTCGATCTGTAACATCTTGGCCGCTAAAAGTGGGCCTGGTGTTACAGATTTAGATTTTTGATCCGGGTGTTTTCTGTTCGTCTCGATCTGTAACAGTTAGACCCTAATTTGCCGATTAGATGTTACAGATTGAGACAAACGGGCGCCGCTGAATAATTCGTCTCGATCTGTAACATCTGGAGCCGGTAACGGTCGATAGATGTTACAGATTGAGATAGTGAGGGGACGAGGCCGCAGCGGGTGAGCGTGCCTGCCCCCTATCTCTTAATCACTCATAAAATCTTATATATAGAGACTTAGATTTATGTATAAGATCGTACAAAGCTGGCAACAATACTTCTCGAACAACGTGAAGCCGCCCCGTAGGGCGGCCACCCCAAGAGAGGTGATTCCATGAGAATCGATAAGCTAGCAATGACGTCGCGCGAGGCGTTGCAGACCGCCATGAGCACGGCTGCCGATGCGCAGGCCGGCGCGGTGGAGCCGATTCACCTGCTGTCTGCCCTGCTCGGTGCCGGCGAGCGCAATATCTCCGTGATCATCGAGCGCATCGGTGCCGATCCGGCCCAGCTCGCACGCTCCACGCAGGATGCCATCGACCACGCGCCCAAGGTTTCGGGCGAGGGCCAGCAGATGGGCCTGTCCAACGAGCTCGTCCGCGTCATCGAGAAGGCCGAGAAGAAGGCCACCAAGATGGGCGACAGCTTTGTGGTGACCGAGCATCTGCTGATGGCGCTTGCCGAGGACAAGGGCGAGGCCGGCCGCGTTCTTCGCGACGCCGGCGTCACCAAGGAGCGCATCGAGCAGGTCTACGAGGAACTGCGCGGCGATGACCGCGTGACGTCTGCCGAGGACAAGACCCAGTTTGAGGCGCTGGAGCAGTACGGACGCAATATCTGCGATCTTGCCCGCGCCGGTAAGCTCGACCCGGTCATCGGCCGTACCAACGAGATCCGTCGTACCATTCAGGTCCTGTCCCGCCGCACCAAGAACAACCCCGTGCTCATCGGTGAGCCGGGCGTCGGTAAAACAGCTATCGTCGAGGGCATCGCCCAGCGTATCGTGGCCGGCGACGTGCCGAGTACGCTGCGCGACCGCGACCTCATCGAGCTCGACATGAGCGCGCTGGTCGCCGGCGCCAAGTACCGCGGTGAGTTCGAGGACCGCTTGAAGGCCGTGCTCAAGGAGGTACAGAAGTCCGAGGGCAAGGTCATCCTGTTCATCGATGAGCTCCACACCATCGTGGGCGCGGGTGCCACCGAGGGCTCCATGGACGCCGGCAACATCCTCAAGCCGGCGCTCGCCCGTGGCGACCTGCATGCGATCGGCGCGACCACGCTCGACGAATACCGCAAGTACATCGAGAAGGACGCGGCGCTCGCCCGTCGTTTCCAGACCGTTATGGTGAGCGAGCCTACCGTCGAGGACACCATCTCGATTCTGCGTGGCCTCAAGGAGAAGTACGAGATCTTCCACGGCGTGCATATCACCGATAGTGCACTCGTGGCCGCCGCCGACCTCTCCGATCGCTACATCGCCGACCGCTTCCTGCCCGACAAGGCCATCGACCTGGTCGATGAGGCCGCAAGCCGCCTGCGCATGGAGCTCGACAGCATGCCGGTCGAGATCGACGCCACCACGCGTCAGCTCACCCAGCTGCAGATCGAGGAGCAGGCGCTCATGAAGGAGACCGACGACGCCTCCAAGGAGCGTCTGGAGGCCCTGCGCCAAGAGATTGCCGAGGTCCAGGAAAAGCTCAACGTGCAAAAGGCCGGCTGGCTCAACCAAAAGAACGCCATCGACCACGTGCAAGAGCTCAAGGGACAGCTCGACGAGGCCAGGAGCGAAGAGGAGCGCGCGACGCGCAACGGCGATCTGGGTCGTGCGTCCGAGCTGCGCTACTCCGTGATTCCTGGTCTGCAGCAGCAGATTCAGGATTCCGAGGCTGCGCTCGAGGCGCAAAAGCAGCAGGACGGCGAGGGTCTCAACGAACAGGTGACCTCTGATGAGATCGCCGAGGTCGTGAGCGCCTGGACCGGCGTGCCCGTCTCCAAGATGATGCAGGGCGAGCTCGACAAGCTGAAGGGCCTGGAGGGCGAGCTGCATAAGCGCGTCATCGGCCAGGACGAGGCCGTCTCCGCCGTCGCCGCAGCTGTGCGCCGCAGCCGTGCGGGCCTCTCCGATCCGGACAAGCCCATCGGAAGCTTCTTCTTCCTGGGTCCTACCGGCGTGGGTAAGACCGAGCTCGCCAAGGCGCTTGCCGAGTGCCTGTTCGATGACGAGCGTGCGCTCGTGCGTATCGACATGTCCGAGTACATGGAGAAGTTCAGCGTCCAGCGTCTGATCGGTGCGCCTCCGGGATACGTGGGCTACGACGAGGGCGGACAGCTCACCGAAGCCGTGCGCCGTCGTCCGTACTCCGTGATCTTGCTTGACGAGATGGAGAAGGCCCATCCAGATGTTTTCAACGTGCTGCTGCAGGTGCTTGACGACGGCCGTCTGACCGACGGTCAGGGTCGCCAGGTGTCCTTCAAGAACACGATTATCATCATGACGAGCAACGTGGGCTCCAAGGCTATCGCCGAGCTTTCGGGCAAGGACGAGGAGGAGATGCGCCATCAGGTCAACGCGGCCATGGCTCAGACCTTCCGCCCCGAGTTCCTCAACCGTATCGACGATATCGTGGTGTTCCATCCGCTCGGCATGGCGCAGATTGAGAAGATTGTCGACATCCAGCTTGCCGACGTCCGCGCGCGTCTGGCCAAGGAGCGCATGACGCTTGCCATCACCCCGGCGGCCAAGCAGATGCTCGCCGTGGGCGGCCTGGACCCCGTGTTTGGCGCCCGTCCGCTCAAGCGTCTGGTTCAGCGCGAGGTCGTGGATGCCATCGCCGCCGCTATCATCGACGGCACGGTGCGCGAGGGCGATCAGGTGACGGTCGATGTCGACAAGGACGGCGGCTTTACCGTCGTGTGCGACAATACGCCGGCGGCCACCTACGAGGTCCCCAACGCCGAGTAGATTTTTGGGAGATGCCTTAAAACCTGCCAGTCGTCTCTAAACGCCAAGGGCGGCGGATCCAATTGGGTCCGCCACCCTTTTTCGTGCGACAATCGATGATGTTGAGCGGATGCGATGTAAGGAGCTATGCAGATGAAAGACGAGAACAAGACAAGTGCGCCGGCGCCCAAGCCCACGTCCAAACCGGCACCCAAGCCGCGCGACCCCTATATCCGCGCCGAGAACGAGGACGACGACGGTTACGATCCCTACAGCGATCGCCGCCCCGAGCGCGAGCCAATGTTCGAAGCCGATCCGTGGCGCTGAGTGCCACCCAAAAGGTCACCAATAAGTTGCGGTGAAATAGGGACTGTTTTGCGGTTTGACCAGCAAAAACAATCTCTATTTCACCGCAACTGCGTTAGGGATGTGGATGTTGGGCGGCTGTCTTCGGGCCGGCTAGTCCTGGGCTTTGATGCTCGGCAGGAGAATCTGGGCGAGGTAGTCGGTCTCGAGTTTGGTCGCGGCGTCTGCGTTGCCGTCTTTACCGACCAGGTCGTTCTTAATCTGGCTATAGGTGTAGCGGTTGCCGGTCGTAAGCTCGACAAGCTCAATGGCCGTGTCCATGGGGTAGGTCGACACAGGGTCCTGCGTGCATCCATTAACGGTTTGCGGAATCACGTACGGATAGACAGGGCCGCTGGCGTAGACGGTGTAGCCGTTGCCTAGGCTGACCGTGCCCAAAACCGTATCGCCGTCCTCGGGCATAAAGGTCTCGCCGTCGCGCACTGCGACAAGTGTCACGATTGGCGTATTGGTGTCATCGCCCAGATAGATGCACAGCGTGCTGCCGTTTTGCCAGGTCGCGACCTTGCCATACCACTCAACCGGAATATCGAGCTGATACAGGTTCGTCGCCTTGTGCCGAGCGTCGACATCGCGGGCGGACTGTGCCTCGCTTGCGCTTACGGCGTTGGCGGCGGCATCACGGCGCGTAATTGCCGCCTGCTGGAGTATCTTTGCCGCGGCGGCAGAGCTTGCGCCTCCTTCCTCGGCATACTTGGCGGCGGCATCGATCTGGTCGTCAGTCACCGTGTCGGCCGAAGGTACCTTGAGCTTAAAGGTGGCTTGAGCGCGCAGATCCTGCCCATCGCTCTTAATGGTGACCTGCGCCTTGGTGGTCGGGACGGTGTAGATGGTGCCGTCTTCCGCGATGGGGGATCCAGCAATGGAGAGCGTGTAATCGCCGGGCAGCAGCTTAATGCCGCGACCGTGCTCGTCAACGTAGAGCGTTTCGCTCACAGAGGAGCCGTCGGAGTCCTGGCCACTCACCTGCACGGGGATCTTTGAGCCGGTGGAGCAGTCGAGCCCCGCGGCATGTACGCCAATTTGCACCGACATCATCGTGTGCGCACTGGCGGCGACAGCGGCAGCCTGCTCTTGCTGATATCCGTTCCAGGCAGCATAGCCTGCGCCGCCGGCGACGAGCGCGACGGCCACAACGCCGGCAACCATCAGGTTGCGGCGCCTGGACGACATCTTACGATGACGAACCTCGGCTTCGCGTGCCGAAGGAACGGACGGTAGGGGAATATCGCCCATGGCGATGGTCTCGTCCACGGCAGGCGCAGAGCCTAAGCCAGGGAGCTCGCGGGTCAGCGAATCTTCGGCCGGCAAGTTGTCGAGCAAGATGGTTTCCTCGCTCGTGTCGGATCCGGGCTGGCCGTCGGCCTCGCATTCGGATTCCTCGTGCCCCGCCTCGTCTTCGGCGGGCGCGGCGCCATCGTCTTTTGCATCCCGATCATCGGGCTGCGCCTCGATTTCCGGCTTATCCTGCACATCAACGCTCGAATCGTCAAACGCAATCTCGGCCAGCGCGATCTGGTCTAGGCTCTCCAGGGCCTCGGCACACGCTTCTGCATCTTGGGCCGCATCCTCTTGGCCCATCGTCTCATCTTTCATATATCCCCCAAGCTCAATATCGGGACAACACTGTACCCAAAAACGGGACTCCATAGAGCCGCCGCATGATTTGAAATCCGATTTTATATATGCGCATGTTTTTGAATAGATGAATAGAGACGCAATGACAAAAGCCCCCGGAAAGCGAGTGAAACGCTTTCCGGGGGCTCTGCGAGACATTGGGTAAATAATCTGGCGAGCGGGCCTATGCCCAGGCGCCAACAGCGACCAACATGTTACTCGGCGTGCGCGTAATCCACCTTGGCGCGGCGAGCAGTAGCCTTCTCCCAATCGCTGGTGCCCTCAAAGACATCCTGCTTGTAGGGATTGCGGCCGAGCTTCTTGGCGCGGTAGGCGATGTAGATGATCGCGGCGACGTTGGCGATCAGCGCGGTGACCGAGACCGCGGTAGCGGCGCCGGGGTCGAGCGTGGAGTGGGTCACAAAGATGGACTCCTCCTGGAAGTACGGGAACACCTGGGCAAACATGCACCAAATGGCCAGCGTGAAGGCGCGGTTCTGGATCCAGCCGCCCTTGTTCCAGATAAAGGCGGCGACGGTGGGCGCCAGCAGCAGCGCAAAGCCGCAGAACCAGGAGTGGGTGGGCAGGCAGTTGTAGGTGTAGCAGAAGTTCCAGATATCGTAGGCGATGATGTAGACCCAGGTCATGTCGGGCCACAGCATGTCGGTCTGATCCTCGGAGGCGTAGACGCTCCACCAACCGGTCATGCAGAAGATGTTGATGATGCCGGCGATGCCGTTGAACACGTTGTTCCAGCCGGCCAGCTGCGTAGCACCTTCGGAGGTGACCCAGGTGGATTCGCCCAGGACAAAGAAGTGATAGGCGCTCTCAAAGTCGGACACGACGGCGATCATGATGTTGATGGCGACGATCACAAACGGCCATGCGCGGAACCAATGCGCCTTGCCGATTTTGCCCCACTGGTACTTAATGGCAATGAAGCCCCAGCAACCGGCCAGCGCCGCGTATACCTTGGCGTAGTGGAACCAGCTGTTCTGGAACACATGGGTGGGGTTGGTGAGCGCTCACTCGGCACCCTGCGAAACGCCGATGGCGATGGCGACGCAGTAGATGGTCATGGCCAGCGGGGCCACGCCAAAGATGATTGCCGCGCCCAGCTTAGTGCGGCGGCCGACCTCGTTGAGCACGATCAGGCCAATAAAGACCATGGCCCAGCCGGCCCAGTGGATAAGGGTATCGCTACCCCAAACATCGAACAGCATGCTGCTCTCCTTTCACACGCCCGCGGCCCCTCTTCCGATCGCGGGCAGTTTGGCCAAATGTCGTCAGTCCTGGGGCTTGCGCTCCGGATACTTGGCGGTATAGCCCTCGATGTGGAGTGTCGAGGCGATGATTTCCTTGACCGTCTCGTCGGGCACATCGGGGTGCGTGCGGATATACATCAACAACCCCATGATGAGGGTGTAGAACGTCTCGTAGACATGGTCGATGCGTAGCTCATGATGGGCGACAAAGTCCACCACGGTAGTGTCGCAGATGTATTGCGCCACGCGCTGGACCACGTTGTGCAAAAAGCCGCCGTAGAGCGCGCCACTGCTTGAGGTGAGCGTACTCGGCAGCTCGTGGCCGCTGGCGACCAGACGCTTAAAGAGCGTGGCGACGGTGTCGAGCGCGCCCTCGATATCGCCAACGGTGCGGCTGGCATTCCACTGCTCGAGCTCGGAGATAAAGCCGTCGATTGCCTCGTCCATGACGGCGGTGACGGCGGCGTCCATGTCGGCGAAGTAGTGGTAGAACAGCGAGCGCGTGCAGCCGGCTCGCTTGGTCACGGCCGAGACGGATAGATGCGACACGCCCAGCTCGGAGCTCACGGTGCGCACGGCGGCGAGAATCTCGCGTCGGCGCTCGTCGCCCGTCAGGCGCTTTGCCGTGCTGTCGGGCGCGGGGACGGCGTCGGCCACAGAGGTGTTCGCTGCGTTACTGCTCATGCGCTTGCCGCCTTTCATCCGTTTGAGCCTGACCGTTCGCCTAACAGTCTTGAATATTGTTGACGGTTCGTCAATACTGTTTTTGACACAATGTCAACAATAACGGGTGAACGGCGTGGGGGCATGTCGAGCCCGTAAAAAGAGGGGCGCCGCGGTCTCGCCGGGCTGTGGCAAGAGAAGGGACAACCATGATTCTCAACGGACCGGGAATTAGCTACACCGAGCCCGATATCGGTTCGGAGTTTGTGCCGCCGCTGCCGGAGCATCCGCGCGAGGCCATCGTCAAGCTGTGCGAGCACTGCACCAACCGTCTGCTGCATCGCGACGAGCTGCTGGGCTACGAGTACTGGTCGTTTGCCGAGGCCGCGACCGACGAGCAGGCCGAGGTGCTCTGCAAGATGAAGATGCGCCGTCCCTACACGCTGCCCGAGATGATCAAGCTCACCGGCATGCCCGAGGCCCAGATCGAGAAGATGCTCGACGACATGAGCTACACGGGCCTGCTCGAGTACAACTGGGAAAACCCCGAGCGCGCCAAGCAGTGGGTGCTGCCCATGCTGGTACCGGGTTCCGCCGAGTTCCTCAACATGCGCGTGAGCCAGCTCGAAGAGCACCCGGTCTACGCCAAGTTCTTTGAGCAGGCGTCCAAGGGACCGCTGTCCAAGGCCACGCCGATGGTGCCGCCCGGAGGCGCCGGCATCGGCATGCACGTCATTCCGGTCGAGAAGGCTATCGATGCCGCGAGCACGTCGGTGCCGATCGAGCATATCGAGCATTGGCTCGACAAATACGAGGGTAAGTATGCCGCCAGCACCTGTAGCTGCCGCGCGAGCCGTCGCGTGATGGGCGAGGGCTGCGCCGACGACCCCGCCGACTGGTGCATCGCCGTGGGCGATATGGCCGACTACGTGGTTGAGACCGACCGCGGCCACTATGTGACGCGCGAGGAGGTTTACGACATCCTGCGCCAGGCCGAGGACAACGGCTTTGTGCACCAGATCACCAATATCGACGGTGAGAACAAGATCTTCGCCATCTGCAACTGCAACGTCAACGTGTGCTATGCCCTGCGCACCTCTCAGCTGTTCAACACGCCCAACCTGTCGCGCTCGGCCTATGTCGCCAAGGTCGAGAAGGACAAGTGCGTGGCCTGCGGTCGCTGCGTTGAGGTGTGTCCGGCCGGCGCCGCCAAGCTGGGCCAGAAGCTCTGCAGCAAAAAGGCCGGCGGACAGGTGCCCGAGTATCCGCGCCAGGAGCTGCCCGACGCCACCAAGTGGGACCACACCAAGTGGTCGCCCAACTACCGCAACGACAACCGCATCGAGACGCATGAGTCCGGCACCGCGCCCTGCAAGACGGCCTGCCCCGCGCATGTCGCCGTTCAGGGCTATTTGAAGCTCGCGGCTCAGGGCCGCTATGACGAGGCGCTGGCGCTCATCAAGCGTGAGAACCCGCTGCCCGCTATCTGCGGCCGCGTGTGCAACCGCCGCTGTGAGGATGCCTGCACCCGCGGCCGTGTGGACGCCGCCGTGGCTATCGACGAGGTCAAGAAGTTCATCGCCCAGCGCGATCTTGATGCCGCGACCCGCTATGTCCCACCCGTGGTGACCCCGACGCGTGCCGGCGGCTTCGACCAGAAGATCGCCATCATCGGTGCCGGTCCGGCAGGTCTGTCCTGTGCCTTCTATCTGGCCGAGAAGGGCTACAAGCCCGTCGTGTTCGAGAAAAACGAGCGCCCGGGCGGTATGCTCACCTACGGCATTCCCAGCTTTAAGCTGCAGAAGGATGTTATCGAGGCCGAGGTCGAGGTCATTCGCCTGATGGGCGCCGAGTTCCGCTATGGCGTGGAGGTCGGTCGCGACGTGACGCTCGACGAGCTGCGCGAGCAGGGTTTTAAGGCCTTTTATGTTGCCATCGGCTGCCAGGGCGGCCGCTTCGCCGGTATTCCGGGCGAGGATGCCGAGGACGTGACCGTGGCCGTCGACTTTTTGCGCGAGGTCAACAGTGGCAAGATCGACGCGCTGCCCGGCCGCACCATCGTGGTGGGCGGCGGCAACGTGGCCATCGACGTCGCGCGCAACGCCTGCCGTCTGGGTTCCGAGCACGTTGAGATGTTCTGCCTGGAGAGCGAGGCCCAGATGCCCGCCAGCGAGGAGGAGCGTCGCGAGGCCGTTGAGGACGGCGCTCACATCAGCTGCGGCTGGGGCCCCAAGGAGGTTCACCTGGACGAGGCCGGTCGTGTGTGCGGTATCACCTTCAAGCGCTGCACGCGTGTCTTTGACGACGAGGGCCGGTTTGCGCCCGAGTACGACGAGAACGATCTGCGCCGCGTCGATGCCGACCGCGTGGTCATGTCGATTGGCCAGTCCATTGTGTGGGGCGACCTGCTGGCTGGCTCCAAGGTGGAGCTCGGCCGCGGCCAGGGTGCTCTTGCCGACCCCCAGACCTATCAGACCGCTGAGCCCGACATCTTTGTGGGCGGCGACGTCTACACCGGTCCGAGCTTTGCCATCGACGCCATCGCCGCCGGTCACGAGGCCGCCGTGTCCATCCATCGCTTTGTGCAGCCGGGATCCACGCTCACCATCGGCCGCAACCAGCGCCACTACACCGCGCTCGACCGCGACGATGTCGTGATCGAGAGCTACGACAACGCGAGCCGCGAGGTGGCGCATGTCGACCGCGAGCGCGAGAAGGCTGCACCCTTTAGCGAGTACGTCGAGACCTTTACCGAGGAGCAGGTGCGCGCCGAGACCGCCCGCTGCCTGGGCTGCGGTGCCTCGATCGTCGACCCCAACAAGTGCATCGGCTGCGGCTTGTGCACCACCAAGTGCGCGTTCGATGCCATCCACCTGGATCGCGATCGCCCCGAGTGCTCCACGATGGTCAAATACGAGCAAAAGCTCCCAAGCCTGGGTAAGTACGCGCTCAAGCGCGCCATCAAAATCAAATTCGGGAAGAGTAAAGACCTAACAAGTAAGCGAACGGCGCAGAGAACGGTTGGACAGCGAGCGGGTCCCAGGCGTGGCGAGGTGCCTTGAAAGAGGAGGGCATAGGGCTTTTGCCCATGCCCGACGATTGAAAGGCAGATCGCCCGTCTGGGGCTCGCGCAGCGTCAAGCCGACCGCCGTTCGTTAGAACGACGGAAGGAATTAAAAGTGCACGAGCTCGGAATCGTTTACCACATCATTCGCGATGTCGAGAACGTGGCGCGCGCCAATGGCGTGAGTCGCGTTTCGAGCGTCACGCTGCTGCTGGGCGAGGTCTCGGGCGTCGTTCCCGACTTGCTGCTCGACGCTTGGCGCTGGGCGGCAGATAAAAAGCCCATCGCGCAGGGCGCGGAGCTTATTGTGGAGCCTGTCGAGGCCGTGACGCATTGCGAGGCGTGCGGCCGCGACTATGCGACAGTCGAGCACGGCAAGACCTGCCCTCATTGCGGCAGCGGCGAGACATACCTGCTGCAGGGCCAGGAGGTCATGATTAAGCAGATTGAGACCCCCGACGAGGAACCGGCAGACGCTGCCCCCGACGGCCCTTCCGACGTCCTCGACGCCGTCGATGCCGCCCACCCCCTCCACATCGTCTAGGATTCCCTATAAGTTGCGGTGAAATAGTTCCTAAATCCAGCCTTCTGGCTCTTAAACAAGAACTATTCCACCGCAACTTTTTTGAGTGGTTTCGTAGATCATAAGTCGCGCAAATAGTCAAGTCATACCTGTTTGAACAATGTAGCGGCAGTACAAGCGCATTCGCGCTTGCCTAAAAATCGATATTAATGAACAGTCTGCTTGTATCTGTAAAATGCGTGGCTTGATGAGCGACGCCTTGGCGGGTAATGAGTCGAAAAGCAGCAACGTAACCAACTTGTAACAAACTTAGACGTTTAAACAAATAATCCAACCTTTTGCGGATTTAGCTATAATTCCACAAACCAAACAGGTATACTCCTTTCATGTCGTGTAGGAATTACGTAGACAAAAAGGAGGTTATGTGATGGTAAGTATTGTTCTTGCTAGCCACGGGGACTTGGCAGCTGGAATCAAGCAGACGGGCTCGATGGTCTTTGGCGATCAGCCGTCTGTGGCCGTGGTCTCGCTCGAGCCGAGCATGGGCCCCGACGACTTCCGTGCTAAGGTCGAGGAAGCAATCGCTTCCTTCGAGGACCAGGAGCAGGTGCTCTTCCTCGTTGATCTGTGGGGCGGCACGCCGTTCAACCAGATTAGCGGGCTCATCGAGGGCCATGATTCCTGGGCTATCGTCACCGGTGTCAACCTGCCTATGCTCATCGAGGCATATTCGCAGCGCTTTGATGCAAAGAACACTGCACATGCGATCGCAAAACATCTCGTGACTGAGGCTAAGGCTGGCGTGCGCGTCAAGCCCGAGTCTCTGGAGCCCGAGGAGAAGAAGCCGGCTGCGGCCGCCGCTGCTCCTGCAGGCGCCATCCCTCCGGGAACGGTCATCGGCGACGGGCACATCAAGATTGCCCACGTCCGTATCGACACCCGTCTGCTGCATGGTCAGGTGGCCACCACGTGGACCAAGCAGATCAACCCCAACCGCATCATCGTGGTTTCCGACGGCGTTGCTCACGACGAGCTCCGCAAGACCATGATCGAGCAGGCTGCCCCTCCGGGAGTCCATGCCAACGTCGTGCCTATCAAGAAGATGGCCGAGGTCGTCAAGGACACGCGTTTTGGTGACACCAAGGCCATGCTGCTCTTCGAGAACCCGCAGGATCTGCTCAAGGCCATCGAGGCCGGCGTCGACATCAAGGAAGTCAACATCGGTTCCATGGCTCACTCCAAGGGCAAGGTCGTCGTCACCAACGCCGTCGCTATGGGCGATGACGACGTTAAGACCCTCGAGGCCCTCAAGGCCAAGGGCGTCAAGTTCGAGGTCCGCAAGGTTCCTTCGGATGCCTCCGAGGATCTCGATGCCATGTTGAAGAAAGCTAAGGCCGAACTGGCCGCTCAAGCATAGTAAAGGAGGGTCCGATACATGTCTGCAATCACTATTCTGCTTGTTGCGATTGTCGCGTTGCTTGCCGGTATGGAAGGCATTCTGGATGAGTTCCAGTTCCATCAGCCGCTCGTGGCATGCACGCTTATCGGTCTCGTAACCGGTCACCTTCAGGAGGGCATCCTCCTGGGCGGTTCGCTCCAGATGATGGCCCTTGGCTGGGCTAACGTCGGCGCCGCCGTCGCGCCTGACGCCGCTCTGGCCTCGGTCGCTTCTTCGATCATCATGGTGCTCGCCCTCAACGGCGGCGCCACTGATTCGGCCAAGGCCGTTACCGCGGCCATCGCCGTCGCCGTCCCGCTGTCGGTCGCTGGTCTGTTCCTGACCATGATCTGCCGTACCATTGCTACCGCTATCGCTCACGCCATGGACGGTTGCGCCGAGAAGGGCGACTTCTCCGGCATCGAGCGCTGGCAGTACGCTGCCATCCTCATGCAGGGCCTTCGTATCGCCATCCCGGCAGTACTTCTGTGTGTTATCCCGGCCGAGGCTGTTACCAACGCGCTTAACGCTATGCCCGACTGGCTGTCCGGCGGCATGGCCGTCGGCGGCGGCATGGTCGCTTCCGTCGGTTACGCCATGGTCATCAACATGATGGCCACCAAGGAGACCTGGCCGTTCTTCATCCTCGGCTTTGTCCTTGCTGCCATCCCTCAGCTCACGCTGATCGCCCTTGGCCTCATCGGCATCTCCCTTGCCCTCATCTACCTTGGCCTTAAGGATCTGGCCAAGCAGGGTGGCGGCACGGGCGGTGGCTCCGGCGACCCGCTCGGCGACATTCTGAACGATTACGAGTAGGAGGGGAGTGATACATATGGCAGAGAACAAGATTCAGCTCACCAAGGCTGACCGTAAGAAGGTTTGCTTCCGTCATCAGTTCCTTCAGGGCTCGTGGAACTACGAGCGTATGCAGAACGGCGGCTGGTGCTTCGCAATGATCCCTGCGATCAAGAAGCTCTACACCAGCAAGGATGACCAGATTGCCGCGCTTAAGCGCCACCTGGAGTTCTATAACACCCACCCCTATGTTTCCGCCCCCGTCATTGGCGTTACCCTCGCCCTCGAGGAGGAGCGCGCCAACGGTGCTCCGATCGATGACGTCGCCATCCAGGGCGTCAAGGTCGGTATGATGGGCCCGCTCGCCGGCGTCGGTGACCCCGTCTTCTGGTTCACCCTTCGCCCGATTCTGGGCGCTCTGGGCGCTTCCCTGGCCATGTCCGGCAGCATCGTCGGTCCGTTGCTGTTCTTCTTCGCGTGGAACATCATCCGTTACGCTTTCCTGTGGTACACACAGGAGTTTGGCTACAAGGTCGGCTCCTCTATCGCCAAGGACCTCTCCGGCGGTCTGATGGGCAAGGTCACCGAGGGCGCTTCCATCCTGGGTATGTTCATCATCGGCGCCCTGGTCGAGCGCTGGGTGTCCATTTCCTTCACCCCGATCGTCTCCACGGTCAAGCAGTCTGCTGGCGCCTTTATCGACTGGGCTAGCCTGCCTTCCGGTTCCGAGGGTATCAAGGAAGCGCTGACGATGTACAACTCCGTCGGTGCTACCGCCCTTGATCAGATGAAGGTCACCACGCTCCAGGGTAACCTCGATCAGCTCATCCCCGGCCTTGCCGCCGTGTGCCTGACCCTGCTGGTCTGCAAGCTCCTCAAGAAGAAGGTTAGCCCGATCGTCATCATCCTGGCTCTCTTCGCCGTCGGCATCATCGGTCGCTTCTGCGGCTTCATGTAAGCACGCTTCGGCTTAAGACCGAGAGTTGCTAGGTAAGGGCTTTTGAGCCATTGAAACGGACCGCACCCGGTGGGTACACTGGATGCGGTCCGATTGTTTTAGTTGGAGGGCGAGGCGCGTATGGCGCAATCTCAGAACAGCACGGTCGATCTGGCAACGCCGGCAACCTGCCTGATGGGGCTTACCAGCCACGGTAACGTGATGGTGGGCAATAAGGCGTTCGAGTACTATAACGAGCGCAATCCCGAGGATTATATTCAAATCCCGTGGGACGAGGTCGACTATATTGCCGCCGAGGTTTTGCGCGGCACCAAGAAGATTACGCGTTTTGCCATCTTCACCAAGGACAACGGTCACTTTACGTTTTCGACGCGCGACGACAAAGAGACGCTTCGCGCGGTCCGCAAGTACGTCGACGAGAATAAGCTCGTGCGTTCGCCCGACTTTATCGATGTGACCGCCAAGGGCGCCAAGAGCATCCCCTCCGTCATCAAAGGCCTCTTCCACAAAGGCAACTAGCTCCTCATAAGTTGCGGTGAAATAGTTTCTAAATACGGCTTTAGATGCTTCGGACAGGAACTATTCCACCGCAACTTCGAAGTCTAGTCATGCGACGTATGGCGATGCAGTAAATCTGCTACACTAGTACAACATGCCTCCGTAGCTCAGGGGATAGAGCACCGCTCTCCTAAAGCGGGTGTCGACGGTTCGAATCCGCCCGGGGGCACCAGAGATTTGCCGAGCCCGGTACCGCTATGGTGCCGGGCTCTTCTGGTCTAAAGGCCGGATTCGGACCGTCGACACCCGCGTCACCAATTCCCCGCGGGGGGAGTTTTCGAATCCGCCCGGGGGCACCAGAGATTTGCCGAGCCCGGTACCGCTACGGTGCCGGGCTCTTTTGGTGTTAGAGCTGCGCCGTTCCATGCTAGCGGGTCGCATCAAAAGCAAAGCGCCCGCTTGCCGGGGGAGCAAGCGGGCGCTTCTGAGCGAATATGTTTGCGGCGTTCGCTGCGCAGATAATAAGCAGCCGGCTAGTTGCTTGTACCGGAATCGTCGCCTGAATCAGTACCAGAGCCAGAAACCGAAACCGTCAGCGTGATCGTGCTGTCGGTGGACTGCTTACCAGTGGGGGAGACGCCCGTCACGGTGGCGTTTTCGTTGCCACTCACGGGGTTGCCGTTCTGATCGCAGAATGCGATGTTGTAGAATCCGGCGTTGTTGAGCGCGGTGACGGCGGCGGAGATGCTCTTGCCGTACAGGTTGCCCGGAACGCTGGCCTTGCCGGACTTCTTGGCGATGACGACGGTGATCGTGGCGCCGGGCTTCTGCTTGCCGCTGGGGTTCCAGCTAATGACGGTGCCCTCGGTGACGGAATCGTTCTCCTGGTAGCTCACGTTGACGCCAAAACCGGCCATGTCGAGAGCGTTGCGTGCCTGGGCCTCGGTCATGTCGGTCAGATCGGGGACGGAGGTGGTGTCAGGACCGCTGGAGACCTTATACGAGATGGTCGTGCCCTTCTCGACTTCCTTGCCGGCATCAGTGCCCTGCTCAAAGACCTGGCCTTCGTCGGCCTCGTTGGCCTCCTCGGTTGCGTTGCCCTTCAGGCCCACGCTTGCCAGCGCGGCCTCGGCCTGGTCCTTGGTTAGGCCGACGAGCTGCGGAACCTCAACTTTCTCGGAGGGCTTGGGGCCCTTGGAGATCACCAGGTTAACCTTGGAGCCCTTGGGCTTCTTAGTGTTGCCGTTGGGGGTCTGCTCGGCAACCTTGCCCTCGTCGACATCGTCGTTATAGCTCTGGTCGACAGTTCCGACCTCAAGGCCGGCCTCCTTGATCAGCTCGATAGCGGTCTGCTGGTCCTTGTTAAGCACATCGGGCACCGTAACCTGCTCGCCCCCAAAGAGCCCGGTGGCGAAGGCCACCACAACGCCAACCACGGCGATTGCGGCGACTACGGCGGCGATAATCTTGTTCTTGTTGGACTTGGGCTGATCGACCTCGTAGGAACCGGTGGAACCCGAGACGGCGCTGCGGGGGTTGGTCTGTCCGCTTACGCCCGATACGGGGCGAACCATAGCGCGCGTGGAGTCAGACAGCTCACGGGTCTTGGTGGCGCCCAGGTCGCCCGCGGCACCGATGATGCGCGTGGGCTCGGAGACGTTGACGGCGCGGCCGGACAGGTAGTTGTTGAGCACCTGGCGCAGCTCGTCTGCCGTCTGGAAGCGGTTCGACGGGTCCTTTTCCATGCACTTGAGGATGATGCGCTCCAGATCGGCGTCGACGCCGGAGTTGATCTGGCTCGGCGGAACCGGCAGTTCGTTTACCTGCTTGAGCGCAACCGAGATGGCGTCGTCACCGTCAAAGGGGACGCGACCGGTGGCGCACTCGTACATCACGACGCCCAGGGAGTAGATATCCGAAGTGGGACCGAGGTCCTGGCCGCGCGTTTGCTCGGGGCTTACGTAGTGGGCGGTTCCCAGTACATTGTTGTCCTGCGTGAGGTGGCTGTTCTTTGCGCGCGCGATGCCAAAGTCCATGACCTTGATGTTGCCGTCGGGCAGCACCATGATGTTTTGCGGCTTAATGTCGCGGTGGATGATCTCGTGCTTGTGGGCGACCGAAAGCGCGGAGCTGATCTGCGAGCCGATCTGCGCGACCTTCTTTGGATCGAGGGCGCCGTGGCTCTTGATGCCGCTCTTAAGGTCGGTACCGCGCAGGTACTCCATGACGATGTAGTAGGTATCGCCATCCTTGCCCCAATCGTAGACGCCCACGATATAGGGGGAGGAGAGACCTGCTGCTGCCTGGGCCTCCTGCTTAAAGCGGGCGGCGAAGGTGGCGTCGCCGGCATACTGTGGCAGCATGATCTTGACGGCAACCGTGCGGTCGAGGACCTGATCTTGCGCACGGAAGACGGTCGCCATGCCGCCCGTTCCCACCTTATCCTTGAGGAGGTATCTTCCCCCGAGGACCCTCTGTTCCATTCCTGCTCCTAACTAACTTATTCGCTCAACGATGTGTGTAGTACCAAATCTATGGTCGCTGGGACCGCGTGGCGCCTTGCCGCTAGCTCATCGGCCGCGGCGCGCCCCAAGTATCCGCTTCGATCACAGGCATCACGCTCCTTGGGCGGCAAGTGCCGCGGTCAGGACGATGCCGGCGATCTTGGCTGCCTCGACGTCGTGTTTGTCGTAATCCTCCAAGGCCACCGAGATGGCGACCGTGGGTGAATCGTAAGGTGCGAAGCCGACGAACATCGAGTTGACGTTGGTGCCGCCGATCTCGGCCGATCCAGTCTTGCCGGCGACCTTGACGCCCGGAATCTGGGCATCGGTGCCGGTGCCGGACTGGACAACCGCGAGCATGGCCTGCTTGACCTGATCGGCCGTGGTGGCGCTGACGGCCTGGCCGAGCGAGCGGGATTGCGTGGTCTTGACCACGGTTCCGTCGGGGGCGAGCACCTGGGCCACGAAGAACGGGTCCATGACCACGCCGCTGTTGGCGATGGCCGCTGCTATCACGCAGTTTTGCATGACGGTGGTCTGCGGACCTGGCGTGTGGTCCATGCCGACAGGCTGGCCGGCGCCTGCCCAGGCGGTCTCCCACTCGGTCATGAGCGAGGGGTCGGCCATGATGGAGGCCGCGGTGGTCAGGTCCTGACCGAGCTTTTGGCCGTAACCAAAGGCGTTGGCAAACTGGACGAGCGAGCTGGCGCCGATCTCGTTGGCCACCTGGCCAAAGACGACGTTGGATGACACAGCAAAGGCCTGTTGCAGGCTGATGGTACCGTAGCTCTCGTTGGCGTAATTGGTGACCGGCGCGTTGCCGATATCCATGGAGCCGGGCGCCTGGTACGTGCTGGTAAGGCTGGCGGTGCCGGTTTCGAGCGCCGCGGAGAGTGTGACGACCTTAAAGGTCGAGCCCGGGGTATAGAGAGCGTCCATGGCGCGGTCGTACATGGAGCCGTCCTCGCCACCGCCCGACTGCATCAGGGCATCGATGTTGGTGTTGTCATAGGTGGGCGAGCTTGCGCATGCGAGGACCGCGCCGGTGCGCGGATCCATAACCACCACGGCACCCTTAAAGCCCTTGAGCGCCTGCTCGGCAGCCGTCTGGATGCGCGAGTCGATGGTGAGCTTGGCGGTGTTGCCCGGTTGGTTTTGGCCCGCGAGCGACGCGAGGGCGTTGTCCCAGCTGGAGTAATCCTTGGAGCCGGTGAGCGTTTCGTTCATGACGCTCTCGACACCAGCGGTGCCGTACTGCTGGCTTACATAGCCCACCACGTGAGCGGCCATGTTTCCGTTGGGGTAGGAGCGGGCGTAGGTGCCGTCTTCCTGTTGCAGCGACTCGGCCAGCGTCACGCCGTCGGACGTGATGATGGAGCCGCGCTGGATGTACTTGGAGCGGGCGATGGTATGGTTGTTGGTCGGCATGTCCTGATAGTCCTTGGCCTTGATGACCTGGACATAGGTGAGGTTGCCGATAAGGATGGCGAATAGTGCCGTAAAGGCGAGCACGGCGCGGGTCAGTCGATTGGCGAGCGCCACGCGGCCGAGCACACCGGATTCGGGCGTGTCGAGCAGGCGACGGCGCATGCGCGAGCCGGCGGAGTGGCTGCCGCGGTTGTGCGAAGACGAAGTGGCGAAGCGCGTGCCAGCCGGGGAGGCCGCCGAGGCGACCTGGTCGTCGGTGATGGCGGCCATGGTGCCGGTGCCGGTGAGCTCGGCCTCGCGACCGGTTGCCTCGTCACCGGCGCGCAGCAAAAGCGCGACGATGATAAAGCTTGCCAGCAGGGAGGAGCCACCCTGGCTCATAAAGGGCAGGGTGACGCCGGTCAGCGGAATCAGGCGGGTAACGCCGCCAACGATCAAGAACGCCTGGAAGCTGATGGCGGCCGTAAGACCAGTGGCGCTAAAGGCGGCAAGGTCGGACTTGGCACGGGCTGCCGTGGTCAGGCCACGTACGGCAAAGAGCATAAACAGGATAAGAACGGCGCCACCGCCCAAAAGGCCCATCTCCTCGCCGATAGCCGAGAAGATAAAGTCGGACTCGACGACGGGGATGTTGTTGGCCATGCCGTTGCCGATGCCAACACCGACCAGGCCGCCGTCGGCCAGCGAGAAGAGGGACTGGACAATCTGGTAGCCCTGGCCCTGTGCATCCTTAAAGGGATCGGCCCAGATCTGGAAACGAACCTGGACGTGCGACAGGAACTTGTAAGCGCCCACGGCCCCCACGGCCAAGAGCACAAGGCCGATGATGACATACGAGAAGCGACCCGTGGCAACGTAGAGCATCAGCAAGAAGATGGTGTAGAACAGCAAGGCCGAGCCCAGGTCACGTTCGAAGACAACGACGAGCAGGCATACGCCCCAGACTGCGAACAGCGGCAGCAGCAGGCGCAGACGCGGAATCTTAAGACCCAAGATCTTGCGGTTTGAGATAGAGAGCAGTTCGCGGTTCTCGGCCAGGTAACCGGCTAGGAACAGCACGATAAAGACCTTGGCGAACTCGCCGGGCTGAATGGTAAAGCCGGCGATGCGAATCCACAGTTTAGAGCCCGAGATCGTGGTGCCGATAAAGATGGGCAGCATCAGCAAGATGATGCCGATGATGCCAAAGGTGTACTTGTAGCGCATGACCACGTCGAGGTTTTTGACCAGCGCAAGCGTCCCCACCATCAACGCCACCGAGATAAACAGGATGACGAGCTGCGAGATGGCGAGCGTGGGCGCCAAGCGCGTCACAAACGTGATGCCAATGCCCGAAAGAACAAAGACGATGGGCAGGATGGCCGGGTCGGCGCCGGGTGCCAGAATGCGCACGGCGATATGCGCCGCGGCGAAGGCGGCAAAGAGACCGATCGGAACGGCAAGTGTCTCAAACGAGATGGCGGCGCCTGCGGTGAGCACGTACATCGCATACAGCAGGATGACGGGGAACGCCGAGGCGATGAGTAAGAGCAGTTCGGTATTACGGCGACTCATAAGCGGCACTCCCTTTCTAATTCTTATCGGAGGCTTCGGCCTCGGCGGACTGTTCGGCGGTATTCTCGGAATCCGATTCGGAGGTCGAACCCTGGTCGGTGTTATTGCGGATCGTTTGCGCGTCGATCACCTGACGGGTCTGCTCCTCGTCGATCTGATGGCGGTACTTGGAGATGGTGTCCTGTGCGTCGTCGATGCTCGTCTGCTGAATACCTGCCTTAAGGCGATTTTGTGTGTCTTCGGGCAGGTCGGACAGTTTGATGGTGGTCGTGCTGTCGAGCCAGTGCAGCTTAAGGCCGAGCGGCTTGCCGGGAATGCCCCGGTAGACCGCGACGGTGTCCTTGTAGGTGCCCAGGTAGTACGAGCCGGTGATGCCTGCGTAGGCCCAGATGGCTGCCGCCAGCACAAAAGCGATGCCCAGTACGGTGGCAATGGTGATGTTGCGGCGGCGGACGCGCTTTGCCTCGCGCATGACGCCATCGTCGACCAGGTCGACCACCACCACGGTCACATTGTCGTGGCCGCCGGCGGCGAGCGCCGCGTCCACCAAGTTGTCGACGCAAATCTGCGCGGTCGAGGACTGTGTGGCGATGTTTTCGATATCGCTATCGGGAATCATGCTCGAAAGACCGTCCGAGCACAGGATCAGGCGGTCGCCTTCCTCGATATGCAGGGTAAAGTGGTCGGCATACATGGCGGGATCCGAGCCCAGCGCGCGGGTGATGACCGAGCGGTTGGGGTGGACGCGAGCCTCGTCTGCCGTAATTTCGCCGGCGTCCACGAGCTCCTCCACATAGGAGTGGTCGCGGGTCACGCGGATGAGCGTGCCCTCGTGGAGCAGATAGGCGCGCGAGTCGCCCACGTGGGCGATGGCGAGCATGTCGTTTTCGATATAGGCGCAGGTTGCCGTGCAGCCCATGCCGGGCTTGCCAAGCCCGTTGAGCGCAGCCTCGATGACCGCGGCGTTTGCAGCTTCGACGGCGGCCGCCAGTCGTGCGGCGTCGGCTGCCTGCGGCGCTGTCTTGGCAATGGTCTCGACGGCGATGGAGGAGGCTACCTCACCGGCGGCGTGGCCGCCCATGCCGTCGCATACGCAAAAGAGCGGCGATTGCACCAGATAGGAGTCTTCGTTATGCGGGCGCACACAGCCAACATCGGAGCGGGCGCCCCACATGAGCTGCGTGGTCGTGCCGGCGTCGTAGGTCGAGTCAGTCTCGACGCGCTCGTCGGTCAGCGGCTCAAAACTCATGGTCGAGCCGGGGTCCTTAAGCTTGGCCTCCACGGCGGCAACGTCAATCTCGGCCGTATCGCCGGGCGAGACGGTGTCGGCATCGTTGCTCGGGTCGTTGACGTTGGGCGTGGCTGGCTCTTCGGTTGTACGGTCGACAGGCTCGTCGTCTTGCGGGGCGACGGCTGCAGGCTCGGACGCTGCGGCGGGTGCCGGCGCTACGGGAAACACCGGTGCCGCGGGCTCGGGAGCCGCAAATACCGCGGAGCTCTCGGTAATCGCCGTGGCGACGGGTTCGGCAAAGTGAGCCGGCGCGGGCGTGTCTTGCGGGACCGCGGGCTGCTCGGCAGCGGCGTGCACGCCGATGGGGGCGTTACCGCCGTCAGCGGCGTTCTCGTCGTCGGTCAGCGTTGGATATTCTTGCGTTACATGCGAAAGAGGCAGGGAGAACACGGTGTCCTCGGGTTCCACGGGCACAGGGCCCGCCGGGGCGGCATGAGCCGGCGCGGCCGCGGGGGCGGCCGACGTCTCGGACATGGTTGCGGACTTGTTCTCCTCGTCGATCATCGACGGTTCACCTTCATGACCACGTCGCCAATCTGGACTTCGTCGCCCTCGCGCAGCGTTGCGGGCTCCACCAGCTGGCGGCCGTTGACGAGCGTGCCGTTAAGCGAGTTGAGGTCCTCGATAATAAGTGCCGGGCCCTGCAGCGAAAAGCGCGCATGCGAGGCCGAGACAAACGGTTCGTTGATGCAGATGTCCGACGACGGCGAACGGCCGACGATGACGGGGCCGAGCATATCCACGTGGATGCCGCGGATGCCGCGCGGGCCCTTGTCCACATCGATCGTCCAGATGGCCGAGTCGCGGCGCTGGCCGCGGACGAGCCCCACGCCGGTCTTCATGACGGCAAACAGGAAGATATAGAGCAGGACGACCAGGACAATGCGGCCTGCAAACAGGACGATATCGATGTTCATAAGCGACTATCCCCTAAATTCGAACGTGCTCAGGCCAAACGTCAGCAGGTCGCCGTTGCGCAGCGGGCAGCGCGTGATGCGGCGGTTGTTGACGAGCGTGCCGTTGGTGGAGTTGAGGTCCTCGATCGACCAGTCCGAGCCGGTAAAGGTGAGCTGGGCATGACGGCGCGACACGTTGGGGTCGCGCAGGGCGATGTCGGAAACCGAGCGCTCGCGACCGATGGTCACCTGTGCGGAGGTAATGGCGTGGCTCTCGCCGCTCACGACGTCGACGAGCTGGGCGAGCGGACGCTGCGGGGCGCGAGAGCTTGCCATGTTGGAGGCGATGCCAGCTGCGGCGCCAAGGCCAGCGGCGGCGCCGGTCGCGGCGGCTCCGCCCATGCCGGCAAGCGCGTCGCGCGAGATGGTTTGGGGCACGGGAATGGGTGCGGCGGCGGGATCGGGCATATTGGGCGCAAAGGGGTCGGCCGTGGCAAGCGGGTCGGGAGTGGCAGCACGAGGTGCCGGCTGCTGCTGCGGCATGGCAGCGGGGTGCTGCTGCGGGGCGGCAAACTGCTGCTGGCCGGCGCGCGGGGCGCTGGCGGCTCGGCTCGCGGCCGAGTTGTTCTGGCCCAGGCCGTTTTGGTAGGCGCGCTCCTCCTCGTACAGGCGACCGAGCGTAGGGGCATCGACGTTCTCGGCAAAGACCGAGAACTTGCCGCCGCGCAGCTGCGGGTCGATCATAAAGCGAACGAGGGGCTCGCCGACAAAGACGTAGCGGCGCTTTTCGGCCTGCGCTTTCACAAACTCGCGGACCTCGCGCGAAAGCTCGGGATAGAACGGGGCGAGCATGGGATCGTCGTCGGCGGCAATCAGGATGGTATAGAGTGCCGGCGCGGTGTTGACGCCGTTGATCACCAGAGTCTGATCCTCCATGTCGCGAGCGGCCTGCTTGGCAAGCTTCTTAAAGGAGAACGGGGCACGGGTGGCACCGAAGATGCCGGCCACGTGGTCCTCGAAGATGTTCAGGAAGTTCACGAAAGATCACTCTCCGTATAGGTTCTTTGGTATCCGAGCAAATAAAGGCATATCCCGACGATTATAGAGGATAGGATTCCCGTAACCGCCGCCTTGGCGACGACCGGGCCCGCAAGGCTGGCAATTTCCATATGGTGTGCAAGACAAAACGATACGGCCGAGCCGATGCCGGCGACGGCAATTGCGACGATGGCGGCAAGGTTCGATCCCTGCTCGGCGCGCTTGGCATGAGCATTGAGCAGCAGCGATGTTGCCGCGGCTGTTGCTGCAACCAGCATGATTGCAGCGAGAAGGAGCGCGTCTCCCAGCGCTGCGGCGACATTGCTAAGCCCCAGTACGCCTCCCGCAGAGAGAGCCGCTGCAGCAAGGCGGGCAAAGAGTGCGCCCATGCCCGTAGCCGCCGCGGCACTTGCCGGAGCGAGCCAAAACGCCGCGATGCTCGCGGCGGCTCCGGCGGCAAGGAGGGCGTCGCCGGTGAGGCAACCCAGCGCAAGCGCGCAGGTGAGCGTCGTGCTCGCAGCTGCCTCGGTGCGTCCCCAAGCAATCCACCAACCGGACATGGCAGCGGCAAAAATGACCGCGACCGGCAGCATCGACAGGATGCCCTGCGCCTGCATGGTGGCGTTGGCCATGAGCACCAAAAAGCCCACGGCCGAGATGGCCGAGCCAATCTGCGGGGCCAAGCCTGCCGCCGCGCCAATGGCGACGGCCGCCACGACCAGCCCGGGAAGCGTCGCGACGCCGGCTGTCTGCATAAGCAAAAAGCTGAAGGCTCCGCATGAGAGCGCCGAGATGCCGCGCATGGTGTAATTGCGTGCGCGGCCCCAGCGCGTGCCCGCCCAGCCAAGCGCGGGGTCGACCTCGACGGTGTCATCCTCGTAGCTCGATGGCTCGATATCATCTGCCGCGCACTCGTCACTCGAAAGCTCGCCTACCATCTGCTCCAAGCTGCGACGGCCTTCGCGCACGCTCCCCAAGCCGGCAAGGAGTCGGTCGCAGAATGCCTCGATGCTATCGGGGCGGTCTTGCGGCATGGGGGAGAGAGCGCTCATGAGCGCCGCCTCGGCCCCCGGGGGAAAGTGAGGGATCAGTTCGCTGGGATAGGTGGCGCCGCCGATGATGCGGTCGAGCGAGTCGGCAGGCGTGGCCGCCATAAAGGGGGCACTGCCGCACAGGCCCTCGTAGATCACGCAGGCAAGGGCAAAGACATCGGCACGTTCGTCGACCGTGCCGGTCTCGATATCGAGCTGCTCGGGCGGCATGTAGCCGATGGTGCCGCCGCGCGATCCGCCAAAGCCGCCGGCGGACGACAGCCGCGCCATGCCAAAGTCGGTGATCTTTACATTGCCCGAATGGTCGATAAGCACATTGGCGGGCTTTATGTCCAGATGAAGCACGCCGTTTGCATGGGCAAAGGTGAGTGCCTGACCCAGCGCGTCGGCAATGGCCGCGGCCTCGTCAAAGGTGAGCGAGTGGCCGTCCACGCGATGCAAAAACTCGGCCAACGACATACCGTCGACATACTCCATGACCAGGTAGGCATAGGCGGTGTCGTGCGTAAAGTCGATAACCTGCACGATATTGGGATGTTGAAGCATGGCGGCGGTATGCGCCTCGCGCAGCACGTCCATGATGTCGCTGGCGGGCATGCCGGCGCCGTTGATAAGGGGGATGCGCTTAATGGCCACGCGACGGCGCAGATGCGTGTCGCGGCAAATCTCGATGGAGCCAAAACCGCCGGTCGCAAGCGTCTCGAGCGGCTGGTACCGCTTGAGCAGCTCGCGAGAGCTAGTGCCCTCCAAGGGAACGTCCGGCGAGAACCGGGCGGTATGTTGCGAGAAAAGCGGCATGGCCAACCCTCGTGCGTTTAAAGTTCGTTTGCGAGCGGCGGGCGCGGGGCCGAGCCGTTCGCGGTGGCATAGATGCTGCTAGTGTAGCACGCTCAGGCGGATGGCGAGGATGGCGGGATGCGAGGCTGCCTGTCTGGCTTGGCCTTCGTCTCGACCCATCCGGAAAGCGCGCCCCAGTTTGCGGCCAAATACTGGGACACGCTTTCCGAATGGGGGTGTGCTGCGGAAACTGCGTCCCAGAATATTGACTCAGAACGGGATACAGTTTCCAGATCGACGCTCAAAAGGAAACCGCATCCCGCTTTGATGCGGGGACTGCGGACAAAAGCTGAACCGTGATCTGGCTCGGATTGGAGTTCGCCTGAATCGTTGATGCTGGCTGGTGTGGGCGTGGAGATAAACGAGCAGCCCGAGCGATATAATGACACGCTATGGAGGTCATATGCTCTTTTCCCGCTGTTCTGCCACATCTGCTTTCGCCATTGCGCTCGTCGTAATGGCGGTTACCCCTTATCACCGGTTTTCATCTTCAATCGGCTTGGCATCAGGTGCAATGACCTGGCTCGTTATCCTTGGCGCATGCCTCGCGGCGTTTGGTCATGGTGTTGCGCTCCGCAAGGGGGAGAGAAATAAGACGGCCGGGTCGCCTTGGCGTCTTCGGTGTTTTCCTTGCTGCTATTGCGGTGGTTCCCGAATGGGTCGACTTGGCCTTCTATGCTCGCGGAGATTCTATTCCAATCGTGTTTGCACCAATCTGGTTGTTGCATCGTGTTTCGTGTGCCTTGTGCTTCACTGGGTCGTTGCTCCTCTCATATGTAATTTGGGATACGGCGGGCTCTCCTTTGATACGGGGGGGCGCGCGGGACGGCGAAAGGGGGACCCGCCGATCGCAGAGCACGCTTTTTGCAGAAACATAGTTGTCCTGTCTTGCCTGCTGTTTTGCTGTCGAATTTCATGGAGAGTCGTTCCCGAGCCATGGGGGATGCCCTCTGTAACGGCCGCATCAATTGGCCTCGTGCTTTTAATTCCGCTGGTCTATCTCGTATTGGCTGCGGTCCCGCTGCTTTGCTGTCCCCGCGCCTTTGGTCGGGGGCAGGGCGACGTGTTTGCCCGTTCTGTGCTTGTAGCAGTTCCCATTGGCCTTGTTCCGGCTGTCGAGGCGGCATACTTTGCAAGCGATGCCGCAGTCATTGCATCACTGTCGATGGGGTCCGCTATTGCTGTTGCCGCCTTCGTATGCACATTGCTAAGGGAGAAACGGGACAACAATTCGGATACCCCTCGCACGTCCGACCCATTCGATGCGGGGGTGTTTTCCCCTGCCCTGTCGCCTCGAGAAGAGCAGTTTGTTCGACTGCTGCTCAAAGGGAAAACGCCGGCGGAAATTGCCAGGGAGACGGGTACGAAGCCATCGACGGTGCGAACAACGCTTCACCGAGCATACGGGAAGGCATCGGTTGCGGGCTCACGCGAGCTCGTGGCATTGTTTGCGGGTGAGGGTGATGCTACAGGGCCTGGTCTGCTGCAGCGGCATGCTGGTGATATGTTGACATCAGTTCGGACGCGCCGGCTGTTTCGATACCTGCTCACAACATTTTTTATCCTCCTTGCGGCGGGCCCCTTGGTAATGGCGGATAGCGATTGGGGATCCGGTGTTTCGCGGGCAGTCGCCTTTTCTCTCGCAAGCTATGCATTGGGTCTCGGACTGCTTCTGTCGCTGCACTACGCGGGTGAAAAACTGAATCGTGAAGTTGCGCTGACTAGAACGGATGGGGCGATTGGGCTCGGAAGCCCGTGCGTATGGGCGGTGCTGTCTGCCGTGGAATGGTCTTTTGTCTATATCGCGGCATGGAGGTGTATATGCGATCCGTTGATGGCTGCGCCGGTCCTGCTGTGCGGCGTGGCATCTACGGTCTCGCTCGCTGTTGGGCTGCGTCCGTTTAAGGTGCATGCCCGTGTCCGGGCTATCGTGCCGTTGGTGTCAATAGGTGCGGCTACTTTAATCCATGCGGCCACTAGGGGGCGAATCCATGGGTTCGCGGTGCTGACGGGGATGTTGCTCACATACATAGTGCTGCGTAGCTGCCCGCAGCGCAAAATGCTTGGGATATGGATGCTTTGCTTTGGGGCGGCGGCTCCTGTCTGGGTTGTCTTGCTCAACATGGTGCAGGATCTGACGGTTTTCGAGCCTCTGTTCCTTGCGTCGTTGCTGGGGCAAAGTTCGGCCGTCAATGTCGTCGTGGCAACGGTGATTGTTTGCTGGTCTGTGCCCATGCTCGTTACGCACATCGTGCTCGTACGCTCGGTTGAGGACGAGAAGGCCGTCTTGAAGTACCGTGCGAACGGGTCCACCGAAGCAGCTCACGTGCGCCGGCTGGCTCTGCTTACGTCGCGCGCCCTGTCCGATGTTCAGGCCCGAATATTGTTGATGACGGCAGAGGGCACAACGACAAAGACCATTGCGCAGGATGTCGGTTACGCTGCATCTACGGTGCAAGCGCTGCGATCCGCGTCCTATCGCCAGTTGAAGATCAAGAACAAAGCAGAGCTTATTTCATTGTTATCGCAGGTAGATAACGTGTAAACGCCTGGATTATCAACTCAATAGCGAGTGTTTACAGACATCTTTCTCCATTCATGCAAAGGTTGCTGTGCGTCGACGCATTGTTAGCCGCTTTTGATTGGAGAAGGCCATGATTAAGCCAAGGAGCGCTATTACTCGAATCGGAGTCGGGTTGGCGATTGCTGCGGGTCTGTCCCTAGGGGTTCCCGCTGCATCGTTCGCGCAAGAGGAGTTTGACACCTCTCAGGTTTCTAGCATTACTCAAAACGCCGATACGGGAATTACGACCTGTACGAACAATGCCGATAGGGCATTCAGTTTTCAATGTGCCGGGACGAGTGCAACTGGCTACCGTCAAAAGGATGATTCCTCATCGCTCTATCTGGATATCCAGGGCTATACGGGAAATCCGCTTCGGTTATATACAGACGGTGCGTATAACACAAGCGGTAGCGGCAGCATGAATTGTACTCAGGGAACGTATCGTTCGAATCACAAGGGACAGTGGGAAATGTATAACCTCGTCCGTGAGAACGGGCGATCTGCGGCGCGACTGACTGCATGGGCGGAGTCTGGCTACGGCACTGTTATTGGTGTATGGAGCCCCGACTGCGTCGGGCATTTCCGCAAGCTTCCCGCATAGTTGTTTTAAATGGCTCCCTTCCGGCTTTCTGGGTCGGAAGGGGGAGGAGTACGTATGAACCAAAAGCTCGCAAGATACGAACTGTCGAAAACGATAAGACGTCCAGCTTTTATCTTTGCTCTCTTGATTGCAGTCGCAGTTGCAATAGTTGCCGCGCTGGAGCCGTGGGCAAATTTGGAAAAAGAACGTCACAACCTTCTTTCTTTTGGTTACGGCGTTGGCATGCAAGCCAAAAATTATCTCGGTCAAACACGTGAAAGCAGCTTCGGTAACTGGATTGTTGTGAGCGCGAACGCGCCGCTGTCTGCGTCGGTGTTTTTCTATGCACTGCCCCTGCTTGCAATGTTGGCTGGATCTTGGTCGTGCCTCTTTGAGCGTTTGAGTGGTTATGACATGCAGATATGCACGCGCGTTTCCAGAAAGGCGTACGTGAACGTAAAGATGCTGTCTGCTTTCCTCTCCGCGTTTACAGTGACTGCCATTCCTCTGCTCGTCAATTTCCTGATCGTCTCGATGCTTTTTCCTGCGTATCTTCCTCGGGTCGATGAGTCGACTTACGTAGGACTTTACCTGCATAGCTACTTCTCCGGTCTATTTTATTCGCATCCTTTGTCGTATGTGCTCGCATACACGCTGTTCGATGCTGTCACGCTCGGGACTTTATCCATGGCTGTAACTGGCTTCTCAATTTTGTTTCGTAGCAGAATCAAAGCGATAATTGTCCCGTATCTGCTAATGGTTGCGTGGCATTTTGCAAATGGCTGGATCTTCGGCGTAATGGCTTGCGTGGGGTTTAACTGCAATATCCTCAACAGCATCAGGTCGGAATCGCTGAATAACTGGCCAGACATTCGAGCCGGTTTTGCGGAAATCATATTATTGACCCTTGCTTCGTTGGCTTTTTCTGGGGCGTGGAAAAGGCGGGAGATGGTCTGATGCTGTTTAGGCTGGTCGCCGCGGACCTGAGGACCGTTTTGAAGAAGAACATCATTACCTTTATTGCGATTGCAGCAGTGACCGTTGCGAACCTGGTGTACGCCTACGGATTGTCTTCTGTGTATGGGGTCAGGACGGATACCTTGGGGTTTGCGGACAATCTTGCGCTCGTGTTTGCCGGATCTGCTCCGTTTGAGCCTAGGCCCGGGGTCATGTTTGTGCCTCCGCTAGGATGGCTATTTCTCATTCTGCTTATTCTCTATACAACACTCGATTATCCCGCCGAATCGTTGCACGGGTTTGGTTTGCAAACGCTTGTCCGATGCCGGGCGAGAACCCTTTGGTGGGTCTCGCGTTTTATCTCAGTAACGGCAATAACGGCATTTTCGCTGCTTGTGGTGGTTTGCTCTGTTGTGATTTGGAGCTTGATGGTGAGCGCCTCGTTCAGCGCGGTCATCCATGGCGAGTCGCTTCAGCTGGCTAATTTGGCGCCGTGGTTTCTCAAAGTGGGCGAGGCGGATGCGCTGCCGTTTTTCATAGGTCTCTTTTTTGCTTTTGAGGCGCTTGCGTTTGCACAGGCAGCGGTTGGGTTTGTGCTTGGGCCGTCAGCCTCATTTGCGGTTGTAATGAGCTACCTGATCTGTTCGGCATATGCGCGGCATTGGGCGCTGCTGGGAAATGCCTTGATGCTGTTGCGCTGGGGTGAATCGTCAAAGAGGAATTGCGACGGGCTCGAGTGGCTTGTTTTCAATTGTGATTATGTCGTTATGTCTATCGTTGGGTGGACTGTGGTTTCGAAAGGCCGACCTTATCGAAAAGAGGGACAAGATATGAGCGTGATCGTTAGGGACGTATCGAAGCGCATGGGCAAAAAACG
>ENA-OQKS01000014-OQKS01000014.1-human-gut-metagenome-genome-assembly--contig:-NODE-14-length-50776-cov-3.299177_pt1 | contig 50776 bp, 42 predicted proteins | sample MGYA00242804_ERZ504808 | MGnify/ENA primary metagenome ERZ504808 (study PRJEB26092, sample SAMD00036375) | human gut metagenome | host: Homo sapiens | study: EMG produced TPA metagenomics assembly of...
CGCGAACAGGGCTGGTCACCGCAGGACATTGCCTGGCGTGGTTTTGTGGGCTGTTGCACGATATGGGCCGCTTTGAGCAGCTGCGACGCTGGGATACGTTTAAGGATGCCGAAAGCGTGAGCCATGCGGCGTTGGGCGTCGAGGTCCTCTTTGGCGAAACACCTGCAGATGCGCCCGCGGCAACAAGTATCCGCGACTTTATCGACGATCCGGTAGAAGACGAACTCATTCGAGCGAGCATTGCCTATCACAGCGATTTCCGTCTACCCGCTCAGCTCGACGAGCGCACGCGGCGCTTCTGCGATATTGTGCGCGATGGCGACAAGATCGACATCATGCGCACCATCGCCGACAGTACCGTCGACACCATCCTCAAGGTTGATGAGGACACATTTCTCGCCAGCCGGTTCTCGATACCGGCGCTTACCGCCTTTGACGAGCGCCGGTGCGTCGCACGCGATGAGCGCGATGAGCCCGCGGACTACTTGGTGGGGCTTATCTGTTTTATGTTTGAGCTCGTCTATCCGGCAAGCCGCGCGCTGGCGCGCGAGCAGGGCGATATCTACCGCCTGCTCGACGCACCCTTTGGCATTTTGCGCCCCTTTACCGATCCCGCCACGCAAGCGACCTGGAAGCGCTTAAAGAACGAGATGCGAGCCTGGCTGGCCGGCGCCTAGTGCTCGAGTTGGGCCAGAAGCTCCTCGACGACTTCGACGGCGTCGCCGACAACTTTGTACTGCGCAGCGCCGAAGATGGGAGCATCCGGGTCCTCGTTGACAGCGATGATGCACTCCGCGCCGCCGATGCCGGCAAGATGCTGGATGGCACCCGAAACGCCAATACTCACAAGGAGCTTGGGCGAAACCGACACGCCGGTCTGACCGATCTGGTGGCGATACTCCAACCAGCCTGCCTCTACAACGGGACGCGTGCAACCAAGCTCGGCACCCAGGGCATCGGCGAGTTTTCGCATCAGGGGCAGATTCTTCTTGGAGCCAATGCCTCGGCCCACCACGACCAGGCGCTCGGCATCGGCAATTGATGCCTGCTGCCGCCACTCCTCGGCGGGAATCGAGATCTCGACACGAGCCTTGGCGTCTTCCGCAAGGAGTACCTGGGTAATCGTGCCAGAGCGGCTGTAGTCAAACTCGGGCGCCCCAAAGATGCCGGGACGCACCGTTGCCATCTGAGGACGGTGGTTGGGGCAGATAATGGTGGCCATCAAGTTGCCGCCAAACGCCGGGCGCGTCTGCTGCAGCAGGCCCGTCTCCGTATCCATCGAAAGCACCGTGCAGTCGGCCGTAAGGCCCGTCTGCAGGCGCACGGCAATGCCAGGTGCCAGCTCGCGGCCAAAGGCGGTCGCACCGTACAGAATGGCCTCGGGCCTGCGCTCGGCCACCAAATCGCAGATCAAGCGAGCATAGACCTCCGCGTCGTTTTGGCGAAGTCGCTCGTCGCGGCAGACCACGACCTCGTCGGCACCGGCGCAGACCAGATGCTCCAGGTCCTCAAGCGAGCCCTCGGGGCTCATACCGATCAATGCCACCAGACGGCAACCGCGGGCATCGGCAAGCTCGCGGCCCTTGCCCATGAGCTCGTAGGCCACCGGGGCCACGGCATCGTGCTCGTCAGTTTGCACGAAGACCCAAATGTCTCGATATGCGTCAAGGTCAACCACGCCGGCGGCCTCGTCGCGCTCGATCGAAATGGCATTGACGGGGCAAGCGTCGACGCACCCGCCGCACAAGATGCAGCCGTCGGTCACATGGGCGCAGCGGTTGGGGCGCTCGCCCTCCACCACAATGCCACCCGAGGCACAGGCGCGAACGCAGCGACCACAGCCAACGCATGCCTCGCTATCGATTATCAGTCCGCTCATCTATGCCATCCCCTCGATAATCTTGGCAAGCTTTGCCGCCTGTTCGACCGGCGTGCCCTCGATGGCCTCGCACGTTTGGTCACGGTCGGGCACAAACGAGCGCACGACCTGCGTCGGCGATCCGGTAAGGCCGCAGCGCAAAGGGTCGGCATGCACATCGGCAGCACAGACCACCCGCACATCCGCATCTTCGGCCGCGCGAATGCCGGCGATGCTCGGCATGCGCAGCTGGCCGATCTCCTTGGCGGTCGTCATCGCGCACGGCATCTCCAGATAGACCGTCTCCTCGCCGGCGTCACAGCCGTGGACAAGCGCCAGCGAGCCGCACGTCGTAAAGCCCGCGCTCTGTACGCAGCTCACATCGGTCACGCAGGGAATCTCGAAGGCGCCGGCCAGTTCGGGGCCAATCTGGGCAGTATCGCCATCCACCGCCATCTTGCCGCAGATGAGCAGGTCGAAGTCCTCGTCAAGCGCCTCGATGCCGCATTTGAGAGCATAGGTGGTCGCCAACGTGTCCGCACCCGCAAAAGCACGGTCGGTGAGCAGCAATGCATCGTCGGCGCCGCGGGCGATGCAGTCGCGCAGTAGCGATTCGGTTGCAGGGATACCCATCGATACCACCGTCACGCGCACATCCATGCCAAAGCCGATAAAGTCGTCCTTGAGCGCCAACGCACATTCGAGGGCACTTGCATCGAAGGGATTAATGACCGCCTGCTTGCCATCGCGCACGATGGTATTGGTTTTGGGGTCCATCTTGACCTCGGTGCTTCCCGGCACCGCCTTGACGCACACCACCATATGGAAATCACTCATCTTCACGCGCCCCCTTTCTGGACGAGTTCATCCAAGAGCTTCTCCGAAAACAGGTTGCCACGGCCCAGCTGCCCGGCAGGATCGAGCTGCAGCTTGAGTCGAGCCGATTCAACCATGGCCTCGTGGCCGTACATCGTCTCCAAAAAGCCCGCTTTGATCTTGCCGACGCCGTGCTCGGCAGAGACGGCGCCGCCCATAGCCGTTACCTCCGCAGCCCACTGGGCAAACAGCTCGCCACCGCGACGGTAGTCTTGCGCATCGCGAGGCAGGATATTCACATGCAGATGGTTGTTGCCGATATGTCCCCAGGCGGCAGACTCAAGCCCGCTTTCGGCCAGCGTGCGGCGATAGAGGGCAACGACATCGGCCAGGCGCGTGTTGGGCACCGACATATCCGACCCCAGCTTGGTAATGGTGGGGTCGGTGCGGCGGCGCTCGTCGATGAGCATGTTGACGCTCTCGGGAACGGCGTGGCGGAAGAACCGCTGGCATTCGCGATCGACCTCGGTGCGTGCAACCCAGGTCGCGTCGTCGTGGCCGCCCGCAAGCTCCAAAACCCATCCCAGGTGGTACAGCTCCTCGGTCGCTTGCGCCTCGTCGTCGCAGTCGAGTTCCACGTAAACACAGACCTTTGCCTCATCGTCGAGTGCCGGCAGCGAGGCAAACGCGGTCGACTGCTCGCGCTGGCGGCGAAGGATATCCAAGGCGCCGGCATCGAAATACTCAATAGCGGCGGCATGGGACAGCACGGGGCGCACGGAATCGGTAAAGGACACCGCCTTGTCCTCACTGTCGAAAAAGCAGCTCACGCCCCATACAACCGAAGGTGCCGCCTGCAGGGCGATCTCGAGCTCGGTAATGACGCCGAGTGTGCCGCACGCACCGATAAAAAGATCGATGGCGTCCATATCGTCCGCAACGAAATAACCCGACGCGTTTTTTGTCTTGGGCATGGTATAGCCGGGAAGATCCAGCTCGAGCGCGCGGCCCCCTGCCGTCACGAGCGACAAGTGGCGCGCGTCAGCGTGCGCCTGACCTCGATGAAGCTCGAGCAGGTCGCCGTCCGTCAGTGCCACGTGAAGCCCCGTAACGTGCGGGCGCATGGGGCCATAGGCGTAGCTGCGGGCACCGGAGGCATTGCATGCCGCCATGCCACCCAGGCAGGCAGATGCCTCGGTGGGATCGGTGGGAAAGAACTGCTCGGGAGCTGCCTGAAACTCCTCATAGGCCTCAAGCGATGCATAATCCCAGCCAGCGGTCGGCAATGCCTTCTTGCCCAGCTGCTTACGTAACTCCGAAAGCACGACGCCCGGCTCCACGCGCAGCAGAAAACGGCCTTGCTCGTCGCGGCGAAGACCCAGGTAGCGATTCATACGGGAAGTATTGAGGATGTGGCCGCCGTGGGGCACGGCACCGGCAGCCAGACCGGTCCGAGCGCCCTGGACCGTTATCGGAACATGCTCGGCATGGAGCTTTCGCAGAATGGCACAGGCCTCGTCCTCCGTTGTCGGAAACGAGATACTCGACGCCTCGCCCGATGTGCGAGATTCATCGCGACCATATTCTTCGAACTCGTCGCTGAAGGGTTTGATGGCTGCAGACACGCGAACTCCCCCTTTAGTTAACTACAGTGTTTGCAGGGAGATGTTACCGCATCGTTTCGTCGACGTGACCGAGACCGTCTCCATAATTGGCGAATTTTACGTTTGTGCAATTCGGCGAACGGCGACGTTTTCTCGGCAGGCGCTCTATTTAACGCGCCCCCTTCCATCGCAGCCACGCTTACAATTGGCACTCGAAAAAACTTGAGATATTTTTTAGCGTCTCTCACCTGCGGCGATGTAAACCCGTCAAGCATTTGGTCAGAAATTGGTCAAGTTGTGGCTGATACGGTCGGCATCGACAGCCAAAGCCAATAGAAGGTTTGGCCCAAAAAGCAGGGAGGTTCCCATGGCATATTACTGGCCCCAGTACGGCGTCGCCATCGAAGTTGACGATGACCCATATCTTCTGCCCTTCGACGAGGAGGCGTTTCCCGATGCGGCCGTCTATCACGTCACCACCGACGTGATCTGCGATCCCGAATCGTTTTCGGCACTCGCCCACCATATCGCCCACATCCACGGCATCAAACTCGACCCAAACTTCGACGAGCTCATCTATTCGCGACGCCTCATGCTCCACATGCTCTTTGGCGCCGATCCGTCCACGTTCGCGCGCGTCTATACCACTAAGGATGCCGCATGAGCGCAAGAAAGCAGTCGAGCCCCCTAGGGTCAAAACATCGAAAAAGGCTCGGCGTCGTCTGCTTGGCCATCGCCTGCGCCCTTATCGCCGTCGGCCTTTACGCCTGGCAGTCAAAGCCTGTCGCCGAGACGGGCGCCTCGGTCACAGCGGCAGAGGGTAAGTCGCGCCAGGAAATCCAGGACGAGCTCGATGCCATCGTCCGCGACAACATGATGACGATCTCAGTCGCACCGGTCGCCCAGCTACAAAAAGGCGGCAAGTTGCGCATCAACGTTCAAAACGTCCAGGATAACAAGTTTCCCCAGCGTTTCCGCGTGATCCAAAACGACGAGACCATCTATGAATCGGGCGTGGTCGAGACCGGCAAGACCGTTGAGACCTGCCCTGCAGGCGACATCAAAGAAGGCGAGGCGTATATCGAGATCCAGGCGCTCGACGCCAAGACCTACGACGTCCATGGCAATCCCACGCGTGTCAAGGTGCGAGTTGCACAGGCAGAAGACTAGACCTGCCACCTGTTATGAAAATGCGCACCCGTGCCGCTTTCGTCTAACCCTCACGGAAACGGTCCGTGACGAATAGAAAGGAACGATTATGGACATCACCAGGAACTTGAGCGGGACCAGGGCGCTCGCCGTGGGCGCGGGGCTGATGCTTGCACTCTCAATGGGTGCCGCGCCGACCCCCGCCCTGGCGGAGGGACGCACTGGAACCACCAACGTGACCATCAGGACCCAAATCGACAACATCAAGTTCGCGACTCCGACCGTCATCCCATTTGTCGCCAAGGCCGATGGCACGCTTCAGGGCCCTTCCGAGAATACAACCACCATCGACAATCTTTCGGCCTATGGCATCCACGTTACCAACATGAAGATCGGCGCCAAGAACTCCTGGAGCATCGTCGCCGACGCCAAGACGGGAACCGCCCAGAACTCCATCGATTTTAAGGTTGGCCCGGACAAGGCACTCCAAGACGCTCATGCCGCAACGCAGGAAGCGGGCCTCGACCTTTCCAAAAATGCATCCTTCGACATGGGCTACCAGGGCATCGCCGATGGTACGGACAAGATTAAGCTCAAGACGAGCGGCAATGTCGCCCGCGTCACACGAGACATCTTCCATGTGACTGGCGAGGGCGACCAGGTCGCAAGCATTACGTGGACGGTCGAGCCCGGTGCGCACACGGCCTAAGGCGATGGTCCTTGCCGTCATCATCGGCGTTGTAACGTTTGCCCCGATCGCCGCCTTTGCCCAACAAGAGCAGGCGCAGGCTGCCACGCAGGTGACTGTCGATCTATCGGAGCTCGAACGCAGTGGCCAACATGAGCCCCTAGCGCAAACGGGCGACACGCGACAGCTCCTGGCAGCAGGAATCGCCGCGGCAGGCGCAAGCGCCATCGGCCTTGGCCTGCACATCAAACGCAGCCAGTAGCCACGCAAATCGAGACCGCCCAGAACAGGTAAGGAGAAGCCATGGCATCAAAGAACCTTTTGCCCGTTGCCGTGCTCTGCAGCGCGCTTGCCACCGGCATGCCCGTCGCCGCTCTAGCAACACCCGCCGTGGACGTCCCCTTACCTGCCGTCAACTGTCTCGCCACAAACCAGATGAGCGCCATCGCGCGCCAACGCTTCTCGCTTGCGCAGGCAAGCATCTCGACCTCGGGGTGCCTCCGTCGCCGCGCAAATAGCTCGATAGTCGTGGATACCGAGCACCCGCGCAAAGCGGACGGCCCCCTAACGGGATGCGCCCTCTTCACATGGCGCGCGGCTGCAACTGATGCCGATGGCGATTCCTGCGACGTGGAGCTGCGCCTCGACATCACCCTGTCCGATGACTCGGCGGACGGGGCAACGGTCGCCTTCGACAGCACATTTTTCGAAGACGGAGGAGGTGTATGCCTGGGCTGCGTCCCCTCGAGCGCCGATGGCACGCAGCCCGCTATCTCATTCACCGCATCGCTGAAAATGACCAAGGCGGGCACCGACGCCACAGCAAATGGCGAGATCCCTCTGATGTTCTACGCGAGCGACACAGAAAGCCAAGAGATTCGAGGCAAACAGCGGACCGGATCGCTCAGCCTGACGCAAGGGGCAAATCCCGGTCCTGTCGATATCAGCACCCAGACGCAGGATGTGCATCACGTCCTTGTCGATCCGGCGCTCCTCGAGATGGAATGGAGTGGAGCGGGAGCGGTCGGACTCGCCCCCTCAGCAGCTAACATCGCAAGCGACTCCAGCGAGAACAGCGGTGAAATAGCGCCTGGGGACAATGGAACACCAGTCGACATAACACCGCCATCGAGCGGTCCTTCAGCCACTTTCAGCGAGCCAAGCGAAACAGCCGCCGATGCCGACGGCACGCAAACTGGCGAAAACTTGGGGTATCCCATGTCGGCAGACATCGACGAGGGCAATTGTTGCATGATGGTCGCGCTCGACCGCACGGAAACCGTCGACGCCGCGAGCATCGAGGTCATCGCCGCCGATAGGCCCGTCCGCAAAGCAGCCATTATCGCTTTTCCCAAAACCGTCGAAGTTGTTTTTCTACCATCGGGCGAAGTCGTAGCCCCCACCCTGCTCACCTTGCTTGGGGCAAAGGGCACGGCCAACCAAATCGACAACCTTACGGTCGTCGACCCTGCGACCACCGCAAAACTGCACCTGTATGCCGTAACCTCGGACGGAGGCAAAACCGAGGAATTCGATGGCAAAAGCCTCCTGAGTAACCGGATACTCCATAGAATGGAAGACGTCTCGTATCAAATTGAGCTCGAGGGATTTGACCGAGCTCGAGATGCCGATATCATCGCCGCGGCCATTGAGTCCCCGCAGCGACTCATGACGCTGCGCTTCGATTTCAGCCCCTATGTCGTGATGGGAGGCTGAGGCTTGGGCACCAAATGCCGTCATTAATACCACTTATATAACGTATAGGATGAGACATGACGCACCCTGCAGCCCGTTCTGCTACGATTGCCAAGTTGGCATCAATATGGGAGGGTTCATGCCGGGTTTGGGAACGGTCATCAACGTTGCACTTTTGATTGCGGGCGGACTGCTGGGCCTTATAGGCGGACGCTTTATCACACCCCGCATCCAAGACACGCTCATGAAGGCGTCGGGACTGTGCGTTCTGTTTATCGGACTGGGTGGCACCATGCAAAAGATGCTCGTCATTGACGGAAAAGCGCTGGCGACCACCGGCACCACCATGCTCATCGTCTCGTTTGCCCTTGGCTCGCTCATCGGCGAGGCCATAAACCTGGAAGCCGGCATCGAAAACCTGGGCGAATGGCTCAAGCGCAAAACCGGCAGCGAGGGAGACAACGAGTTCACCAATGCCTTTGTCTCGACATCGCTGACCGTCTGCATCGGTGCCATGGCTATCGTGGGATCAATCCAAGACGGCCTGCTCGGCGACTGGTCCACGCTCGCCCTCAAGGGGGCGCTGGACTGCATCATCGTCTGCACCATGACGACCTCACTCGGCCGCGGCTGCATCTTCTCCGCTCTTCCCGTTGCCGTATTCCAAGGAACGATTACACTCTTTGCCGGTGCGCTCTCCCCCATCATGACCACCGCCGCCCTCGACAGCCTATCGCTCGTGGGCTCCATGCTCATCTTCTGCGTCGGCGTCAACCTCATCCGTCCTCAGACCTTCCGCACGGCCAATATGCTCCCCTCCGTTGTCATAGCCGTCATCTACGCCCTCCTGTTCTAAATCTATCTACGTAGCGGTATCTCGAACACCTGTTTGATGCTGTGCTATGATATGAGGTCACCGAAGCTGCGTTAGGAGAGGAGAAACGGTGGCCGACCAGGACATCAAGATGCTCATCGAGCGCATTATGGCCGAGGCCCGGACCCATCAGTCTGCTCGCTTCTCAAACGAAGTCTATGCTGACGAGCCGATTCTCAAAACCGGTCGTCAGATGCAGAACTTCCTTCCCGACCAGTACCGCAAAATGCGTGAGATATCGCGTTGGCAAGAAGACCCCAAGGGTGGCGCGGGACGTTGGCTTTCGGAAGCCGAGCTTTTCTACCGCCAAGGCCTGCTGATGGCCGACTTTGAGGACGACTGCCCCTACAACGGCACATTCAAGTCGTACTTTCCCACCTATAACGCCATGAGCGATCGGCAGCTGCGTGGCTATTTTACCTGGCGCACCCAAGTGCGCCGCGGAACCGTCGAGGAAACGTCTACGTCCTTTGCCTTTCTGTATCTCTATGAGCTGATCTGCGGCATTGGCGTAGATGACCCACTCGATGGTTTTAACAAAATCAAGGCCTTTTGGGATGCCTATCGCGCCTTTGAACCCGGCATCGACCGGTTCGCACGCGTGTGGCTGCAGGACTACGCCGTGTTCCACAGACTCGACCCCAAGCTGCTTCGCGACTCTAAAACCGTCATGTTCGATAACGCCCTTATCGAGCTGCGGCGTGCGGCGCGAGACCTTGCGCCCGCGCCAACGCCGCCAGACCTGGCGCCTGCGCGTCGCAAGACCTCCGAGCCCACGCTCCCCCTTCCGCCCGACGAGGCAGGCGAGGAGCGACTCATGACCGCCATCAACGCCCTCTCCACGTACAACCTGAATAACTCACGGCTCGACCGTTCCCACCATCGCGACCTGCGCCACGTGGCATGCGCCGTGTATGTCCGTATGGCGCGCTACTATGACACGCACCGAAAGACCGGCATCGTAGCGAGCTTGTTTGGGGAGGAGACGGCCATGCCCTACACCATGTTTGCCTCGGCCGTGTTCTTTGCGCCCGAGCGCCACGAGGACTGCGAATATCGCCTGGACCCCATTCACATCTACCGCTGCCAAAATGGCTTTTGGGAATGCATGCGCATCCACGGCAGCAGACAAAAAAGTAGCAAGCTCGGTGAGATGATGCGCGCCTGCGACCAACGCCTGCGCCTGGCCCTAGACCCCACCCATCCCCTAAAGGAGGAGAAGGTCCCCAAATATCTGGCCAAGATCATCGATGACGAGATCGTGGCATGGCTTTCGTGGGACGCCGCGCACCAGCCTGTCAAGATCGATATCGATTTGAGTCAGCTGGGGCACATTCGGAGCGCCGCCGCGCAAACGCGTGAAGCGCTTTTGATTGATGAGGAGCGCGAGGATGATGTGCCTATGGAAGCCGAGGCGACGCTTGTCGAGCAACCGAACACCGAGTCTGCGCCCAGCATGACCGCCGGACCTGGCGAGATGGCCACACGGCAAGACGAACCCGACGAGCCGACTGTCTCCACCGAAGAGTTTGGCGTCGTGGCACCGCTCCTCGTGTCTATGCCCGCGCCCGTAACGCCCGCGTCTGCCGAAGCTGCGAACAAACTCGCGCCCGCCGCAGATGCCTTCCTTCGCGCGCTCCTCGAGCGGAACACGGCGCAGGCCACATTGGCGGTGGCACAGTCGGGCAAGAGTGAGGACATGCTCGTCGATAGCATCAACGAAGCGCTCTTTGACCTGGTGGGCGACACCGTTATTGAATTTGGCTCAGCAGGACCGCAGATTATCGAGGACTACGAAGCAGACGTGAGAGGATACCTAGACCATGAGTGATACCGCATCCACAGCACCCCGCGTGCCCAAGCGCGTCGCCGCCGTCATTCTCAACTCGCTCAAGGGCGGCGTTGTCCCGCGCATCGGCCTTCCTTACATCACCGTAGGGCGCGAGGTCGAAATCCGCGCCCTGCTCACCGATCTGAGTCTCATCGCCGACGGCGGCGCGAGCTTCCGCTTTCTGGTCGGTCGTTACGGCGCCGGCAAGAGCTTTTTGCTCCAGACCATCCGCACGCACGCCATGGGCGAGGGATTCGTCGTCGCCGATGCCGACCTATCCCCTGAGCGCCGCCTGCAGGGCGGCCAGGGACAGGGCCTTGCCACCTACCGCGAGCTCATCCGCAACATATCGACCAAGACGCGCCCCGAGGGCGGTGCGCTCAACCTTATCCTGGATCGCTGGGTCGCCTCGTGTGCCGATGCCGACGAGTCTGCCGTCAATGCCCAACTGGCCCCGCTCGAGGAAATGGTCCACGGCTTCGACTTCGCCCGCATGCTCCGCCGCTACCGCACGGCCGTATCTGAGGGCGACGAAGAAGCTATGAGCCGCGTGACCAAATGGATTCGCGGCGAGTACCGCACCAAGAGTGAGGCACGCGCCGAGCTGGGCTCCTCGACCATCATCAGCGATGACGACTGGTACGACTACGTTAAGCTCATTGCGCGCTTTTTGGTCTGCAGCGGCTACAAGGGCATGCTGGTGCTCATCGACGAGCTCGTGAATCTGTATAAGATTCCCAACGCCATCACGCGCCAATACAACTACGAGAAGATCCTGACCATGTACAACGACACGCTCCAGGGCAAGGCGCAGTACCTGGGCATGATCATGGGCGGCACGCCAACCTCCATCGAAGACCGCCGCCGTGGCGTGTTCTCCTACGAGGCCCTGCGAAGTCGACTCGCTCAGGGCCGCTTTGCACGCGAGGACCTTAAGGACATGCTCGCGCCCATCATCCGCCTGCAGCCACTCACCTACGAGGAATTGCTGGTGCTGATCGAAAAACTCATGCAGATCCATGCCGGATACTTTGGCTGGACGCCCACGCTTACCGAGAACGACTTGGTAGACTTTCTCAAGATTGAGTTTGGCCGCGTGGGAGCCGATACGCACCTGACGCCGCGTGAGGTCATCCGTGACTTTATCGAGCTGCTCGATATCCTGTGCCAGAACCCCGATGCAAACGTGGCCGAGTTGCTGCAAAGCGTCGGCGGCGACGCGCTGGCACCGGCAGCCGCAACAGGCGACACCGGCACCGCAGACGGCGACCGCAACTTCGCCGAATTCACCATCTAACCTGCCAAAAAGGGACAGGTCTATTTTGGCAGCTTTTATCTGCACAAACGTTGAGACGGCAATGCAGCAAACCATTGCCAGCCGCGTTGAGAGATTCGTTTTTGAGAGGAGGCCCCGTGAACGCCTTTGACCGCTACGCCCCGTTTATCCAAGACTTCATCTATTCCCACGATTGGGAGAGCCTGCGCTCTATCCAGGTTGCAGCAGCTGATGCCATCTTTAACACGCAAGATAATGTGCTCTTGACGGCATCCACGGCTTCCGGCAAAACCGAGGCAGCCTTCTTTCCCATCCTGACCGAGTTTTGGGAAAACCCGCCCGCAAGCGTGGGCGCCCTCTACATCGGCCCCCTCAAAGCGCTCATCAATGATCAGTTCGTCCGCCTCAACGACCTCTGCGAAGAGGCCGATATCCCTGTCTGGCACTGGCATGGCGATGTCTCGCAGTCGCACAAGGCTAAGCTCATCAAAAAACCGAGCGGCATCTTGCAGATTACGCCCGAGTCACTCGAAGCGCTCTTAATCCATAAGCACATGGCGATCCCGCGCATGTTTTGCGACCTGCGCTATGTGGTCATCGATGAGGTCCACTCGCTCATGCGCGGCGACCGTGGCGGGCAAACGCTCTGCCTTATCGAGCGACTCTCGCGCATGGCCGGCGTGCGGCCTCGCCGCATTGGCCTTTCGGCTACCATCGGCGACCCCGAGCGCACGGGCACTTTTCTCTCACAGGGAACGGGGTGCGACTGCGTTATCCCCCACTTTGAAGAACCGCGCCGCGTGTGGCGCATCTCCATGGAGCACTTCTACAACTCGGGCCCCCAGGCACAGCAGCGGGGATTCGTGGGCACAGGTCCTCAAGAGGCCGAAGTGCTTGCGTGCGAGCGCATCGAGGCGGCGGCATCCGCGGCACTGCCGGCCGACACCCAAGACATGCGCCACAGCGGACAACTCACACAAGAGGAGCGCCGTCAACGTCGTGAGCGGGCACGGGGCAAGGCCGCTCCCAAGGACCGCCAAACTTCCTCGGCCCCCGAGGGCGAGGTCGATATCCCCCGGGCCGATGAGCAGGCGCTCCTCAACCCCACCGACACCGCACCCGAAAACGCCGATCCCGGCATGGGCTATATCTTCGAACACACCCGCGGGCGCAAGTGCTTGGTCTTTGCCAACTCACGCGAGGAGGCAGAGGCCGTGTGCTCCATGCTGCGCAGCTACTGCGAGAGCCGGCACGAGCCCGACCGCTTTCTCATCCACCATGGCAACCTCTCGGCATCGCTGCGCGAGACCGCCGAGGAACTCATGCGCGACGAGGAGCAGGCGCAAACTACCGTCACCACCTCCACGCTGGAGCTCGGCATTGATATCGGTCGACTGGAGCGCGCGTTCCAAATTGACGCGCCGTTTACCGTCAGTTCCTTTTTGCAGCGCATGGGGCGCACGGGCCGCCGCGATCTTCCGCCCGAGATGCGGTTTGTCATGCGCGAGGAGGAACCCGAGCCACGCACGATGATGCCCGAAACGATACCCTGGAAGCTCCTACAGGGCATCGCACTCGTACAACTCTATCGTGAAGAAAAGTGGGTCGAGCCACCCGAGCTCGATCGACTCCCCTACAGTTTGCTCTATCACCAGACCATGTCGACGCTCGCCAGCACCGGCGAGCTCACGCCTGCCGAACTTGCCCAGCGCGTGCTCACGCTCAGCTATTTCCACCGCGTCTCCGCCGACGACTACCGCGTGCTGTTACGCCACCTCATCAAGATCGACCATATCCAGGTCACCGAAGGCGGCGGGCTTATCGTGGGCCTCGCGGGAGAACGCATCATCAACAACTTTAAGTTCTACGCCGTGTTCCAGGAGAACGAGGAGTTCACCGTTCGCAGCGAATCGGCCGAGCTGGGCACGATTGTCAACCCGCCACCACCTGGCGAGCGCATCGCCATCGCCGGACACTGCTGGATTGTCGAGGAAGTGGACTGGAAGCGCCACACCGTCTTTGCCACGCAGGTCAAGGGCCGGGTGCCGGCCTACTTTGGCGACTGCCCCGGCGACATCAATACACACGTACTCGAGCGCATGCGCAAGGCGCTCAACGAGCACGCGACATATCCGTACCTCATGGGTAACGCACGGGCCCGCTTAGCGCAGGCTCGTCATACGGCCGATATTTCGGGTGCGGGAACCAAGCCGCTCATCAACCTGGGCGGCGATACCTGGGTGCTCTTCCCCTGGTTGGGCAGCTACGCCTTTTTGGCACTCGAGCGCATGCTCAAGATTAAATGCGCCGCGGAGCTGGGCCTTCGCGGGCTCGATCCGTCGCGTCCATACTTTATGCAGTTTAAGATGAAGGCTGACGAGGAGACGTTCTTTGAGGTGCTCGCAGCCGAGGCCGAAAAGGACTTCGACCCCATCGAGCTCGTCTATCCCGGCGAGGTGCCTTATTTTGATCGCTACGACGAGTACGTTCCCGAGGAGCTCGTGCGCAAAGGCTTCGCCGAAGGCGTGCTCGACATCGAAGGTATGAAGCAGCGCGTCCTCAGCTGGCGCGACCACGCCTAAGACCAGTCTTTTTTGGGACGGGGCTTTTTAGCTATTTCGGGCATGATTTTTCTGGGACGGGGATTAACAAAGTAGCTAAAAAGCCCGTCCAAAATTGGCTGGTTGCAGGGAGACGCGTTAGTCGTATAGCGGGGTACCGAGAAAGTCATCGTCGAAGGGCACGGCTTCGGCAAAGACATAGTCGCCGTCGCCGGCGATGAGCAGGTAGTTCTCCTCGCCGCCGAACTCCGCATCGCCACATAGGACCACCCAGGCGTGGGCGAATACCTCGAGTGCCGTGGCAGCGCAGTCGCGCAGGAACGTCACGTCGCTCCCCCTGTTCGCACTCACGATATTGGCAGCATAGATGCCCCCGGGGTTCAGGCTGCCTCGCACCAAACGCAACGCCTCAACCGTCGCCAGCTCGCGCACGGGCTCGGCACCGCCAAAGCAATCACTCACGATCACGTCGTAGCGACGATGCCCCACGCTCGTCACGCCCAGGTACGAACGCGCCTCAGCGGTAATCACCCGCAAGCGGTCGCCCACCGCGCGCTCCAGCTCGTCCAGGTAGAACCAGCGGCGCGCCAGGCGCGTAATCTCTCCGTCATACTCAATGACGTCCATGCGCAAGCTCTCGTGCGACATCAACGCGAACTTGGGATAGGCAAACCCACCGCCGCCCAGCATGAGCATACGGTCGATACCATGACCGTAAGCATCACGCATTGCGTCCTCGGCCTCAAACACATCGTCGAACGCACGATAGTACGCAAAGACGGGCTCCGCCCAGCGCTCGCCAATGTAACTCGCGCTTTGGTAGACGCCACCTTGCACGAGCACACGGACCTCGTCACCGCCCTCGTCGTGCACGCGTTTCACACGTGCCAACCCGTTGCGGGTTCGCGCGACCTGCAGACAGGCAGCGCGAACAGCAACGGCGGCCGCACCCAGCGCCGCAGCTCCCAGGGCAACGCCGGCAACGACGCCGGCAGAAACACTCGGCTTGTTCATCTAGAGCTCCTTTTGCAGATAGAGTCCGTGGTCATAAAATCCAAGATGGCGATAGTACTCGCGTGTGCCAATCGCGCTAATCACGTTGATGTGCGTATAGCCCGCATCCCGGGCAATCTCGCATGCACGCTCCACCAGCGACCGCCCCAGCCCATGATGCTGAGCCGCCTGGCCCTGATCGCCCACGCGCGCCGCCATGCCATACACGTGCACCTCGCGAATCATCGCCTCGTCCGGCGTCGTCGGCAACTCGTCCGCATGTGTGGCAACAAACGAATGGTCGGGCAGAGACAGGCGCAAAAAGCCCGCGATCTTGCCCCGCGGCGTCACCCACTGCAAAAAGCGCTCGCGCGTCACCGGCGTCTCGTACGCCACTTCCTCGTCAAGGGTCAACTCATCCAAGTCGGCACCCGCCGTGCTGATCTCGCGATAGCGAATCTCGCGCACCGTCACACCGTCACCCCGAGCAGCCAGGCGGTTCTCAACGAGCTGGCGCAGGTTGGGTTTCTTGTTGCCCACCATGATGTCGTCGGAGCTAAAGTCGCGGATCATGCGACTGATGCGGCAGAACGCCGGCGTCACCACGATGTCGTCTGCCAACACATCGAGCAACTCTTCCTCGGTATAGGGGCGCCACTCGCCGCGCTCGTAACAGCCCACCAAACGCGAGCCCTCGATGAGCGCGCACGGGTAGACCTTGACCTCGTCGGGCATAAAAGCGCCCTCGGTCATAAAGCGCTCGTAGTCGCGCTTGTCCCCCTCAGGCGTAGCGCCCAACAAGTTGAGCATAAAGTGCGCGTGGATCTTAAAGCCAAACAAGCGCGCAAGCGAAAACGCCCGCTCGATCTGCGCCACCGAAATGCGACGCTCGTTGATATCGAGCAAATGTTGGTCGAGACTCTGAATACCCATCTGAATCTTGGTGCAACCCAGGCGGCGGATGAGCGTGAGGGCCTGCGGCGTTACGGCATCGGGGCGCGTCTCGATAACGAGCCCCACCACGCGATGCTTCGCCGTCTCGTTGATGCGCTGCTGACGCTCAAGCTCCTCCATCGTTGCCGCCTGCCACTCGGCAGCCTCGCCCCATGGCGTACCGGGGCCGTACAGACGACGCACTGCGCGGTTATAGCCACCAACGACAGCATCCACACGCCCCTGCTCGTCGGCAACGCCGGCAGCAAGCTCAGCCTCGTCTGTCGCAATGCCAGCAGCCCGATAGCGCTCGCGGCGCTCTGTTACCACCGGCGGCAGGGCATCGGCGGGAGCGTCATCGAGCAGGCGCCCTGCCTCGGCACGGCTGATGCCCGGACGCGCCAACATGGGGTTGGCCGCCACGCCGGCGACGGCATCATCATTGAGTGCACGAAAGAGCTCCGACATAAACCATGTCTGGTACCCTTGCGGGTAGTCGCTCCAGGTGCCACCGAGCACGATGAGCTCTATCTTGTCGGTCGCATGCCCCATCTGCGAAAGCGCGGTCAGACGAGCGCTCACCTGCAGATACGGGTCAAAGCAATTTTGCTCTGCACGGGCGCACGCCGGCTCGGCGTGCAGATAGCTTTTGGGCATGCGCAGATCGTTGGGGCAAAACAGGCAATCGCCCGAGCACGGCCAGGGCTTGGTGATGACGGTAATGGTCGCCACGCCCGAAGCCGTGCGACGAGGCTTCATGCGCAGGACCTGCAGCAGTTGACGCTCCAATTCGGCATCGACATTCCACCCAGCCCAACGAGCCGGCTCCTCACGTTTTACCCGCTGGTAGAACGGCAGCAGACGGCGCTTGGCCAAATCGCGTTTGTCGGCGCCCTCACGGCGCGCCTCGGCATGTATCAGTTTGACGAGCGCTTTGTCGTCTACGGTCTCGCCGCGACGCAGAGCCTCGAGTATGTTCAAGATAATCTGTTCCATGCCCCCATTGTAAAGGCAAAGGCGCCGAAGCCGATCTCGGCTTCGGCGCCTTCATCAAACAGCGCGTCTAAGCATCTATGCTTGCGGACCAGCCCGCAGCCATCATTCCGAATCAAACGACATGTCGCCCGAACCGACCTCAAAACGATACGTGGCGGACTTATCGCCATTATCGAATTCAAGATTCAAAATGGTCTCGCCGTCGTAGTCAAGCGGAAGGAAATCGCTCTCGAAGTCGCCGCTGCCCAAGGTGAGGCTCGCCTTAAAGCCCGTAGAGTTCGGAACCGTCATCTCCACATCGCCCGAGCCCACACTCACGTCCATCGACTTCGCGGGGGCCTGGTAGAGCTCGAACGTTATATCGCCCGACCCGACCTCTGCACTAAGCGCATCAGTCACGCTGCCCGCAAACTCCACATCTCCCGCACCCAGGAAAAGGTCGAAACCATCACAGGTGACACCGGCAATCTGCAGATCACCCGAGCCCACGTGCGCGTTGACTCCCTTCAGATGTGCGGCAACACGGCGCGGCAGCTCAACCGTAACCGAGCGGTCAATTGCCTTACCGTCATCACATCCAAACTGAGAAACCTTGAGCGTCGAGTCCTCGACGGATGCGATGTTCTGCGTCGCGGCCTTGGAGGCATCCATACCATTGGCAACGCGTCCCCGCTCGATAACGCGAGCCTTGTTGCCATCAACAACCTTGACGTCCACCGTAGCCGCATCGATATCGAAATCGAGGTAGCGAAACTCATCAGCATCAAAGGTCGTACACGAAAGTTGCTGAGGCCGAGCGGAATAGCTGCCGTCATCCAAGAGATCGTCCTCGTCAACCGCATCGTCCATACCAGACAAGCCGGGTACAACATCGTCGAGATCCCACGGACCATCAAAATGAATCAATGTCCGCGAAACGCCAAAAACAAGCCCGATGATGAGCACAAACGCTCCGATGCCGACGCCCAGGCGCAGCTTGGATTCATGCGAAAGCTTCATCATTCGTCACCTTCTTTGGCACATGGCTCAGCGGTGGTCGCGGTAGCCACGTCAGCATCAGGTTCCGCAGAAGTATCCTTCCCCTGGGCCCTGACCGCCACCGGCGCCGGACCAACCTGAATAACCCCGCGCGCCCAATCACCATCGAGCGCACGCGCCACCCAGTGATAGATGGGAATCGTAAAGAAGATCAGCGCGGCAAGGGGCCGGCACCAAACAGGAACATCAGCAAAAGAACAGCAGCCAACACACGGCCCAATACGGGAACGACTGGAACGGGCCCTTCACCGGAGTCGAGCCAACTGCGCCGCCACTCGTCGCCTGAGCCGTCGCCGCATTGGCAGCCTGCGCACTCCAGCTTGCCGCTTGCGCCGCCTTGGCCGCAGCATCACTCGCCTGCGTTGCCGCCTCGGTAGCGCGCGCCGCCGCCTCATGGGTGCGAGCACGCTCTGCCGCCTCGGCCTCGCGCTGGCGGGCGCGGTCCTCGTTCTCAAACTCGATATCGTCCTCGATCTCGTCGCTCGGATTGAGCAGCTCGTCCAGGCTTACGCCATAAAGTTTGGCGAGCGAGATCAGGTTCTCGGTATCGGGCGAGCTCTCCGCGCGCTCCCATTTACTGACCGCCTGGCGCGACAGCCCCAGCTTTCGCGCCAGCCCTTCTTGGCTAAAACCCTTGCTGCGACGAAGGTCGGCGAGCCGCTGCGCAGTTTCTACATTCATGGTTCCTCCTATGTGATGCCAGCCGTGCCGCCGGACCGTTTTTGTTCTTAAGGCGCCTTGCACAGTTAAAAATCTATCCGCCACCGCCAAAAGCATGCCACCTATTCTAGTGAGATTTTTGACAACCGGCGGTTGCGGGCACATATGAGCTGCGGAAATGTGTCCAAACAAAGCAATGACCCACGGCTCGGTTGTCCCCGTTGCGGCGTTAACGGTAGTATGGTCGTACTGTTAATTCCGCACCGCCAACGGAGGGAGTTCCGCGCCGTGAACCGCGATTTCGCCTCATCGCTCATCCAGCTCAACAATACGTTCTATCGCGAGCACTCCGCCTCCTTTTCCGATACGCGCCAGGCCCCGTGGCCCGGCTGGGTGCGCACCATGGACATCGCACTCGAACAGCTCGACGTCGCCACAATCGAGCATCCCGTCCGCGTCTTCGATCTCGCCTGCGGCAACATGCGATTCGAGAACTTTGCCGCCGGCGGCGCACTTGCCGCCAAGGGCGTCGACGGCGCAAACCCCTCGGCAGATGCCAGTTGCCCGTTTGAGTTCTATGGTGTCGACTCGTGTCAGGATTTGGCTATCGATGCACGTGGCCACGCCCTGCGCATTCCCAACCTGCACTTCCAGGAACTCGATGTGCTCGACGCCCTCATGAAGCTCAATCCCGCCGAGACACCCGATGTGCTTTTCGACGCCTCGCTCGCCGACATCTCGGTCTGCTTTGGCTTTATGCACCATGTGCCGTCGTGCGAGTACCGTGTACGCGTGCTCGACGCCCTGGTGCGCCAGACGCGCCCAGGCGGCATCATCGCCATCAGCTTTTGGGAGTTTATGAACGACGAGCGCATGGCGCGCAAGGCCGTTCGAGCCGAAGCCCGCGCCGAGCTCACCCCGCCGTTTGGGGGATACGATTCAGCGCAGTTTGAAGCCGGCGACCACCTCATTGGCTGGCAAAACGACCGCCACGCCTACCGCTATTGCCATCACTTTGACGATCAGCAGATCACCGACCTGGTGCGCGGCGTCCGTACGTTCTACAAGAGCGGCGAGGTCCCCGTGCGCGAGCTTGAGCGTTTCCATGCCGACGGTCGCAGCGGAGAGCTCAACCGCTATGTGATTCTCAAGCGCCTGTAGGCACCGACGACTCGCCGCCGAGCCGCACCACATCTTTCGGGCAATCTATGCCCGCCCTTTTCAACCCATTGACGGAACGCGCGGCCATGCGTTTCGCATTTATGACCAAGGAGCCTCATGGGAGCCGTCCACGTTCGCACGCCTAAGAACTTTGTGCTCGAGGAGCGCCTGGAGCGCTACGCCGATGCGATCGAGACGAACCCCGAGGCTTATGCCGGAGATTGGCGCGAGGCCTGTGCGCCCGCAGGCGGCAAGCCCTTCGAGCACCTTCACCTGGATCTTGGCTGTGGCAAGGGAACATACCTTGTAGAGCGCGCGGCCCACGAGCCAAACACCCTCTTTATCGGTATGGACCAGGAGCCCATCTGCATCGCCTATGCCGCGCAGAAAATCTGCGAGCAGGAACTGGCCAACGCACTCGTCCTGCCCCGAGGCGCCGCATCGCTGCCGCAGCTGTTTGCCGCAGGCGAGCTCGACGCCATCACCATCAACTTTCCCACGCCGCAGCCCAAGGCCAAGTACGCCAAAAAACGACTCGTCCATGTCGACCATCTGATGCTCTACCGCCCGCTCTTTTCAGCCGACGCCACCGTCACGCTGCGCACCGACAGCAAACCATTGCGCGATTACGCCCTGGGACAGTTTGCCGCGGCAGGCTACGACACGCTTTGGGTAAGTGACGACGTCCGCCGCGACCATCCCGAGCATCCCGAGACCGAATATGAATGCCGCACACGCGAGATGGGCGCCGCCGTCTATGGCATTTGCGCCACTCCCGACGCGCTGCCCAGCGATGATCAGCTCACGGCGGGCCGCATGCAGGAGCAAAGCCTTGCCTGCTACCTGCCCGATAACCTCGATGAGCTCACCTACGTGCCTCTCGGCATGGAAGAGGCCGTCGAGAACTTTAAAAACCGCGCCCGCAAGGGCAAGAAGCGTCTGCCGCAAGAGTCCTAGGGGCTTCTTATGGTCGCGGCGTCGGCAAACAAGCGCGAATAGGCGCCAACGAACGACCCTCAAACCTAAGTGAGTAGACTTTTTTGCAATAGACAAGCACAGCCCGCATAGCGCAAACTAAAACCGCAGGTAGAACCCTTGCGCAAAAGCCATGTGCTCGCGATATCGCAAAAAGTCTACTCACTTAGCTGGCGACTGCACCAAACGGCTGGGCAGAACGCCCATTTCCTGCATTTTCTTTCGCGCCGGCACCCCGCGTCGCCGCTACGCCATAATGGATGGCGGACAAACGCGAGAGAAAGCAACCAAATGGCACAGACCACGACAGATACCGCCGCCAGCACCGTCTCCGGCGCCGGCGCCGCCAGCTCATTCTCGGGCGGCACGGGAACCGAAGCCGAGTTCGGCTCGCTCGGCGCGCTCTCCCCCACCTGGTGGGAGCCCGAGGACGGCAGTGAGCCCGAACCATGGCTCACGCCCGATCAGGCATTCGAGCGCTTCTTTGAATGGACGAGCGATCGCGGCATTGAGCTGTGGGATCACCAAGAAGAGGCCCTCATGGACCTGGCCGCCGGCGATCACGTCATTTTGGGCACACCGACCGGATCGGGCAAATCGCTCGTCGCGCTGGGCATGCTCTTTATGGGCATGGCACAGGGCAAGCGCTGCTATTACACGGCTCCTATCAAGGCTCTGGTCAGCGAGAAGTTCTTCGACCTGGTGCAGGTGCTCGGCCGCGATAACGTCGGCATGATCACCGGCGACACGCATATCAATACCAAGGCGCCCGTCATCTGCTGCACGGCCGAAATCCTCGCCAACGATGCACTGCGCGAGGGCGAGGACGCCGACGTGGGCTGCGTTGCCATGGACGAGTTCCACTACTTTGCCGACCCCGACCGCGGCTGGGCCTGGCAGGTACCGCTGCTCACCCTGCCCCACACGCAGTTTATGCTCATGAGCGCCACGCTCGGTGATGTCACCGCCATCGCCGCCTCGCTCGAGGAACACACCGGCGCTGCTTGCGACTTGGTTGTCGACGCCCCGCGTCCTGTTCCGCTGAGCTACGACTATGTGACGACCTCCCTCGAGGGCACGGTCGAGCTCGCCATGCGCCGCGGCGAGGCCCCGCTCTATATCGTGCACTTTAGCCAGGATGCCGCCCTTGCGACGGCACAGTCGCTCGCCAATTTTGGCATCGCCAGCAAGGAGCAGCGCGAAGCCATCAAAGAGGCGGCAAAGGGGACGAGCTTCTCGACGGCCTTCGGCAAGATCCTCAAGCGCTTGCTCGGCTGCGGCGTCGGCGTGCACCATGCCGGCATGTTGCCGCGCTATCGTCTGCTGGTCGAGCGCTTGGCGCAGCAGGGCCTGCTGCCCGTCATCTGCGGTACCGACACGCTCGGCGTCGGCATCAACGTGCCCATCCACACCGTGGTCCTCACCGCGCTCACCAAGTTCGACGGCTACAAGATGCGTCGCTTGCGCGCCCGTGAGTTCCATCAGATTGCCGGTCGCGCCGGTCGCTCGGGCTTCGATACCGAGGGCATGGTGATCGCCGAGGCACCCGAGCACGAGATCGAGAATGCCAAGCTTATGGCCAAGGCGGGCGACGACCCCAAAAAGCTCCGTAAGATTAAAAAGTAAAAAGGACCCCCGAGGGCTTTGTCACCTGGAACAAGCAGACCTTTGAGCGCCTGATCGAGACGCAGCCCGAGACACTCAAGCCGCGCCTGCGCATCACGCACTCCATGGTGATTAGCGTGGTCGAGCAGGGCGGCGATGCCCGAGCCCGCGTACACGACCTCATCGAGACGAGCCTGCAGACCCCCGAGGAAAAGGCAAAGCTCGAGGTTCGCGCCGACGAAATCTTCGCCACGCTCATCGATTCCGGCGTCGTCGTGCGCGCCGAGGTGCCGCCCGCACCCGATGCCCCGGCTGACGCCGCACCAGACATCGACTATGCGCTGACGGTCGATCTGCCCGAGGACTTCGCGCTCGATCAGCCGCTCTCGCCGTTCTTGCTTGCCGCGTTGGAGCTGCTCGATCCCGAGAGCGAGACCTATACCATGGACTTAATCTCAATGGTCGAGGCAACGCTCGAGGATCCCAAGCAGGTGCTGCGCGCACAGGAGCGCGCAGCACGCGATCGCGCTATGGCCGAGATGAAGGCCGACGGCATCGAATATGAGGAGCGTCTGGAGCGCATTCAAGACGTCACGTACGAAAAGCCGCTCGAGAATTTGCTCGACGCCGCTTTTGACAAGTACTGCCAGGAAGTACCCTGGGCAAACGACTATCAGCTCTCTCCCAAGAGCGTTCTGCGCGATATGCTGGAAAGCGCGAGCGATTTTAAGGGCTACATTCAAAAGCTCGGCATCGCCCGCTCCGAGGGTATTTTGCTGCGCTACCTGGCAGAGGCCTACCGTTCGCTCGACCGCACCGTACCCATCGAGAAGCGCGACGAGCGCCTGCGCGACATTATCTCGTGGCTGGGCTTTGTGGTGCGCTCGGTCGACTCGAGCCTGGTGGACGAGTGGGAGAACGCTGGCAACCCGGCAGCCCTCGACACCACGCCGCCGCAGGGCATCGACGAGGTCGTGGCGGACCGCCGCGGCTGCACGCTGTTGGTGCGCAACGCGCTCTTCCGCCGCGTGACCCTTGCCGCCCGCGAGCACGTTCGCGACCTGGGCGAGCTCGACGACGACTGGGGCATGAGCGAGATCCGCTGGCAAAAAGCACTCGACGCTTACCACGAGCAGCACGAGGAAATCCTCACCGACGGAGATGCCCGCAGCGCCGCGATGTTTTCCATCGATGAGTCCGACGAGAAGACCGCGCACGTATGGCACGTGCACCAGATCTTTGCCGACGAGGATGGCGACCACGACTTTGGCATCATGGGCGATGTCGATCTGGACGCCACGCAAGACGGCGGCGAGGTCATCTTCAAAAACTACCGCGTCGGCTTTATCGAGGACCTGCTCGAGGACTAGCCGAACATACTGGAGCGAAACAAGCGGGGCCGTTGGCAATATCGCCAGCGGCCCCGCTTTTGCACTATCTGCTATGCCTTACTCGGCATCCTCGACCTCATATGAATCCGCCTCGGCGGGCTCATCGTTTGTCTCCGTCGCAGCCCCGCGCGCCTCGTCAAACGCCGCCTTCATGGTCTTGTTGCCCCATGTGAGCTTGCGAATGGTAAGATCGTCGGCTTTCTTGTTGGCAAGGCGCAGATTGTTCTCGGAGGACAGCAACGCCTCCTTGGTTTTCTGCAGATGGCTAATCGTCTTGTCGATCTCATCGATTGCCGTTTGGAACTTGCGACTCGCGATCTCGCAGTTGCGGCCGAAATCGTTCTTGAACTTTTCCATCTTGGCTTCGAAGTTCGTGACGTCGATATTCTGCTGCTTGTACTCCGCCAGCTCCTGCTTATAGCGCAGCGAACCCATGGCGGCGTTGCGAAGAAGTGTAATCATGGGAATGAAAAACTGTGGGCGAATCACGTACATCTTCTCGTAGCGATAGCTCACGTCGACTATCCCTGCGTTATAGAGCTCGCTCTCGGGCTCGAGTAGCGTGCAGAGCACCGCGTACTCACAGCCTTTCTGGCGACGATCGTGATCGAGCTTCTTAAAGAAGTCCTCGTTTTTGTGCTTGGTCGCAGTCTCGTCGTTCTCGTTTTTCATCTCGAACATAATCGAAATGACCTCGTTGCCGCTCGCGTCGCACTCGCGGAAGATAAAGTCGCCCTTGGTACCCTCGGACGCATCGTTGTCTTTCTCGAAGTACGCGTTAGGAAACGCCGTCATGCGCAGACGGTTAAACTCGGTCTCGCAGTGCTGCTCGAGCGACTCGCCCACCATCTTGGTGGACAGGCGGACCTTCATGTCCTTAAGGCGCTCAATCTCTTCATCCTTGTAGCGAATCAGGTCATCGCTCGCGCGCTTGGCCTGCGCAAGCTCGAGCTCGTGTGCCGCCTTGGCCTGTTCCTCGCGAGAATCGCGCACCGCCAGCTCGCTCGTCAGCTTGGCACGTGCCTCATCGCGCTCTCGCTCCACCGCGGCGACCGCCTCCGACAGGTTCATTTTTGCCATCAGTTCCTGCTCGCGCAACTGGGCACGCAGACCCTCGGCCTCTTGCTCAGATTGTGCCTTTGCGGCGGAAAACTTCTCCTGTACCGTCGCGCGGTAGTCAGCAAGCGCGCGCTCAGCTTCACCGCGAGCAGCATCGAGCTCGCGCTGCGACTCTGCCGCGGCAGCGGCAAGCGCCATCTCCTGGGCCTTGTCCGCCGCGGCAAGCCTGGCCTGCAGCTCGGCAATCTGAGCATCACGTGCAGCCAAATCGTTTTGAGCAGCATTGCGCGCCACCGACTCGACGAGCTTGGCTTCGTCATCTTTGCGCTCCAGCTGCGCACGCAAATTGTCGATTTCTCGCTGAAGCTCGGCGTTTTCCTTTTGAGCATCGGCACGGGCCTCAACCGCCGCGCGCTGACTTGCGCTCTCGCGCTCTGTGGCAGCGCCCTCGAGCTTGGCGCGCAGCTCGGCAAGCTCAGCGTCGCGCTTGGCAACCTCTTGTGCCAGCTTCTGCTCCGCGGCGTTCTTCTGCTCGACAAGTTGAGCGTTGCGCTGAGAATCTGCCTTTTGCAAGGCAGCCGTCGAACGCGAGCGCTCAAGCTCCAGCGCCTGCTCGCCCTCGCGCTGGACTGCCTTCACACGCTCATCCAGGTCGCGCGAAAACTCGGCATTGCGCACTTGCTTGACGATGTCCGCATAGCCAGACGCATCGACCTTAAAAACTTCGCCACAATGCGGGCACTTGATCTCGTTCATAGCAGCTCCTCGATGGACGCAAATTTCAACCGCTTACACTCTACCGCGCCGCACGGACAAAAAAGACGCCGCCGCCATAATAGCAACAGCGCCAGAACCACCACAAAGGTGCCTGTCCCCTTTGTGGCGGTTTGTGTGACGGTTCGAGAATTACAGTCCAAAGAAGCTCAAGATCTGGTCTCGGCTTACGGGCTTGTACTCGTTGGCGTCGAGGCCCACATCGTAGCGATAAATGGGGCGCTCGCGATCGCGGTTGCGCGCGTTGGTGCGGTCTCCCCTGCTGTGGATATGCCCGTGCAGCATGATGGCGCCACGCGCCTGCCATTCCAGCTGAGCATGGGGTAATGGCTCAACACCAGGCGATGGCCCTTGGCATAGCCGGGAGCAATCTCCAGGTAATCACGCACGTCTTCCCAGATTTGGGGCGCAGCTGGATCTTCCCAGTCACCGTCATGGTTGCCACGGATGAGCGTTACGTTCTGACATTCGATGCGCTCGCGCAGGCGCACAGCATCCGCCAGGGGCAAACGATAGGTAAAGTCTCCCAAGATATAGAGACGGTCGTCCGCCGCCACGCACTCATTCACGGCATCGATGACCTTGCGGTTCATCTCCTCGACCGAGCCAAATGGCCGGTCCATGTCGTGCAGGATATTCGTGTCGCCCAGGTGCAGGTCGGCGGTAAACCACATCATCGTCTCTGTCCTCATTTCGCAACGTGTTCAACTCGTGCTAAGTATACAGACGCAGCGATGCGGCGGTTATCCAAAGAGCCCGCCGAACAGTCCGCGGCGGCGCTTGTCTTGCTTTTTCGAAGCGTCACCCTGAGTTTTCTTGTCCTGCCGCTTCTTACGGTCCTGCTCCAGCTCATCATCGTCGAGCAGCATATCCCACTCAAACGAACCATCCGTCAGATCGAACAGGCCATCGTCATCAAACATGGCAGCCTCCCTTACCGACTAGCGAGCATCCACCACGTAGAGGCCAACGCGCACCTGGTGCCACGGGCTACGCTCGGGGGCAACCTGCTGCACGCGCGCCTCAAATACACCCTCGTGTCCATAATGCATCATCACGGATAGCGGGCCGACCCCGTTTCCCGGAACATAGCCGAGCTTGGTGTTGCCGTAATAGATCGCAACCGCCTCAGGGTCATGGGGATTATCGCGCTCGGCACACAGCGTCAGCTTATCGCCGACCTTAAGATCGCCCAGGACCAAGGCACCGTCGGCATACTGAAATCCTGCAATATGAAACGACAGAAGAACACGTGAAGGCTCGTACATGGCAACTCCCCTAACGGCCGGATAAACCGGCGCTTAACCTTATTGAAAAGTCTACGAACTCGTGCGGACACAAATTCGCCCCACCTCGTGTCTTTTCGACCGTTTGTCGCTACGCCATCTGATTCTAGTGTACAAACATGCGCACGAACTTGTGCTTCCAGCTTGCGTAGGGCGCATAGCGGAATGGCACGTCCAGCCAGGTTGCCTTGTTCACGATGCTCTTCTTGTGGCTAAACGTATCGAAGCTTTCGCGGCCATGGTACTGCCCCATGCCGCTCGCGCCCATGCCGCCAAAGCCCATATGGCTCGTAGCCAAGTGCATGATGGTGTCGTTAACGCAGCCGCCGCCAAAAGGCACGTAGCGCACAAAGCGCTGCTGAACCTCGCGATCCCGACTAAAGATATACAGGGCCAGCGGCGTCGGACGATCCGTAATAAACGTCTCGGCCTCGTCTAGGCTCTCAAACGTCAGTACCGGTAAGATGGGGCCGAAAATCTCCTCCTGCATTACGGCGTCCTCAGGCGCCACACCGTCTAAAATCGTCGGCTCAATCTTGAGCGACGACTCGCGCGCGGCACCTCCAAGCACGACCTTATCGGGATCGATCAGCCCGCGCACGCGCGCAAAATGCTTGGCGTTGACGATATGTCCGTAATCCTCGTTATCGAGTGGATGGTCACCAAACATACGGCGGACCTCCTCTTTGATGAGGCCCAGCAGCTCGTCGTGCACGCTCGTATCGACCAGCAGGTAGTCGGGCGCCACGCAGGTCTGCCCCACGTTGAGCCATTTACCAAAGGCGATACGCCGTGCCGCAACCTTCAAGTTTGCCGTCGCATCCACGATGCAGGGGCTCTTTCCGCCCAGCTCAAGCGTCACGGGCGCAAGGTTTTTACTTGCGCGCTCCATGACGAGCTTGCCGACCGGAACGCTACCGGTAAAGAAGATCTTGTCCCAGCACTCATCGAGCAACGCTTCGTTCTCGGCGCGCCCGCCCTCGACAACCGTCACCAGACGCGGATCAAATGCCTCTTCACAGATTTGCTTGAGCACCGCGCTCGATGCCGGAGCATAGGCGCTCGGCTTGATGACCACGGTATTGCCCGCGGCAAGGGCGCCGGCGAGCGGCTCGAGCGTCAGCAAAAACGGGTAGTTCCACGGCGCCATGATGAGCGTGACGCCATAGGGCACGGCTTGCGTTTTGCACACGCTCACGGCGTTGGCAAGGTCGCACGGACGCAGGCGCGGACGACTCCATCGAGCCACATGAGCGATCTGATGACGGATCTCGGAAAGCGAGGTGCCGATCTCGCACATATATGCCTCGTCATGCGACTTTCCCAAATCGGTCTTGAGCGCATGGGCAATATCGGCCTCGTGGGCCCGCACCGCCTCGCGCAGGCGCACGAGCGCGCGACGTCGAGCATCGACATCAAACGTGGCGTGCGTCTTAAAGTAAGCGCGCTGATCGCCGACGATGCGCGCAATTTCCTCGGTGTTCATGGACCCTCCTAGTTCTCGTCCTCAAACATACCACCCGCGACGACCTCGTACATATGCTCGAGCTCCAGGCGGTCCATCAAAAGCGGAACGGGGTACAGCGGATTGGCCTCGGCATCGGCATGTGCCGCCATTTCGGGAATGTCGGAGCGGCGAATGCCCGTCACATATTTGGGAATGTCCAAGGCGGCGTTCATTCGATCGACCCAATCGATAAAGGCCTCGGCCGCCAGGCTATTCTGCGCGTTAGCCGGCGCAATGCCCGCCATGCGAGCAAGATCGGCAAGCTTGGGGGCGGCAGCATCACCGTAAGCGCGAAGCATGTGCGGCAGGATGATGGCGTTGGCCAAGCCGTGCGGAATCCCGCAACGCCCGCCCAGGCTGTGTGCGATGGCATGAACGTATCCAACATAGGAGCGCGTAAAGGCAACACCCGCCTTATACGCCGCCGAAAGCATATTGCGACGCGCACGCATGTTGTCGCCATGCTCATAGGCCTCGAGCAAATTGTCGTGGATGAGCTGCACCGCCTGTCGCGCCATCTTGCGCGTATAGGGCGTGGTGCTTCGCCCGATAAAGGCCTCGACGGCATGCGTCAGGGCGTCCATGCCCGTCTGCCCCGTAATGGAGGCGGGCAGACCGCGCGTAAACTCGGGGTCGTGCACCGCAAAGCGCGGGATGAGCACAAAGTCGTTAATGGGGTACTTGTAGTGTGTCTCATCATCGGTAATTACCGCTGCAAGCGTGACCTCGCTTCCCGTGCCTGCCGTGGTGGGAACGGCGATGAGCAGCGGCAGGCGACGATGAATCCGCAGTAGGCCGCGCATCTTGTTGATGGGCTTGTTTGGCTGCGCGATGCGCGCTCCCACGCCCTTGGCGCAGTCCATGGCCGATCCTCCACCAAAGCCGATAATGGCCTGGCAGGCGCTCTCTCGATACAGGGACGCCGCTTCCTCCACATTTGAGACCGTGGGATTCGCTGATGTTTTGGCATAGACCGCAGCGCCAATCCCCTGAGCCGTAAGCGCACGCTCGAGTGTTGCCGTGAGCCCCAAACGTGCAATACCAGGGTCTGTCACGATAAGGACCTTCTGGATCGAGCGCTTTTGAAGCACCGCGGGCACATCCTCAGCATGCTCCAGAATGCGTGGCTCGGTATAGGGCAGCACTGGCAATGCGATGCGAAAAACCGTTTGATACGTTCGGCACCAGGCGCGGTGGGCTAGATGCATAAAGGAAACTCCCTCATTTGTTGATTGGTCAACATTTGCTCGACCGATTGTACTCAGCGGCGATCAGAGACGGCCTGCCAATCGTTAATCAATCAACATCTTCATATCTCAAAATTGTTTTATTAAAAATCATTCCTAATAGGCTTCACATTCGGTCGCATTTATGGATAATAGAACTCGTCAAGACGCACGTCCGGAGAGGGCCCTTACGGGACCGGACGAGCGCACCATCGCCATCGATCGAAAGGATCGAATTATGAAGTTTGTTTGCCCCGTTTGCGGTTATGTGGAAGAGTTCGACGGCGACCAGCTGCCCGAGGATTTCAAGTGCCCCCAGTGCGGCGTTCCCGGCTCTCGCTTCCTGAAGCAGGAGGAGGGCCAGCTCGAGTGGGCTGCCGAGCACGTCGTGGGCGTCGCCAAGATGGAGGGCGTCTCCGAGGACATCGTTGCCGACCTGCGCGCCAACTTTGAGGGCGAGTGCTCCGAGGTCGGTATGTACCTGGCCATGGCTCGCGTTGCTCATCGCGAGGGTTATCCCGAGATCGGCCTGTACTGGGAGAAGGCCGCCCACGAGGAGGCCGAGCACGCCGCCAAGTTCGCCGAGCTCCTGGGCGAGGTCGTGACCGACTCCACCAAGAAGAACCTCGAGATGCGCGTTGAGGCCGAGAACGGCGCCACCGCCGGCAAGACCGATCTTGCCAAGCGCGCCAAGGCCGCTGGCCTCGATGCCATCCACGACACCGTGCACGAGATGGCTCGCGACGAGGCTCGCCACGGCAAGGCTTTCGCCGGTCTGCTCAAGCGCTACTTTGGCTAAGCCAACCGCCTGAGAGATAATCTCTAGCTCGATGAGGCCCGGACCGCATGGTTCGGGCCTTTTTGTGTCTCGAGGACTCGTTAACGCTCTGAAATAGGACCGCCTTCGGCATCGGTTTCTCGTCAAAAACTAAGTGAGTAGACTTTTTGGAACTTGCCGAGCACACCATCCATATTGCTTTATAAAGCCGCAGGTAAATGACTTGTTGCAAAACGGCCCGGTCGCCAAAGCGCCAAAAGTCTACTCACTTAGAACCGCAGCCGTCCACGATCGAGCTGTTTTGTGTCTAACGGGCATCTTTCCGTCGATTACTCCCAATTTTGTCCAGTCAACGAATAGTTCAGACCGGAGTAATGTCTCAGCCCTTTGCTCATCTGAGCTTTTATCACGATATTCAGCATCGAGCATCCTGCATACGGCCTTAACGATCGCGCGGAATCTATCCTCATCGGATATCTGTCTGTGTGTCAGGAGAAGTACATCGTAGCCCATGGCCTGAAGGGCCGTCATGCGGTCAGCGTCACGCAAGCCATCTCCTGCGCGTCCGTGCGAGGCCTTTCCCTGACATTCAATGGCCACCTGTTGCCTGCCGTCCGGCGAAGACAGAAGTAGGTCGATATATACACGGGACTTTCCCACAATCGCTCGAGCACTTGTGCTTAGCGTCACTTCGACATTGAGCTCTATGCCGCAAAAACCTTCACCTCCCAGGGATCGCGGCAGTCCAAGCAACAAATACGCCTCGACCTCAAAAGGCGACGCGGCGCCCAATGGAACGAGCTGCGTTACCGCCATAAATCTATTGCCGTAACGCATCCCGCAAACATCTGAACAAAAACGGTCAAGGTCTCTGCCCAAAAACCAAAGCGTCTCGACGCCATAAATTTGAAGCGGTACCGTCCTCGGACGGGCAGCGCACCCAACCGAACGTTGTCGAAATCGCGCCCGAATCAATTGCACGCGTAAGCTCCGCCTCAAGTGCCGCCGGCAGAGCGCACACCGCAAACAAGCCACACATCTCCGCCAATACCAAAAGAAGCTGAAGATCCGTCAGATGCCGCGACATAATGAATGCCGTCAGTAGAGGAGACGTAACCAAAAACCCATGCTCCGTTTCCAGCACGGATTCCCTGGGGAGCTCACCAAGGAACAGCCGCTGCCTAATGCTGGCAGGGCAAGTCCGTTTGTTCTCGACCGAACCAATGTATACAACGGAAAACCGAGCGCGACCGCAGCCGTCGGGTTGCGGGCGAGATCATATCGCTGCCGGTCTTCTTCCGGTCGTGGAAGCGGCGGACACAAAGCGCGGACTTGAGGAGGCAAACGCCAGTACCTAAAAGCTGATATGTCACAAAGTAGATCCTTCATAGGCACAGGAAAACACGAATTTCAACCCAGTCAGTCACGCATTGGCGCGAACGCACCAAAAATGGCGCCGAACGGACTGCCAAGTTTTCAACAGCCCTCCCCAACTGGCCAAAAGCTTGCCGAGAGCTGGACGAAGCCCTGTTGAAAACCCCATTTTTTTCTCATGCAGGAGCTTTGCGCGGCAAGTGAGTAGACTTTTTTGAACATCCCGAGCAGGCCGGTCATCCTGCTTTTCAAAACCGCAGGTAGATAGCTTGTTACAAAACTGCCTGGTCGCCAAAGTGCTAAAAAGTCTACTCACTTAGGTTGCAGAGTGCCCCCATTAGCTGCAATTCCAAGGTAGTTAGTACTTTTGGACTCAGATCGTCATACTGAACAAGAATTTGAGTTGAGTTTTCAGGGACAGATGCGCCATCGGCACACCAAAAACAGTCACCGATATCGATAAAAGGGATGCTCGAGCGCGTGAGGGCCCGTGCAAAAGAGCTTCCGCCCGCGTCACGCTCCACGGCCACGACGCAGTAAAGGCCCGCGTCTGCATGATCGATCGAAACCTCCCCTGCCGGAAACGTTTTCCGTACAAGCGCCGCCAGGCCATCACGCGCCCCACGAGCACGAACGCGCACGCGGTTCACATGTCGCTCGTAATCACCCGATTCCAGCAAACGCGCCAAGGCAACCTGATCAACAGAACTTACCGACGAGGCGTAGAAACCAAGGTTGCGTTTAAACCTCTCCATTAGTTCATCGGGCAGCACCATGTACGCCAAACGTAACGCCGATGAAAGGCTCTTCGAAAACGTGTTGGTGTAGATAACCGACTGGGCGGCATCGATCGACGCGAGCGCGGGAATCGGCTTGCCGGCAAGGCGAAACTCACAATCAAAGTCATCTTCGATGAGATACCGACCTGGCCGCTCGGCGGCCCAGCTCAGCAGGGCATAGCGACGCGCAATGCTCGTCACAAGGCCGGTCGGATATTGGTGAGACGGCATCAGGTGAAGGACATCCGCCCCGGTTTTCTGCAGAGCACTCAAGTCCACGCCTTCACCGTCCAACGGGATATGACGCACTTCGCAACCCATAGCCTGATAGATGCGCGTCAGGCGCAGATAGCCCGGATCCTCAACGGCATACACCTTGTCGGCTCCAAGCAACTGAACCAACATGGTATCGAGCAGCTGGGCGCCCGCACCGATAACAATGTTGTTGGGGTCGACATTCATACCCCTCGTCCCGCGTAGATGGTGCGCAATCGCACGTCGCAGCCGAGCGGTGCCCTGCGCCGGCGCGGGCGAAAAAGATTTCGCGCTCGTCCTCGGATGCCAGCGTCGCCCGTAGCGCGCTTTGCCAAAGCCGCGCCGCCTCCAAAGCAGAAGGAGAAAGCGCATCGAATCGCTCGACCTGTCCGTTGACATCATGCACGCTGGGGCCCACAGAGACGGCATCTCGGTCGATGCCCTCCGCAGCCGAAGCCAAAACTGGTGCATCCGGAAGCTCGCAAGCGTAGTAGCCACGACGTGGCATTGAGCAAATATAGCCCTCAGCGAGTAACTGGCTATATGCATTCTCAATGGTAATAACACTGATTCCCAGATGACTGGCAAAGGCGCGCTTGGACGGCAGATGCTCCCCCGCCGTAATGCGTCCAGCTACGATATCATCTCGGATTTGCTGGTAAACATACTCATAGAGCGATGCTTCGCCGCGTTTTTCCAAATTGTAGTCAAGCATGAGTTTGTCACCTGACCTTATCGAGCTGTTCAATCTGGTATTAAGCTGACCTTATTATTATCTCGAAAACTGAGTATTTTGCCATGCCCAGCTCCCCGATAGGATTTTCCGTCAAGCAATGCACATGCCAACCAAGGGAGCAACCATGGCAGAACAGACCAGCAAGGCAGATCGCGTCAAACTCAATCGCGAACTCGCGCAGATGCTCAAGGGCGGCGTGATCATGGACGTCACCACGCCCGAGCAGGCACGTATCGCCGAGGAGGCAGGCGCCTGCGCCGTCATGGCTCTCGAGCGCATCCCGGCCGACATCCGCGCCGCCGGCGGCGTGTCGCGCATGAGTGACCCCAAGATGATCAAGGGCATTCAAGAGGCCGTCTCCATCCCCGTCATGGCCAAGTGCCGCATCGGTCACATCGTCGAGGCGCAGGTCCTTCAGGCCATCGAGATCGACTACATCGATGAGTCCGAGGTTCTCTCCCCCGCCGACGATGTCTACCACATCGATAAGACCCAGTTTGACGTCCCGTTTGTCTGCGGTGCCCGCGATCTGGGCGAAGCGTTGCGACGTGTTGCCGAGGGCGCCACAATGATTCGCACCAAGGGCGAGCCGGGCACGGGCGACGTCGTCCAAGCCGTGCGCCACATGCGCAAGATTCAAAAGCAGATCCGTGACGTTGTTGCCCTGCGCGACGACGAGCTCTTTGAGGCAGCCAAGCAACTGCAGGTTCCGGTCGAGCTGGTGCGCGAGGTCCATGCCACGGGTAAGCTTCCCGTCGTGAACTTTGCCGCCGGCGGCGTAGCGACCCCCGCCGACGCCGCGCTGATGATGCAGCTGGGCGCCGAGGGCGTCTTTGTTGGCTCGGGCATCTTTAAGAGCGGCGATCCCGCCAAGCGCGCAGCCGCCATCGTCAAGGCCGTGGCAAACTTCACCGATGCCAAACTCATCGCTGAGCTTTCGGAGGACCTGGGCGAGGCTATGGTGGGCATCAACGCCGACGAGATCGAGATCATCATGGAGGAGCGCGGACGCTAGTCCGGCAGAAAGGATCGCACATGAGTGATTACGCAGACCAGACGGTCGCCGTGCTGGCGATCCAAGGTGCTTTTGCCGAGCACGAAGCGAGGCTGTCCGAGCTGGGCGCACGTTGTATTGAGCTGAGGCAGGCGGCTGATTTGAAGCAGGACTTTGACCGTCTGGTACTTCCCGGCGGCGAGTCTACCGTTCAAGGGAAACTGCTTGATGAGTTGGGCATGCTCGAGGAGCTTCGTGCCCGCATCGCTGAAGGCATGCCCGTCCTGGGCACCTGCGCCGGCCTGATTCTGCTGGCGCGCGACCTTGCCGCCCATGACGATAAGGGCACGCCGCGTTTGGCAACCATGGATGTACTTGTCGAGCGCAATGCCTACGGCAGGCAGCTCGGCAGCTTTCGAACCAAAGGGCAAGTAGCCGGCATCGACGGTGAAGCGCCGCTGACGTTTATCCGCGCACCCCGCATCGTCGAGGTCCACGGCGACGCCAAGGCCCTGGCCGAAGTCGATGGCTGCATCGTCGCTGCCCGCCAGGGCAACCAGCTCGGCGTAACCTTCCACCCCGAACTCGATGAAGACACCCGCCTCCACGATCTGTTCCTACAAATGTAGACAGAGTAGAAACGAGCGTGGATTTTCGGACACATAACAAATGAGAGTGGATAATCTCCCACTTTGAGCTTGAATGCAGGCTCAAACCGGGAGATTATCCACTCTCATGCTATGTAGTCGTTTAAGAACGTCCCCAATGACTACCTTGGATCATGGCAACGCCGATGTTTTGGCAACGCCAGCGAGCGCCGCCCAGGGCGAACAAGTTGGCATGAAAAAGGCAAGGCATAGACCTTCTGGTCATGCCTTGCCTTTTGAATGACAAATTGTCGCCCTGGGTGGCGCGCAGCGTCAACTAGTTACGCGGTTCGTAGAACCGCGTAACCCCTAGAAACGGTTGCCGCGGAAGCCGCCACCGTTGCGGCCGCCACGGTCGCCACCGCGACCGCCGCGATCGTTACCACGGTTGCCGCCGAAGCCGCCGCGGCTGCCACCGCGATCACCATAGCCACCACGGTTGCCGCCAAAGCCGCCGCGACCGCCACGGTCGCCGCCACGGTCACCAAAGCCGCCACGGCCACCGCGATCGCCACCGCGACCGCCGCGGTCGCCGCCACGGCCACCGCGATCACCAAAGCCGCCGCGAGGACCACGGTCGCCGCCACGGCCACCGCGATCGTCACGACCGCCGCGAGGACCGCGGTCCTCGTCCAGGCCCATGGCGACGAGCGGAGCGATAACCTTATCGAGAGCGACCATCAGCTCGGTGGCCTCCTCGTAAGAAAGCTCGGGCAGGAGCTTCTCCTTCTTGTTGGCAAGCTCGACCAGGCCCTCGGCAGCATCCTCGGCAGCGAAGACGACGATCTTGCGCATATCGCCCTCGGCGTCGTCGATGCGGCCGACCAGATCGGCAGCCTCGGCCTCGGCCATCAGGCCATCGAGCTCACGAAGGCGCATGCCCAGCAGGTCGGACATCTCCTTCTGCTCCATCTTGGGCTTGAGGTCAAGAAGCTTGATGGCGCGCTCGATGTTCGCCATGCGCTCGGCCTTGGCCTCCTCCTCCTTGGAAATAGCAAAGCGACGGCTGCGCAGCAGGCGGGCGGCCTTCTGCATCTTGTCCATCAGCTCTTCGTCATCGTAATCAGCGGCGGCCTCGACAACCTCGGCCTCCTCCTCGGCGGAAACCTCGTCAGCAGCCTCAACCTCGGCAGCTTCGGTCTCCACGGTCTCGACTGCCTCAACCTCGGCAGCCATGGTCTCGTTCTCGGTCTCGTTCATGATCTCTTCGTTCTCGGACATGAGACTCCTTCTTGGCCCTCTCGGGCATCATCGCCCCATTCGCGGGGCCCGTCGCGCACTCTTTGCGCTTTAAACATTCATGCCTCTCGGCAAAACGTTCCTTAGTTTATGGTGTCGTCCGCTAATCTAGCTGCAGAATCTATGTGCACACATTAATGCGACATGCGCGACTCGCGGCGAGCGTACACAACCGACACCGCGAACCCGACCAGGGCAATCACGGCCGCCACGCGCACGGCAGCCGCAAATCCAATCGCCTGGGCAAGGTCCGTCGCCACTCCAGAGGTTCCGGCAGCCGCCGCAGAACTCGAGAGCAGGCCAATAAACAGCGACGGGCCAAACGACGCGGCAATCATGTTCCACGTGTTGAGCAATGCCGTTCCGTGGGGATGCTCAGCGGCAGGCAGCGTCTCCAAGCCGGCCGTCTGCGAGGGGCTCAGCACCAAACCGACACCGGCATACACCACAACGGTCAGTGCCACGACAACGCCGATGTTCATGCTTGCCGCAGTCATCGAGATTGCAGTCTGCCCCACGGCAATCAGGGCAAAGCCTACCGGCAGCAGCGGCCATGCGCCATGGGCATCCATCACACGTCCGCCCACAATCGAGGTCACGGCGTTGCAGGCAATCGCCGGCAAAATGAGCAAGCCTGCAACAAGCGCGGTCATGCCATATGCGCCCTCAAAATAGAGCGGCAACAAAACGCTCATCGAGAACGTCGTCATCATCGACACCACCACAAGCAGGCACGCCGGCCAAAAACGAGCGCTCGCCATGGGACGCACGTTAAGCACCGGATGCTCGAACTTGAGCTGGCGGGCCGCAAACAGGCCGAGCAGCACAGCGGCGGCGAAAAGCGTCGCGATACCGGTCATTACATTGGTCGAGAACTCACCGACGGAATACACAAACGCCGTAATGCCGGCGGCAAGCAAGACAACCGACAGAATATCAAGGGTGGTGTTCGAGCGCTCTCCGACATTCCGAACGAGCCTTGCACCCGCCACAGCGACCACAGCACCGCCCACCAGCGGGACGATAAACACTGCCCTCCAGCCAAACAGGGTGCACATAAGACCGCTGATCACAGGGCCAAACGCCGGACCCAGCGTAATACAAGCACCGCCCAGGCTCAGATACAGACCGAGCTTCTCGCGCGGAGCGCAAGATAGCACCACATTCATCATGAGCGGAAACAGGATGCCCGAGCCCGCGGCCTGCAGAATACGGCTCGGCAGCAACACGGCAAACGACGGCGCCAACAGGCACAGAATCTCGCCGGCAACCATGCAGCCGCATGCAAAGAACAGCAGCTTGCGTGTCGAGAAGCGGCCGGACAGAAAGGCCATGATGGCCGTAAAGATCGACGTCACAATCATGTAGCCCGAAACAAGCCACTGCGCCGTGGTGGCACTCACCGAAAAAGCCGCCATAATGTCGTGCAGCGCCACGTTAATGATGTTCTCGTTAAACGCGGCAACAAAGGCTGCGATATACATTACGACGAGAAACGCCGAAGTGGACGATGGCGCCACTTGAACTTGTTGCTGAGATTTGCTCCCCATGCATTTCCTTCCTCTTGGAACGACAGTTGCATCGCCCCAGAGGAACAGTCCAGGGCGAACATGAGCCCTAGACTTACGCCAGACGCCATACGCGACGAATCTGACAACATGGTCCAACGTCGAAAGATTGTAACGCGGACGCGCGGCTTTCCTTCCGCGCTATTATTAAAAGTCCACGAAAGCATGAGACATGAGGAGCCCGCCATGATCAAGCCCATCATGAAATCCGAGTTCTTTTTGCGCCTGCCTTCCGAAGACGCGGGGCCCGAGGATGTCGCAACCGGACAGGACCTCCTGGATACACTCCTCGAGCACGAGCACGAGTGCGTGGGCCTCGCCGCCAACATGATCGGTGTGCGCAAACGCATCATCTGCGTAAAGGACGGCAACAGGGCGCTTTTGATGTACAACCCTCATATTCTTGAGCAGGTCAATGCCTATCAGACGAGCGAAGGATGTCTCTCGCTGGTCGGCGAGCGCCCCTGTACTCGCTATCGCCGCATTAAGGTTGAGTATTTGGACGAGAATTTCGTCCACCGCATCAAAAACTTCTCGGGCTACACCGCCGAGATCATCCAACACGAAATCGACCACTGTTGCGGAATCGTTATTTAGTTCCGCCGATTCAAGAAAGCTCCCTGCAGCAAAACAACTGCAGGGAGCTTTTCATAGTGCGGAACTTCTATCCCACTAGCTCTGGCGGTAATGATCGAAGAAGTCGGCGAGATCTTCGAGGGACTCTTTGAGCACTTCCATGCGCGGCAGGTACACGATACGGAAGTGGTCGGGCTCAGCCCAGTTGAAGCCGCCGCCGCGCGTGATCAGAATCTTCTTCTCGTGCAGCAGGTCAAGGGCGAACTGCTCGTCATCGGTAATGTTGAACTTCTTCACATCCATCTTGGGGAAGATGTAGAACGCCGCACGCGGCTTAACCACCGAGATGCCGTCAATCTTGTTGAGCGCCTCATACACAAAGTTGCGCTGCTCGTAGACACGGCCGCCGGGACGGATGTAGTCGTTAACGGACTGATGACCACCGAGTGCCGTCTGAACGATCGACTGAGCCGGCACGTTGGAGCACAGGCGCATGTTGGAGAGCATGTTAATGCCCATGATGAAGTCGCTCATGCAGCGCTGGTTGCCCGAAAGCACCATCCAGCCAATACGATAGCCCGCGATCATGTGCGACTTGGAAAGGCCGCTAAAGGTGACGCAGGGCAGATCAGGAGCGAGCGAGGCAATCGAGACGTGCTCGTAACCGTCCATGCACAGGCGGTCGTAGATCTCATCGGCAAAGATCATCAGCTGATGCCTGCGTGCAACCTCGACGATGCCCTCGAGCACCTCGCGCGGGTAGACCGAGCCCGTGGGGTTGTTGGGGTTGATGATAACGAGGGCTTTGGTCGCGCTCGTGATCTTGGACTCCATATCCTCCAAGTCGGGATACCAATCCGCCTGCTCATCGCACAGATAGTGCACAGGATGACCGCCGGCAAGGGTTGCGCACGCCGTCCAGAGCGGATAGTCGGGGCTGGGGATCAGAATCTCGTCGCCATTGTCGAGCAGCGCGTTCATCGAAAGCTGAATGAGCTCGGACACGCCGTTGCCCGTGTAGATATGCTCCATCTGAACGGTTGGGCAGGCCTTGATCTGCGAATACTGCATGATCGCCTTGCGCGCGGAGAACAGGCCACGCGAGTTGGAATAGCCTTCGCAGTCGGGCAGCTGCTGGCGCATGTCCTTGATGACCTCATCGGGCGTGCGGAAACCGAAGGGCGCCGGGTTGCCGATGTTGAGCTTGAGAATGCGCTCTCCCTCGTCCTCCATACGGGCGGCCTCGTCGACGACGGGACCGCGCACGTCATACAGGACGTTGTCGAGTTTGGTGGATTTAGAAAAAGTGCGCATGGTGGTGCTCCTTGCAATTTGAGCTGAAGGACTAGGTTCGAATTTGGCAACGTTATGGGACGAGGACGTCTCGCCTTGATCGGCGTCACCGGCGAGCAGCCAGGTAACATCGACCTCCAAAATACGGGCGAGCAGCTCTGCCACATCACGCCGCGGAATCGTCTTGCCGCTCACATATTGGCTCATCTGACTCTTGCCGAGTTTTTTGCCGAGCATCTCCGATGCGCGGATCACGTCCGACTGGCGAACGTCGCGATCGGACATAGTCTGTCGCAGGCGATCGCTAAACGTCTCTTGGGCCACAGGAACCTCCTTGCTGGCAAAGTTCAATTTATAGGACACGAATTGAACCATAGTTCAATTTAGCAAGCAGTATAGCGCGGTGCTATTCCGAAAAGTTCAATTCCAAAAATAAAGTGAGCCAAACCCCGAGATTTATCCCAAGTCGACAACGACGTACGCCCATTTAGAGGTATTCGAGAAAACGAGCAGCGGCAAGCGAAACATCGGCTGTTCGATATACGGCGTTAATCTGCCGATGGGGACGTCCCTCGAGCGGACGAATGGCGACATTGAACTGACAGCGCCGCAAGATGAGCGCCGGAAGGATGCTCACGCCCAAGCCGTCCTCGACCATGGCCATAATCGCATAGTCATCCCAGGTCGACAGTTTTGAGCGCACCGTTAGCCCCGCCCGACGGAACAGCGGCGTAATCTCGTCATCGGTGCCGCGTTCCAGCAGAATAAACTGCTCGTTGGCCAAGTCGGCAAGCGAGACGGTCTCCTCACTAGCAAGCAAGGAGTCTACCGGCACTACCGCCATCAACTCGTCGCGCACCAAAGATCGCGATGTCATCCCATTTTCTCGGGGCTCATGCGGGATAAAGCCCAGGTCGCAACGACCCTGCGCCACCCATTGCTCAATCTCGGAGTAATCGCCCATCAGCAACTCGTAATCGACGTCTGGATAATCGGCACGAAACCGTGCAATCACCGGCGGCAGCACGTGGGTCGCCACACTCGAAAACGTACCGATGCAGATTTTGCCGCGCATGAGCCCACGCATCTCATCCACCCGTCGCTGCAAACGAACAAATTCCTCGCATAACGCCTCGACCGCCGGCATAACTTGCCGTCCATCGGCAGAAAGCACTACTCCCTCGCGGCTTCTATCGAGCACTTTAAAGCCCCAGTCGGCCTCGAGATCGGCCACCATACGGCTCACGCCCGACTGCGAATAGCTCAGCCGCTCGGCGGCGCGCGTAAAACTGCCGGCGCGCACGGTCTCGAGCAGCACCTGCATCTTTTGAATACTCGTTTCCACGGCACGCCTCCATCTTTGCATGAGTTTTTATCATGTTAACTATGCATTATATTCGCTTTTCTTCTAAAGCCAGTTCGCCCATAGTGAACATGCTCGGATATAGAGGGGATGTCAGCGCATGAACAACGGACTGTTTACATACTTAGCAGCATTGCTATTGTTTGGCTCCAACGGCATCATCGCCGCCGCCATCGCGCTGCCGAGCTCCGATATCGTGCTGCTGCGCACCTTTCTGGGAGTCTTCTCGCTTGTCACCATCCTCGCCATCACCCAACGCCATACGTTGCAGGCGCCATCTCGCCCCCCGAGAAGCCGCAGCTCTGATCCTTTCGGGAGCCGCACTGGGCGCCAGCTGGATTTTTCTGTTCCGCGCGTATCAGACGATTGGCGTCGGCGTCTCCTCGCTGCTGTACTACTGCGGTCCCATCATCGTCATGGCCCTCTCACCGCTTATCTTTGGCGAAAAACTGACCGGCGGCAAATGCTCATGTACGGTAAGGAAGCAAGCAACCGAAAACAAGAGATAGACCGCCAGCACTACACTATTCCGAACCAAAGACCAAAAGATAAGCATTGTGGGAAAATCTAAACTTTTGGATTTTCCTACAATGCCAACTACGGCGGAATCCCTCCCACTCCTTATATCTTTCTGTATACATTGAATTTGTATTTAGTAAAATGCAGACAACACCACGGATCGGCTTTTGGTTGGACAATTCCAACCAAACACCACAGCAGACAGCAGAAAACATTCTGAACGCTAGGAAGCCGGTATGATTGTTACATATAAGGGGAAGAAAAATTTCTTTTAGGTACTTGCTTTCCTAAAACTGATGTGATACAATGATTTAATCCAGAAAAGGAGTAAAAAATATGCGGCAAGGTATTCTTAAATAAAATTTGATAATGGGCGCAAAAATGATTGCCCCTTGCAGGGGCTTAGTTTTTGTACCCAATTTAAGAATACTTTTGCCTTTTTAGTAAATATCGTGACGGACAGCGGCTCATGTAAGCCGTCATACTTCTGTTTGTCCGAAGTCATGATCCCCAGCGGTAAAAGTATTAGCCGCTGGGGATTTTTGCGCCCATTTGGGCCTTGTATGGAGGATAGACATGAACATTATCAATATCGGGATTCTTGCCCATGTAGACGCTGGAAAGACAACCTTGACGGAGAGCCTGCTATATGCCAGCGGAGCCATTTCAGAACCGGGGAGCGTCGAAAAAGGGACAACGAGGACGGACACCATGCTTTTGGAGCGGCAGCGTGGGATTACCATTCAAGCGGCAGTCACTTCCTTCCAGTGGCACAGATGTAAAGTCAACATTGTGGATACGCCCGGCCACATGGATTTTTTGGCGGAGGTGTACCGCTCTTTGGCTGTTTTAGATGGGGCCATCTTGGTGATCTCCGCTAAAGATGGTGTGCAGGCCCAGACCCGTATTCTGTTCCATGCCCTGCGGAAAATGGACATTCCCACCGTTATCTTTATCAATAAGATCGACCAGGCTGGCGTTGATTTGCAGGGCGTGTATCAGTCTGTTCGGGATAAGCTCTCCGCCGATATTATCATCAAGCAGACGGTGTCGCTGTCCCCGGAAATAGTCCTGGAGGAAAATACCGACATAGAAGCATGGGATGCGGTCATCGAAAATAACGATGAATTATTGGAAAAGTATATCGCAGGAGAACCAATCAGCCGGGAAGAACTTGCGCAGGAGGAACAGCGGCGGGTTCAAGACGCCTCCCTGTTCCCGGTCTATCATGGCAGCGCCAAAAAGGGCCTTGGCATTCAACCGTTGATGGATGCGGTGACAGGGCTGTTCCAACCGATTGGGGAACAGGGGAGCGACGCCCTATGCGGCAGCGTTTTCAAGGTGGAGTATACAGATTGTGGCCAGCGGCTCATCTATTTGCGGCTATACAGCGGAACGCTGCGCCTGCGGGATACGGTGGCTCTGGCCGGGAGAGAAAAGCTGAAAATCACAGAGATGCGTATTCCATCCAAAGGGGAAATTGTTCGGACAGACACCGCTTATCCGGGTGAAATTGTTATCCTTCCCAGCGACAGCGTGAGGTTAAACGATGTATTAGGGGACCCAACCCGGCTCCCTCGTAAAAGGTGGCGTGAGGACCCCCTCCCCATGCTGCGGACGTCGATTGCGCCGAAAACGGCAGCGCAAAGAGAACGGCTGCTGGACGCTCTTACGCAACTTGCGGATACTGACCCGCTTTTGCGCTGCGAGGTGGATTCCATCACCCATGAGATCATTCTTTCTTTTTTGGGCCGGGTGCAGTTGGAGGTTGTTTCCGCTTTGCTGTCGGAAAAATACAAGCTTGAAACAGTGGTAAAGGAACCCGCCGTCATTTATATGGAGCGGCCGCTCAAAGCAGCCAGCCACACCATCCATATCGAGGTGCCGCCCAACCCGTTTTGGGCATCCATCGGACTGTCTGTTACACCACTCCCGCTTGGCTCCGGTGTACAATACGAGAGCCGGGTTTCGCTGGGATACTTGAACCAGAGTTTTCAAAACGCTGTCAGGGATGGTATCCGTTACGGGCTGGAGCAGGGCTTGTTCGGCTGGAACGTAACGGACTGTAAGATTTGCTTTGAATACGGGCTTTATTACAGTCCGGTCAGCACGCCGGCGGACTTCCGCTCATTGGCCCCGATTGTATTGGAACAGGCATTGAAGGAATCAGGGACGCAACTGCTGGAACCTTATCTCTCCTTCACCCTCTATGCGCCCCGGGAATATCTTTCCAGGGCTTATCATGATGCACCGAAATACTGTGCCACCATCGAAACGGTCCAGGTAAAAAAGGATGAAGTTGTCTTTACTGGCGAGATTCCCGCCCGCTGTATACAGGCATACCGTACTGATCTGGCCTTTTACACCAACGGGCAGAGCGTATGCCTTACAGAACTGAAAGGGTATCAGGCCGCTGTCGGCAAGCCAGTCATCCAGCCCCGCCGTCCAAACAGCCGCCTGGACAAGGTGCGCCATATGTTTCAGAAGGTAATGTAAAGATACATAATCGTCAAGACGGCAACAATCAGAAGTTATGGAGGGTAACAATGGAATATAGTAAGGAAGATTTAATGGAAGCAAAAAAGCAAATCGCCGGGTTTATCGCCGTCGCCTGCGGCGCTTTTCTCATTGCGGCGCAAGGTCTCGGCGGCAATATGCCCATTGTGGGCATCGTCTGTGGCATCGCCTCGGCCTTCTGCTATGCATTGATGGTCATTGCCAGCAAGAGAGCGCCGCACATCGAAGGCCTCGAGAACTCCGCGCTCCAGGTGAGCGCTGCCTTTGTGACCGCGCTTGTCCTCACACTCGCCACCCAGGGAGTCCCCTCGTTCTTATCCCCCGGCATCGCCGCAGGCATAGATTGGCGCGCCGTCGCTATGCTCGGCGTCGTCAACACCGGCATCGGTTGCCTGCTCTACTTTAGCGCCGTCGCCAAACTGCCCGTGCAGACCGTCGCGGTCGTCGGCTACCTCGAGCCACTTTCGGCCGTCGTATTCTCCGCCGTCCTCTTGGGCGAAGCCATAACGCCGGTCCGCCTGATGGGCGCCGCGCTTATCATCGGCGGCGCGATCTTTTGCGAACTCGCCGGCAAACGCGCAAGCGCCAAGGCCGGTATCGCCCAGGCGGCACGCGCCTAAAAGCCCCTCTTCAGTTTCCACCGACGAGCCCTATCGATCCCACCGAGCTGCTCGAGAGCGTCGCCGATACGCCCGAACAGCAACAGCTCGACGGCCTCGAGAGTGCCCAGCTCAACGACGCCAACTTCTAGCGACGTCACACATCGATGACAGTGGCCCTGCACCTCACGGGAGATGCAGGGCCATTTTGCATTGCAGTAAAGCTATGGGCTACGAACGGCGCGGCTCGGGAACCACGAGCCTATCGGGGCTCGCGCCCTCGGCATCCATCAGGCTCACGTAGCGAATCGACGGATCCCCATACATCGCGTAGTAATAATTGCCCGTGCGCGCGCTAAAGCATCCGGTGTAGATAGTCTTCTCGAACTTGCCATCGCCCATCCTGGACGCTCCCTCAATCATCACCACGCCCTCGAGCGAGCGGAACATGCGAACGACGTTTTCGGTCTCGCTCTCCTTTTGCGGGTAATTGGCATTGAGGTACGCCGCCTTTACAAAACGGCTCGGCGAATAGCAATCGCCCGGAATGCCGCGCATGCCGGCACCGGCTCCATAGGGCTTAAGCTCGGCGCCACGCCATGTCGCCGTCTGCGGAAAATCGCTTGTGGCGGTGATATAGGTGCGCAGGTTTTCCATGTGCCACGGGAAGGTCGGCTGGTTGGCAAGGGTGTCGACCGGATCGTCGTATACATGCAGGCCGTCAGCCATCATCTCGACCACGATGCTGCGCTGGCTGTCGCCGATAATCCAATGGAGCAGCGACACGCCCAGCCCCTCTCCGGCAGATTTGGCGACAATCACCGTGTCGCGCAGCGCGGCCTCGACCTCATCGACCGTCGAGAACGTCGCTGCCACCCACAGGGGAAACTCATAGGCCGCGATATTGTTCTTGCCGTCGACAGGGCCCTCGGCATACTCGGCATAGCCGGGAAAGTTGAGCCCCGCCACAGCCAGACCCGCATCGTTACCACAGTCGAAAAACATGGGATAGTTCTTGTAATCGATGCACATGCCGATTACCGCGTGTGCCGCCGACGCATCGTCGATAAACGAATACGGAATGTGGAACCCGCGCGGCATCACGCGAACCTGTTGGCCGTAGTCAAAGCTCCAGTCGAGGTTGCGGCCCAGATACATGTGGCCAGAATTATCGGTAAATCGAATGCTCGTGCACATAGCGCCTCCTAGCTTTACGGTCCTGCTAAGGTTATTGTCACCAAACAAAAAGGCGCTAAACACAAAAGCCCGGACATGACAACAATGTCACGCCCGGACTATTCAAGCAGGATAAACTCAACCAAGTTAACCCCGCAGGTCGTCTAAGGGGTCAAAGTGCCGCAGATTGCCACGAAAGAGGAGCGAAGCGTACTTAAGGTACGCGAGCGACGATTGAGCGGCAAGGTGCGGTGCTTTGGTCCCCTTAGACCAACTTTCCTAGACAGTGGTCAATCATGTGTTGAATCATCTGCGCCTCGAAGCCGACGAAGTCCTGCTTGCGCTCGCGCATCTTGCCGTCGACGATCACGTCATAAGCGACCTTGCACTTGATATAGCGCGTGGACTTGGTGATCTCGTCGTGCGTCAGGCAGCTCTCCTCCATCTTGCTGGCGCCCAGGCCAAACACCAGACGGGGGTTGTAGAGCACGTGGGGCTCGCCGGCGTCGTCCAGGTAGACGCAGACCTTCTTGGTAACGCCAATCTGGTTAGCGGCAAGGCAGCCGGCATCGTCGAGCGACTTGATGGTATCGATCAGGTCCTGAGCAACCGACTCGTCCTCGACGGTCGCAACCTCGCAACGCTGGGACAGGATAGCCTCGTCGTGGCAAAGCTCTTTAATCATACGTTCCTCCATAGGGGTCGTTGTAACCGCTTAAGTATACGGTACCCACACATTTTCATGCGATAAATACCGTCCGTCTGTTACAAAGCGCCGAACATCAACATGCGAGGAACAGCAAGGTTGTAAAGACGATATAGTAAGTGAGTTCGTGTCAATCGGCCTAAACTCGGGGCCGAACAAGGAAAGGGTATGCATGGACGAACTTTTTCACGTCAGTGAGCGCAAGTCCACAATCGGGACCGAACTTCGCGCTGGACTGACAACATTCCTGGCGATGGCCTACATCATCGCCGTCAACCCCGCAGTGCTCTCGGGCGCTGGCATCGATGCGGGAGCGCTCGCCTGCGCCACCTGCCTGGGCGCCGGCATCATGACCATCTGCATGGGCATCTTCGCCAACCGCCCGCTCGCCTGCGCGTCGGGTCTGGGCATCAACGCCATGATCGCGGGCATCGCCACCACCATGTGCGGCGGCGACTGGCACGTGGCCATGAGCGTTATCTTCCTCGAGGGTATCGTCATCTTGCTGCTCGTCCTGTGCGGCCTGCGCGAGGCCATCATGGACGCCATCCCCGTGGTCCTGCGCCACGCCATCTCGGTGGGTCTGGGCCTGTTTATCGCCATGATCGGCCTGTGCGACGCCGGCATCATCACCGCTGGCGCCGGTACGCTCGTCGGCCTGGGCGACATCGCCTCCCCCACCTTTATCGTCGGCATCATCTCCATCGTCGTGACGGTTGCCCTGGCTTCCCGCAATGTGCCGGGCTCGCTGCTCATCGGCATCATCGTCGCCGTTATCGCCGGAATCCCGCTGGGCGTCACCCATGCGCCCGAGGGCCTCATCGCACCACTCGACTTCTCGACCTTTGGCGCCCCGTTTGCCAGCACCGCCGACGGCAACATGGCCATCGTGAAGGTTCTGACCGACCCGATGCTGCTCGTCGTTGCCTTCTCGCTGCTCATGAGCGACTTTTTTGACACCATGGGCACCGCGATGGCCGTCGCCAAGCAGGGAGAGTTCCTGACCGAGGACGGCAATGTCGAGGACATCCGTCCCATCCTGGTCGTCGACTCCGTGGCCGCTGCTGCCGGTGGCTTTATGGGCGTCTCCTCCATCACTACCTTCGTCGAGTCCACCTCTGGCGCTGCCGACGGTGGTCGCACGGGCCTCACCTCCGTCACCACCGGCGTGCTGTTCATTCTCGCCGCGTTCTTCTCCCCCATCGTCACCATCGTTTCCAGTGCCGCCACCTGCGGTGCCCTGGTCTACGTCGGCTACCTCATGATGAGCGAGGCCTCCGAGATCGACTGGTCCGACGTGTCGCAGGGCTTCCCGGCGTTCATGATTGTCGCCGGCGTGCCCTTCACCTACTCCATCTCCGCCGGCATCGGTCTGGGCTTTATCGCCTACGTGATCGTCGCGCTCTTTAAGGGCGAGGCCTCCAAGATCCAAGCCGCTCATGTGGATCGCAGCCCTTGCCTTCCTCGTCTACTTCTTTGTAGCGTAACGGCAAAGCTGCCAAAGCAGAACACCAAAGCGCGGAGTCGCATCGAGCGGCTCCGCGCTTTTCTTTTAAAGCCAGGCACCGCACGGACGCGCGATGTATTGCCTCCCAAGTTTTGGACATTTTGCCCTCCAAACGGCACTACCGCCGGCTACATCCTGCAGATATGCTGGGCGTAATCGCATAGGCCCTATGAGGATGGGAGTAACCATGGCCGCCTTGTTCACGACCCCCAAGCGCAATGATAAAACCTCAGGAGCCCATTTTGTCGAGCCCGACGTGCACCGTCGCACGCTGCTCGCGCACGGCAGCTGGCGCCGCGTGACGCGCCGCATCGTCTGCGGCCTGGCCTGCGCGCTCACGGTAAGTTCGCTGCTCATGCCGAGCGTCTCGCTCGCGGCGGAGTGGGTGGACGTTGGCGGCGTCCGCCACGAAGCGGCCGCGGGGCCCACGGGAGACGCCGCCGGCACCTGGAGCTGGGACGGCGCCGACGATATGAAGCTCAACGGCTATGACGGCGGTGCGATCCAGGCTGCGGGCAAGCTCAACATTGCCTACGAGGGCAAGAACACCGTGAAAACCGAGCCCGATTACACCGGAGCCGCCATCAAGGCGCAGGATGGCACTAGCCAGAAAGCAGAGTTGAACATAACGAGCTCGAATAGCACGGATGAGCTCAATGTGACAGCTGAGGCCGATGCAATTAAATCCACAGGCGACCTCTCCATTTCTGGCCCAGGCACTGTGAACACCACAAGCACTACTTCCGACGGAATTGAGGCAAAGGGCGATCTCTCTATCACGGGCTCGGGCACCGTGAATGCAACGGGCGGTACCGAAGGCATCCAATCCAAGGGCAAGACCACCATCGATTCCTCTGGCACAGTGATCGCTAAAGGAAGCGAAGGTTACGGCATCGCCGCGGGCAGTGACCTGATCATCAAAGGCGGTGGCAAGGTAGAAGCAAGCTCGATAGAAGAAGCGGCGATTTGGGCTGACGGCACCATCGACATCTCGGGCGGCAGCCAGGTCGAGGCAAGCTCCCAGGGAGATCTTGCCGTCGACGCTGAGGGTAGTCTCGCGGTCACGAACGCCTCCCTTGACGCAAGCGGTGTTGAATATGGTGTCTATGCCTACAAGGGCGTTACGCTCGATCACGCGACCGTGACGGTCCGCACAAGCGCGAGCGGCGGCCAGGCCATCGCCCTCATCACTGACGGGGACGACATCGTCATCAAGAATGGTTCCATCGTGGACGCGTTCGCAGAAGGCAAATTCTCGGTTGCAATCTCTACCAGAAACCACCAGCCAAACGTCGCTGGCGGCCACATCTACATCAGCGACTCCGTTGTTAAGGCTATAGCCCGCTATGTCGAGACCGGTGGCGATGGCCCCGATCACTACAGCAACGACCAAAGCGGCGAGGTCATCCCTGAGCCTAGGGGTCTGAACATCGGTATCTTCGCCCAGACCTACGAGGGCATCACGCCCGCGAGTATCTCGATCGTCCGCAGCAAGCTCACGGCCGAGGGAGACACGGCGGCAATCTTCGCTCTTGCCATAAGCGAGGATGGCAAGGCGATCGGCACCATCGAGATCGAAGGCGCTCCCATCCAGACGCCCGCAGGCGGCAAGATCATTAACTATCGCTACGAAGAAGAGTACGGCCCCAGCATCTCCTACGAGGCAGGTCAAACCATCGGCACGGGCGACGCCACGATCGACTCCCCCTATGACGCCGCTGTCGCCAAGCGCACGGTCACCGTGCCTCCCGAGGAGATCAAACCCGAGGAGAAGCCAGGCGAGACCAAGCCCGAGGGTTCCAAGTCCGAGGGCACGAAGACAACCAAGACCGTTGCAGTTGCAGTCACGGGAGCCAAGACCACCGGCAAGCTCGCGGCAACCGGCGACGCCTCGAGCGCAGCCATCATAGCGACCGCCCTTGTAGGAACGGCCGCTATCGTCACAGGCGCCCTGGCGAGTCGCAAACGCTCGTAAACACTTTTTCGCACAGGACGGGTGGATCGCGGCCCTTGCCTTCCTCGTCTACTTCTTCGTAGCGTAAGGGCAAGGCTGCAAAAGCTGAACAATAAAGCGCGGAGTCGCCATGCGGCCCCGCGCTTTTCTTTTAGCGTCGGTCCCTGCGCCGGCGTGCGGCCTATTTCTCCCCCATTTTGGCCATTTTGCCCTCCAAACGGCACTACCGCCGGCTACATC
>ENA-OQKS01000017-OQKS01000017.1-human-gut-metagenome-genome-assembly--contig:-NODE-17-length-47660-cov-3.731892_pt1 | contig 47660 bp, 29 predicted proteins | sample MGYA00242804_ERZ504808 | MGnify/ENA primary metagenome ERZ504808 (study PRJEB26092, sample SAMD00036375) | human gut metagenome | host: Homo sapiens | study: EMG produced TPA metagenomics assembly of...
TCTGGTACGACACCAAAGCGCAAGTATAAACTGTATCTGGAAGCAAAATCCGCTACACCGGACATGAAGGCTTATATCAACAGTCTGCTATAATATAAAAACAAGAAGGAGCACAAAGGTATCTTAATGACACGAACCTCTGTGCTCCTTTCATATTCGTCCGGCAATGATCCTAAATCTACCGTTTCGGTATATCTACCGATTTTTCACTTTTCCCTTTCAGATGTTCGGAAAAGTAATCAACCAGTTTCCAATAGAAATATTCATTCATATCACCGAATCCATGACGCTGTTGAGGAAGAATCAGCATATCAAAACGCTTCCCGGCACGAATCAAGGCGTCAACTACCCGTAAGGTATTGCCCGGATGCACATTATTATCAATATCACCATGAATCAATAACAAATTTCCTTTCAATTGCTTCGCTATTTCAGGATTAGCAGCAATCTTATAAACGAAAGTTGTATCCCCTTTCTCACTCACCACCTCTTTTACGCCGTGATGCGTTTCACTCCACCAACGGTTATAGATATTGTTATCATGATTTCCGGCACAAGAAACAGCCACTTTGAAGAAATCCGGGTATTGGCACATAGCCGCCGTACTCATAAATCCACCTCCCGAATGTCCATGAATACCAACCTTATCTATATCTATAAAATGATGACGCTGCGCCAATTGCTCGATAGCATATTTATGATCGGCCAGCGGATAATCACGCATATTTCCATATCCATAATTATGATACCATTTAGAGCGGCTAGGATGCCCGCCGCGTTGTCCCACAGAAATAACAATAAATCCGGCCTGTGCCAAACGGTCGGTACGGGGGCTCATACGGGTAAACGGATAATAAACACCTTCCACCTGTGGCCCAGGATAAACATAATCCACAATAGGATAAACCTTAGTTGAGTCAAAATTAAAAGGTTTATACATCACACCATACAGATCTGTCACGCCATCAGCCGCCTTTACCTTAAATATTTCCGGAAATTTATAACCGGCAGCAAAAAGCTGTGAAAAATCACTCTCCTGAATATCCATTACCTTATTGCCATTAGTATCCAGCAGGATGGCGCAGGGCACCGTATTTACACGCGAATAGTTATCCACCACAAAACGAGCATCATCATCCACTTCCACACGATGGAAATAATCCCCTTTGGTCAGTAATTTCAAACCGCTGCCATCCAGATTCACACGATACAAATGTTCATAATAAGGATGTTCTTTCGCATTCATTCCATTGGCAGTAAAATAAATCACACGCGCCTTGTCATCTACTTTCAAGATTTCCTCCACGTGCCAGGGACCTTTTGTGATACGATTTTTCAAATTACCCTGATCATCATATAAATAAAGGTGTGCCCAACCATCACGCTCACTCCATTGAATAATTTCCTTTCCACCATTCAAGACTCTTAAAGGACGAGTTTCCTGATAGGTATTCATCCGTTCCTTTATTACTGGTACAACAGAATCCTGTCCTATCGTATAGGAACAAACATCAATCCGATGTAAATCACGGCTGCTGCGGGTCAGGAAGAAACGGTTGTTATCACCCTGCCAAACGGCAGCCTGATCTTCCATACCACGCTGTTTTTGCATCATTGGTTTGTATTCCAGGCCAATGCTTTGATCTTTATAAGCTGCTACTTTAATTTCCTTACGTTTATTATCAACCAAGTCAAACAAGTACAGGTGTTCTATGGGAGCTTCCTTTTCTCCCGGCATCTGGTATTTATAAGTTTCCAATGTGGGACGTGGACGGGCCATCGAATTTATTACCCATAACTCTTTCACAGCGCGATCGTCAGAAACTGTCATAGCAAAATAACGTGAATCCGGAGACCACACTCCACCTACACGACGACGCTTGCCATTACATAAAGTATCTGTATTCAACATACTATAGGGAATACCATAGCCAAAATCCTTCATGCCATCTGTAGTAAGCTGGATTTCCACGATCGTACTATCCTTTTCATTTTTTTTCGCCTTTTCATAATCTTCACGACTCATGCGATACAAATTCAAATCCTTGGCATAAATCACCGTTTTACCATCAGGAGAGACCGATCCCCAATAGATTTTCTTCAGGTCGTCTTCTTTATCTTTCAGATGGGTCAATTTACGGGTAGGATAGTCATAAGAAAAATAAAAGATTTCCTTCTCATTCTTCTTGTCCTTCTTATCCTTGCCATCTTTCTTTGGTGTCGCATCTTTTGTTGACTTTACTTCAAAAGTAAAGGTACGCCCATCTTCTTCCGCTTTCAGATTTGTGATTGGCAAATGGCGTGCCTCAAAGGGATCTTTTACAATTTCGGTAAGCTGGGAAGCTAATTCATCCCTATCAAACAAAAGCTTCTTTGTCCGGGCAGCCGGATCAACCACATACCAAAAGGTTCCTTCACTTGTTTTGTACTCGAACCAGAAATTATTACCTTTCTGGAACCAATGCGGATCCACCACAGTAGAAAACAACATGGTGTTCAATTTTTCTTGTGTGTATTTCTCTGCCTGCAGATATTCCGGCAAGCGTTCCTGCGCTTTTGCAACAGAAACTGTCGTACACAAACCGCCCATTAAAAGGGTAATGAATAGCATTTTCCTCATAGATTGAACTTTTATCGTGTTTATAAAAAACAAACATACACAAAATTCTTCATTTAACAATCTTAAACAAAGAATTTTGTGTATGTTTGTTTCATTTATCCTTTTCTTATCAGAAACTATACCCTGAAGTAAAACTAACCATATGATTCCGTATCCTTAAATCATTCTGCTCCTTATTATATTTTCCCCAAGCCAAATCATACCCGACAGTAAATGAAATCCGTTTAACAGCAATCCCGACAGAAGCCGTTCCTCCCCAATCCAAACGAGGGGACGCTTCAAAACCAAATTCCTCATTTACTGTTTTTCCTTTAAATGTGCCAAACCGGTAATAATCATTCCGGTATTCGTACTGTCCAACACCTGTTTCTTCATCTATATTATATTTTGAGGAAGAAACATAAGCATTAGTACGTCCACCAATTCCTACAGCTACATAAGGTCCTACTGCTAATTTAAGACGCACATCATCACAAAGTTTAAAACCCCAATGAGCCATAACAGGCAATTGCAAATAATAACGCGTGGACTCAACATTCGTTTTTTCATAATCCATGCTAAATCCTCCCCCTGTTGATATGTTTCCCCAGCTCATAGGATGATACCCACCTTTCTGCATTAAGATATAAACCCCGGACTTCAAGCCAAAAGAAGGCTTCTTTCCCACCCCTTCCTTTAACTGATACAACACACCGGCACCGGCTTTAAAACCTAATGTAACTGATGTCCCTTCATTTTCCTTATTCACTACCAAGCCGGCTTCCGGCGTAACACTCCAACGAGACTGAGCGTTCAACATCATACTCGCCAAAATACCTGCCATAAATAAAATTACTTTTTTCATCTTTTTCTTCTTTTTAGTTCATTATCTATGTAAAAGACTAAAAATTCAGAAAAACCCCCATTGCATATCCGGAAAAATAATAAAATAACATGAGCAACTCACTCACATAACAAAAGAAACACCCTACATTTAAACATATCGTTCAAGAAATACAAAAAAAACAAACGCTGCAAAAACCAACCAATAGCAGCAAAAGTTATCGCTTATTTTTCGCATTCTCTTTATATTCGGTAGGTGTCATACCAAAACGTTGTTTAAAACATTTGCTGAAATAACGAGGATCATTAATACCTACCATATAAGCAATCTGCGTCATATTATAATCACCACTCTCTATCAATTGTGCGGCACGTTTCACACGCATCTCTTTAATAAACTCAATGGGGGCAAGTCCTGTCAGGGTCTTCAGTTTCTTGAAAAAGACAGAACGGCTCACCGCAAGCTCCTGTACCAAATCATCCACGATCAAATCGCCATTATCCATATTCTTCTCCATTAATTCCGTCAGTTTCTCCATAAACTTACGGTCATGGGAAGACATCTCAGGCTGTGTTTGCTGTTCTTCCTCCGCAACAGGCTGAATATTCATCAGATTCGCACAATACAACTGTTGCAACTTGACACGTTGTGTCAGAATATTCTCCACCCTGGCCTTCAGGTAAGTAGCACTGAACGGTTTCGTTATATAATCCTCAACTCCCAGTTCCATACCTTCCAACTTACTGTCCATATCCGTTTTAGCCGTCAGTAAAACGACTGGAATGTGACTGGTCGCCATATTAGCACGCAAATCTTCTGTCATGGTAATACCATCCTTTTCCGGCATCATGATATCACTAATAATAATATCCGGAACAAACTTCAAAGCCTTATCCAAACCTTCAGCCCCATTGACAGCCTCTATGACGTTGAAATTTGAGATGAAGATACTACGCAAAAAGAAACGAAGTTCCAAATTATCTTCAACCAGCAACATCGTTTTGCTTTCATTCCTCTTCTCTTCATGTCCCTGAACAGATTCTTCCACCTCTTCCGGCCTCATTTCGACAGAATCAGAGAGAATGAACTCTACATTCTCCGTATAGTGCTCCTTGCCTTTCAAAAACTCAACCGTGAAACAACTGCCCTCCCCCTCTTTACTATCCACACGGATAGTCGCTTTGTGCAGTTCCACCAATTCCTTAACCAAAGAAAGACCGATACCAGAACTTTGCTGATTAAACAAATTCTTGTCCAACAGATTTTCAAAACGGACAAAAAGGGAAGCTTTCTTGCTTTCAGAAATTCCTATACCTTGATCCTGCACACCAATCGCCACATTATGTTCATTTTCATGAATGAAAAGCGTAATCATCTTACCCTGTGGAGTATACTTGAAAGCATTGGAAAGCAGATTGAAGACAATCTTTTCCAACTTATCCGCATCTACCCACAGTTTCAAGGAAGGCATTTCACTTTCGAATACAAAAATCAATATGATGCTCTTCGGCCAGCGATTCAAAATTATCCATGATATGGCGTACAAAAGGAACAATATCTATCTGCTCTATACGCAACTTCATCTTATTTTTCTGTATTTGTCGGAAATCAAGAATTTGGTTCACCAAGCGAAGCATACGGTCGGTATTACGTTCTACTACATGCAATTGCTCACGTACATCATCCGGCAAAGTCTTGTTTTTTCAGAACATATTCCACAGGACCTGCAATCAATGTCAGCGGAGTGCGAAGTTCGTGAGAAATATTTGTAAAAAAGCGAAGCTTTATATCAGAAACCTGCTGTTCCACAGACACTTCATGTTTCAGACGATAAATAGTAAACAATATATATACTCCTGAAAACAGAATCAACAGAAAAGCAAGAATATAAATTGCCATAGCCCAAGCCGTTTCCCAAAACGAAGGCTGAATGGTGATTCTCAAACTGCGCTCATTCTCTACCCAAACCCCATCACTATTGGTCGATTTAACCTGAAATACATAATCCCCTTTCGGCAGATTGGTGTATGTAGCGGTACGTTGTTTATCCACATAATTCCATTCCTTATCAAATCCATGCAAACGATAAGCATAACGGATATTTTCAGGATAAATCATATCCAAGGCTGCAAAGGACAAAGTTACAATATTCTCCTTGTGCGAAAGTACCAGGTGTTCTGTATTATCAAGAGACTGTCGCAACAAACTGCCTGATACACCCGGAATCACCTCCTGATTGGATATTTTCAACGTTCCGAAAACAATGGATGGAACATAATTGCTTTTCTTGATATGTTCCGGTTCAAAATAAAGCATACCACGACTGGTACCAAAGAGTAGGGTACTGGAACTAAGATTCAGCGATGTCCCCTCCTCAAAACGTATTTTGCCCCCAAAATCCCGTTCATTATAATTTTCAAAACGCTGTTCGGACGGAATAAATTTACTCAATCCGTTTTCCGTACTTATCCACAGATTCCCCGTGTCATCCTCTTCTACAGACAACAGGATATCTGAAGGCAAACCATCCTTCACGGTATAGGATTTAAATACCGCCTTCCCTTCCCCGTTCATGGAAACAAGCTGGTTAAGTCCTCCCCCAAATGTAGCCAGATAAACTTCTCCTTGTGAAGTGGTGACAATCCGATATACGTTATTGTTGCTCAGACAATTCATATCATCGGGGATACGTGCATAAAGATGGAACACAATCGACTCCGGATCTTTAAAATCCTCTTTAAAACTAAGCGCGCCATCACTGCTCCCCACCCATATATTCCCCTTCTTGTCAGAAGTGATATGGCGTACACGGTAACAACGGTCATACGGAAAACCTTTCAGGTTATTTCTAGAACTAATAAACACATATTTCCCTTCAGGAGTTTTTCTGAATATAATTTAACCCTCCACCGAAAGTTGCCACCCAAATGCGTCCATGCTTGTCTTCATGTAACCAGTAAACACTATTATGACTCAGGCTATAAATATCATCTTCATCATATTTGAATCGAGTAAACTTAAAACGGGTCCCCTCCTTTTCTGCCAGAATAATACCATCCCCTTTGGTCGCAATCCAAATGTTTCCGTGAGAATCTTGCATGATATGATAAGGAACTCCCCGTAACGACCTGCCAGATTTGGCTATATCCCCCTCTTCGGTCAGAATACCCTGAAAATCTAAATCAGAAGAATAAATTTCAATCTGACCATCCCGTTTTCCCATCCAGATGCGATGTTCGCTATCTTCAAACAACGCACGTACCGTATTGGAATTCAAGTCATAACTGTGACCCATGCGGGGATAAATATGGAACTGGCTTCCTAAAAAAGTAATCTTCTCCAACCCCTTAGAATGAGTACATAACCAAAGATTGCCTTGCTTATCGGATAACATGGAATGTAATTTATTGGAAAAGTGCCAATCGGGTGAATCGGGGTCATTATAGAAAGGTAACAGCCGATTTGCCTCTCTGTCATACCAAGAAAGCCCTCCTCCTTGCGGATGTACCCACAAATTACCGTTCAAGTCTTCACAAATATGAAAACTGGGATAGGAACGATCGGCACCACGAGGCTCCACTTGCATCTTTTCTTGCTTAAATACTTCTGTCAAAGGATTGAAATGACAAACCTTTCCCCATTCGGTCATCTCAAACCATGCTTCCTGCTTACTGTCAACATAAACAGAACGGAAAGCGTCTGCCGGGAATTCGGGACAATTGGACTTATTATAGACTTTACACTCTTTTGTATCCGAATGGTACAATATCAATCCTTCATGGGCAGTTGTTATCAACAGCCCCGTACCTTTTATTTCATTTATAGCAATCACTTTATCCTTTACCGGCAATTCCCAAAGACGAAAGATTTCATTCTGCAAAGAATAGCACCATATCCGTCCTCTGTCTGATCCAAAATAAAGTTCGTCACCATAACTGCAAAAAGAGTAGAAGGCCTGTACGGGTTCATCTTTGCCTGACTGGATATTCACAAAATAAGAGACAGGCTCTTCTTTATCATTCGTAATCTTCAGCAGACCGTTATCAGTAAGCAACCACTCTTGATTGTAAGCATCGCTAAAAACCTGATTAATATGAACGGCATTTCCTCCACGACTATGAGTAGCATATACTTGGGTAGTTATACTGTAATCTTTAGGGTTTGTTTTCACACGGACAGCCCCCTCATTTTCAGAAAGTAGCCAAATGACACTGTCGGGCAATATTTTAATAGAAGAGAAACGCATACCCTCCTCTTCACCTTCAGCAGGGATTTGTTCGAATTTCTCTGTTCTTTGGTCAAAACGATACACACGGTAATCATACGTTTGCAGCCAAATATAATTATAAGGGTCTACTTCCAATAAGTCTACCCGGTTGTTAGTCATAGTAATTTTATTCCCTTGTCTGGCTTTATAAACTTTGAAGTCATAACCGTTGAACCGGTTGATTCCATCCCAAGTAGAGAACCATAAAACTCCATTATGGTCTTGTACCATGCTCATGATGGAGTTCTGAGATAAACCGTTTTCCGAAGAATAATGAGTAAAGATACAATTAGGCTGACTTTTTGCATAAAAAAAGAGCAGCAAAGTAAGTATAAACAGAATGTGTCTTTTCATTTCGTAGATTTTCATATTTAATAGGCAAAAATACATAAAAAACGAGAGATACTGATATACAAGCTCCTAAAAAAACAAAAGGGGAAAAGTTAAATCCCCCCCTTTATCATTCTACTCTTCCCTGACACTTTCCATAGGAACAAATAGAATTCCTCCCTACAGTGACAAAGTATTATTACTGGTAGAAAGAACAGCTTATCTCTTTAAATTCTGCAACAATACATTTCCATTTTCCACCGGATTCCACCCGTCATCACCTGCCAAAATCTGTGCTTCATTATAATTACCGATATCGTTCAGCTGCTTTCCAAACGAAGCACGCGAAGCGGTAGCCGCCCCTTCTCCCGTATTCCGGTATTCAGCATAGAATACGGTTTCCTCATTTTCTTTTTTGCCCCAGTTGTTCCAACCCACCGGAAGAATATGCTTTCCCAAATCACAATGAATATAAACAGCCTGTGCATAAGGACGCCAAGGACGGGACAAATACACCTTCTGAGCCTCAGCCACACCCGTCAATTTACAGCCTATAAAAACATAGCCATATTTTTTGCCTTGATCTGTAGAAGGAGCGGTAACATACCCATCACCCAAACTATGGATGGTGCAATCCTTAAACAATGCCGTAGACCAGCCAAAAATAAAATCCACCGTACCCTCTATATAACAATGGTCATAAAACTGACGACTGTCTTTGCCATAAGTGTACAAAGTATCCTGATTTCCCAAAAAACGACAGTTTTTGAAATAAGCGCGATCTCCACTAACAAAACAGGCCACTGCCTGCCCCACTCTGCCGGCACTATTCTCGAAAGTGATATTCTCAGCATAGAAATCGGGAGCATAGATATAACAGGTTGATGAACCGGAGGTAGACATTTCTTCTCCGAAATAGTTCTTTTTAGAAGCAAAATCATCATTTGTCAGAATTGCTCCGTCCTCACCTATCAAAGAAATACTAATCTTGCTTTCAGGAATAACCACTTTTCTTTATATACCCTTTACGGACTAGAATAGTAGTGCGTCCTGCTTTACGAAAATCGGGACGAGCATGAATCGCTTCCTGAATGGTAAAGAAATCACCACTGCCATCTTTTGCCACTACAAAATCATAATGACGTACAAAAAGGCGCCAATGCAGGAACCTCTTTAGCTATAGCATCCACTGTCAAACCAGCAATAGTACGCGCCCCATATACATTCAGGTGCGTATTATCCTCACGCCCTTTCGGACAAGCTGCACACACACCTTCAGGAATCCACATGAACAATTTTTTTGAAGCCTCCGGTCCCATCTCCTGCACCAAATCATGCGTTATCTTGTTCATATCCACAAAAGGCACATCCAACTCTTTTGCCACGTTACGCGGAGACTCCAAATATTTTCCATGAGTATCAATCAACACTTCTCCATCTTGAGAAACACTCCCCTTTGACAAATCCTTGCGCACATCATCTTCGGCTACCGCATTTTTATTATTCCGGAAATTACGACGGACAATGGCATTGAACAACACGGGAATTCCCCCTTTAGCACGTGTTTCTTTTACAAAACGGCGTAGATTGGCATCAAAAGTAGATCCGGGATCAGTATGACGTTTCTTATCGGCCTTCTCATCATTATGCCCAAACTGAATAAAAACATAATCACCCGGCTTTACTTTATTAATTACTACCTCCCACAATCCTTCATCAATAAAACTTTTAGAACTCCGACCATTTCTAGCATGGTTTTCCACACGAATATTCTCACTGAAATATCCTCCCAGCACATGGCCCCATCCACGTTCCTGATTACCTCCCTCTAAGGGTTTGTTGGCCATAGTCGAGTCACCTATCATAAAGATAGTAATTGTGCGGTCTGCCGTAAAAGCAGAAAACAATAACAAGGCAACAAATGCCATCAACATCTTAATTTTCATCGCTTTCTATTTTAAATTTTGATTAAAGAACTCAAGTATATCATCCTGTATCTCCTTACTGCAAAAATGGGGCAAATCATAGAACTTGGTGGTCAACAGATTTTCTACCGATTGACTCTTCCATACATCCTGCATGGTAGAGAAAGCGCTTTCAACGCCCTTTACAGGAAAAAGTTTGTCCCGCAAGCCATTGATGAACAACATCGGTTTGGGACAGGCGATAGATGCCACATGAGGATAATCCATCCAATTCCGTATTCCGGGAATAATCATGGAATAAGCAGACCCACCTTTGTTCTGATTATTGGTAAGTGTCATTAAGCTATCTGTAGTATTCATCCAGCACACAGCAGCGCCTGCCTTCACCACATCTGTAGCGGCACTGACCATCCAGGCACGATGTGCTCCCATAGAAAATCCCATAGTACCTATCTTTTCCTTATGAACCATGGGCAATGAGGCCAGAAATTCCGCGCTACGAATATCATCCCAGGCTATCAAGGCTCCCCAAGACATTCCCATCTGTAACATATTGGCCGCCAACGCTTGCTGTGAGTCATAGCGTACTCCTTCCTTACGTCCCCGTTCCCCCCAAAACAAGGCATCCACAGCAAGCACTACATATCCGTGACTTGCCAGATAATCACCTACATACTGTTTGTCATAACATTTTTCCGCCCAATCGTCCGCATCGGCCAGTACAGATGCTTCCACACCGAACGGACGTACCATCTTCTCTTTCCCTATCGAAAAATAGCGCACCGTGATCGTGAAGCAGCAATACTGCCGGGAACGGGCCATTCCCGTCAGGAACCAACAGATAAGCAGGAACACGAGAATATTCCGAAACACTGAACAAAAATCTTCTCCGCCCTATATCCATTCCGTTGCTCGGTATCTATCACTTTCTTATCAAAAGCCGTAGCAGGAGGAGCAGGCAACATGCAATCCAATAACGTTTTTCGAGCTTCCTCACGCCACTTTTCGAAATTTCGGATAGCAGAGTTCCCCCATGCCATAGGATAAGTCAGGTTTTCTTTCATCTTCTGATAGAACAGCGGCATATCATTCTGCGTTTCATAACGCATAGAAACTGTTTCCACCTTTTCTTGAGCAGAAGCCGTCAGACTTATCCCGAACAACAATAAACAAATTACAGTATTCTTCATAAACCTATACCTAACAAACTTTACTTTTCAAGGTAACTAATTAATTTTATCATATTATCAATATAATCTCCAACAGAGATGCACAATTCTCCGGTGGTACACGGATAAGGTGATGTATCGTGCTCGTCCCCTACAAAGGTAGCTATATATTTCGTTTCCTCACTAGGTCCTGAAACAGTATATGGCTTATACGGGTTCGAGGTTGACTTTAAAGGAGAGAGCCAGCAACCGTCCTTAGTCAGTGATTTCACCAATTTCCGGGCAACTTCTTCCGTAGCTTTTCCACGTAAACGAGTATAATATTTAGGTAAAGGAACCAAATGATCCTGCAGCAAAGGTGAATTCTTCGCCAATTCGGATACAGGAAGTTTTTTCACTTCCTCATAACGACGACGCAGTTCACCAGGATTCACAAAAGTTGCCGAATTATAATGAGCTATTGTATTTTCTATATTCTGATCTATATAATAAGTACCGTTTTTCACATTACTTCCCTTACGATGGACATACAGTGGTTTACCAGTATCAGGATCTACAAAACGAGGAACCAAAATAGCTTCCGGATTAGTCGACTGACTCTTCCATTTCTTCACATCCGATTCCGGTAATTTCATTGATTCCAAAAAACGAATTGCAGCAGGAATCCCCGACAGGAAACGAGTATCAGCTGTAAGTTTATAGTAATCCATCATTAAATTAACAAGACGGACGGTAGTACCGGTGTTCACACTGCGCGGTTCATAAGAACGGGCATGAGCCGGTTTCAAATCATCTACTGTATATTGGTCCGCCCAGCCTGCATAAGGTTCCCCTTGTTGAAGGGAAATCATCAAGTACATAGCACGCATAATAGGCTCCTTTACCCCTTGCAACCCCATTGCCTGATAGCATTGAATCAAAAACTCGGTCGCATCAGGAATCACATCATCATTCAGAGTAATAAAAGACGAATAATCTTTCTTACCTTGAAAAGGGTGATCATACATCAAAGGATACCGTTGAGGCCATCCACCCACCGGATATTGACTTTTCAAGACAAAATCAATGGTTTTCTCCAAAGCCGGACGGAAAGCAGGATCATTTTTTTCCACATACATACGAAGTAGAAATTTGGCAGCCTCCATAGTACCCGCATCATCGTAAGTCGCATTTCCATAATAATGTTGAAATTCTTCCAGACGCCAGCCATTTTTACCAACGGTATCATACCAGGACTTTAAGGAGTTCTCTCCTGCAAAATCGAACACATAATTCCATCCGCCACATTCAAGCTGTCCCCAAATCAAGGTGTTAGCCACTTTTTTCGCAGCTTCATAATAATACTCATCTCCTGTAGCATGATAAGCGTCAAGCAACAAATGACCGACAGAAGGAGTTCCCGGCGGCTGAATCCATACCATTGTCCTCTTGGCTTCCATTTCTCCCCATGAGCGGGACATATCCGGCAAATAATTCCATACGAAGCCACCATTATAACTCACTTTGTTCATCATAAACCGAGTGGCGGTTTTCATCGTATTTATAACTTGGTCATCTAATTTTTTATTAGTTTGGGCTATACCTATACAAGCAAAATTTGCCATGCACAGGCAAAGGACAATTCTTTCCCAGTTCTTCTTTAATGTGCTTTTTCATTGTTGTTTTAGTGTTTTGATTCAAGTTTAAATATCATTATGAAGCAAAATAAGCCATTTTCCGGAGCTTGGATTTGTAATATTTGTCTTTTCCTCGTATATTTTAATCACGACGAACTACCCTCCCCATATTATAAGTATATTTGAAGAAAAGTTTTAGTTATTCATTTTATATTAAATGCAAGATCATGAATCGTAAGGTAAGAACCGCATTGTATGCTTGCGCCTTGATGGCACCACTACTATTGCAGAGCTGCAATGCACAAAGTGAAAAAAAAGAGAGCAACAAAGAGTGTACTGAAGAAACAAACAAAAACACTGAAAAAAAGGTTATGAAAACAGGTAGTGAAAACTTCATTTTTGCAGAAGGCAAAGAATGGGAACCTGCAGGCGAAGGTGTAGTGCGCCAGATCATGGGTTACAATGATGACATCATGGTTGTTAAAGTAAAATTTGAAAAGGGAGCTGTAGGAGCTGTCCACCATCATATCCATTCACAAGTGACTTATGTGGAAAGTGGAAAATTTGAGTTTATCATCAATGGTGTGAAAAAAATTGTATCGGCCGGCGACTGTCTGTATAAGGAACCGGATGCTGTGCATGGTTGTGTATGTCTGGAACCGGGTATGCTGATAGATTGTTTCAGTCCGATGCGTGCTGATTTCCTGGAAAAGAAATAGACAAGCCATATATTCCATCCACTGCAGGAGCAGATTACTGTGCCCTCCTTTGGGCATTTAATATGCTCCTACAGTGGAAATGAATTCTATTTTTTAATCTGCAAAACAAATGGGACAATTGCTTAACCTTATCAAATCCGGTAAATCATAATATTTCAAAGCACCATACAACACATTAGAATACATATCCCACTGCATAGGCCTCTCAATGTATTCCTTCCAAGTCTTCACGCTATGTTTTATCTCCACACTGTTGATTCTTTCATCCAAATAAGCAGCATGAATTGCAACCGGACCATAAATACCATTGGCAAATACCTTGACGGGGTGTCCTTTCAGAAATTCGTGTTCTGAACAAAAATCAAGCAAAGTCAAAATATCGACAACACGTTGTCCCATAATAGGACGCCCTATATGCATACTGACCATTGCATTGCGATACTCACGGTTCCAATATTTAGCATCCGTATAGAATGCAGGATCCGTTGTTTCCCCAAATCCGCGCAAATCTGCCAACAACAAGATTTTTCCTTCCGTCAAGGCAGCAGCAAAATTCGCATATTCACTCAAATAAGTTCCTTTTCCCTCTTCCTGTAACCTTAACTCAACAGGAGAATCAGCATTCGCTCTGGACGGCATGATAAGAATACAAGGAACAGGCATCTCCCCTTCCCTTATAAGCTGAAACTTATATTGTTCATATTCACGCATTGAATCATGTCCGGTTGCCTCAATTCTTATTTTATGGTCAGGAAGACCTTTAAGACCTAACAAATCCAGCATCTTTGCTTGGACAGTTTTCTTTCCTTTCGAAAGAAACGCCTCACGCTTGGAAGCCCACTCATCCAGCTGATTCACATTTTCCTGCATAATACTGAGTGCTCCAGGCATAGATACATTCACCTGTCCTTTAGTCGTACAAAGCATATCAGACAACCGGAAACGGTCTTGTGCCGATTTCTTCACCGGAGATTGATCATCTTTCAGCCAACGCTTGAACCAACTGACCAACTTTTGCCTTTTTTCAGTTCCAAGTCCATGCCCTGTTTCTACTGTCAGCATATCCACCTTTTCGGGAACTCCCAATACTTTATAGCACTGTTGTAATTCAGCAAACCCTTGTTGTGCACCCCATAAATCGACAAAATCATATTTACCGCTTAAAATCAATAAAGGCCGTGGAGCCATCATTAAAGCAAAATCAGGTACTTCCAGTTGTTCACGCCCTTCGTATGGTATATGTTGGCAACCATCGGAAGGACCTTGCAACTCCATAGTACGTTCTCGGGTAGAAAAGAAACTACAAATGGCCGCTACCTTTACACGGGGATCCAAACCTATATAATAAGCGGTCTGAGTACCACCACCAGAAGATCCATATACTCCGATACGCTCCGGATCAATATCCTTACGAGTCAATAAATAGTCCAAAGCCCGATGATTATCCCAATATTCCTGTGCCGCCAAACTAGTACCAAGCAAGTTAAAGCCCGCATTCAGTAAGGTATGTTCCGTGGTAGCCCCCCGTGTCAGTGGTTTTCCTTCCCTATCAATAAGTTGCAACCGTTCTCCCTGGCCTATGGGATCTACCACTAGTACAGCAATACCATTGGATGCCATCAGCATAGCGGCATGAGACGAAGAACCTTTACCATTCAATCCATGTCCGCAAAGTTCCAATGTTGCCGGAACAGGAACAGTCATGTTCTCCGGCATATAAAGATGTGCTGTGACATAGCGGCCAGGCTTGCTTTCAAAAATTATTTTCTCTATATGATAGCCGGTACCTTGTATCTTCCCCACCACCTGAACATTTAAATTCTCTTTTTCAGGAAAAGTACCTACTATTTGTTTATATCGTTCACGGCAACCCTCCAGGTACTCCTGCATCCCGGCAGGAGAAGTAAATGCTTGCTGAATGGCTAACTGCCGGGATGCAAACTGCCGATGTACATCACGCATCAGATAAGAATTATAAGCAGTACTTTGACTCCAAGGTAATGCCTTGAACTCCCCCTGAGCAGAAACCACAACAGTCCCCACCCATATTCCCAAACCTACACATAAAGTGCGAAAACCGATAATTTTTCTCATAGAATCATCCCTTTAAGTTATTGTACCACAATTTCAATTTTCTGACGGTTATCTCCGGCTGTCTTCACATACAAACGTTTATGCTCTATATCATAAAACCAGCCTGTATTCCGCTCTGCATCTGTAACTGATGAAAGAACGGGCAACGATTTACCATTTTCTATCACAGATTGCGGAACGTTCTGCAAATAAGCCTTTACTAGATAAGTGTGCTTGGCAGGTTTGTACTTCCCTACCGGTTTATCTGCAGTAAACGTCCAACTATCATCAGCAAGCCTGCTGGTAAAACGGGTCAATGAACCAATCCCTTTTTGATAATCCATTGATATACCATCATCTTCATACATCTCATAAGAAGAAATGCCTGACGGATAGACATCCAATGTTATCATCTCTACAGGGTGCTGATCTACCCACTGCATAACAGGTTGCATGGGAATAATAGCTCCGGCTTTTATATAGATAGGCAACACATCCAACGGAGTAAGAAAAGATTTATATTGACGGCCCTCGTAACGCTCACCGGTTTCATAATCAAACCATTCTCCACCGGGAAAATAAACATGTTGGCTCAGTGCACCTTTGGTAGTGACAGGACAAACCATCATCCATGGCCCGAACATATACTGACGTGTCAGCTGATAAGTATTCTCATCCTGAGGATAGTCCATCACTAAAGGAGTCATCATGGGACGTGCCGTTTTATAAAGTTGATAGGCATTACTATAAATATAAGGAATCAATGTATAACGCAAACTATCATATTTGATGAAATTGGCCAAAGCCTCCGGACCATAAGTCCAAGGTTCATGGTAACGGGGATGGTCCATACCGAACACCATGGCGATAGGTGAAAACATACCGAACTGTACCCAACGAGTATATAATTCTGTATCGTAAGGAGAATATTGTTCAAATCCTCCCATGCAATGAGTCCAGTTACCCACACCACTCATACCAATATTAAGTCCTGCACGTATCACCGGTTCAAACCACTGCCATTCACTCCCCCAATCTCCGGCCCAGATATAAGGATAACGCTGAATTCCCGCATAACCTTCACGAGTATGTGTCAACCCCCTCATATTATTATATTCCTGAAATTTACGATAGGGAGCCTCCGCATAAGCTAAAGGAAAAATATTATGAAGTCCTTTCAGGTCCATCGTTCCTCCGACATCCGTTTTCACAAACTTAGCCCCGATAGAAGCGACTTTCATTACTCCGTTCTCCCACCACCAATCTACTGCTTTCGGATCAAAGAAATTCACTACCCCTTCTGTCTTGGCTCCTGGATACAGCACGTTTCCCTGTTCACGCGCCTTATCCAATAGATGATATTCAGGACCATTATCTAATATAGAACGGATATGAAGCCCCACCATTTTTACATTTTGCGCATAGCAACTGTCAAACATAGCTTTCGGATCTTTGAACGTATTGCGCCATTCAAAACAGCAACCACCATTTCCGTAAGTGGTATTAAACAGTCTCCAAGTAGAATCTAGCCAAAGCAAATCAAAAGGCACTCCTTCCTCACGCAAACGTTTACATAAAGCAGGCGGATATTTATCGGAAGTCATCTCTTCATTCTTCCAGGTTCCACCGGAATAAGTACCGACATGCAACCCCATTGCAAAACGAGGAAGCATGGGGGATTTTCCGGTCAATTCCGTATATCTGTCAACCATGGTATAAAAATCGGGACCATAAATAAAATAATAGTCCAAATCACCGCCAAAAGCTTTGAATGAATAATAGTCACTACTGTCCCATCCCATATTCCATTCGGTAGCAAACGGAGTATGAAAGAACAAACCATATCCTTTGGTACTCATCATAAAAGGTACGGGACAATAATTGGCACGTAAAATATCTTTTCCTCCTACAGCCGGTTTTATCCCTCTTCCCAACTCTACATTCAGATAGACCTTACGCCCTCGCTGATCCATGAAATCCATACGTTCCCCAAAACCAAAGAAATGCTCATCCGGTTGTAGAACAGCTTTCGTCTTGACAGAATCCTTATAAAAACGTTGTTCCGCAAGTTCCGTATAAAGCAGTTTGCCGTTTTTATCAGAAACTGTCAGACAGAACGGATTCTTGGTAGCCTCTATAATCAGTTTTCCGGTCGTAATCAACCATGCAGTTCCTTTATCTTCCACTGTATAGTGTACAGGAGTAAAATCATATTTACGAACCATCCACTGCTCATTTTCAGCGAACACGGTACCTTGAGAATGACGTACACGGAACATATCATCTGTACAAAATTCCAATTTCACATTTCCCTGAGGCAAAAGAAACAACAAATCATTTCCTGTCTTCTTAAAAGAAGTATTGGCCGCCCATAGTCCTATACAATACAGGCATAAACAAAAGCATAGGAATCGTTTTTTCATGGTATCTGTTATTTTATTTAAAATCAATCATATTGAAAATCAGTTTTTTTGGCTACAAGTCCGGCAGCCGAATCATTAATGATGTTCCCATAGATATCCAATGTAGAGAACAAAACACTACCCTTACCCATAGGTACAATCCCCATAGCAGTTCCGATAGCCATAGGATAAGTATGATAGGCTCCGACCAGCAATTCCTCACCTTCCATCACTAATCCCATACGCTCCACCCCTGTATGTATCAATGCCTGATAAGGCCAGTTGAGAGCATTTCCGACAGGAAGTTCCTTGAAAATATCATGCGGCTTATTAAACATCACTCCACCCAACCAATTGGTTCCAACAAAGAATTTGTCCTTAAACACCGCTTTACTATTAGCTGCTATAAATTCCGACCACTCATCAGCACTCTGAATAATGAAGATTTTGGTTCCATCATTTACGGCACGTTCCATTAAACGCTGTGCATCCGGCATCTTATCATTAGGAACAGCCCAATCCAAACGACAACGAGCGTTACTACGAGGATGTCTGAAACGGATCTCTATATCGGCAGACTTGCCTTCTTCCAAATAGACTTTTCCATCGCCCAAATGCTCTTTCTTCCTGGTAATTTCATATATTTTCTTACCATTGACAAAGACTTCAATCATACTACGATCATTACTCTGAGGAATAATCGTATATTCACCACTGACAGAAGGAAGTACTTTACCACTCCATTTAATACCATAACCATCAAGCATATACACAAAAGGACTTGGTGTAGCTCCCTCAATAGCACTCAGATTAACCACCTTGGCCACTTCATGATAAACTCCTTCTGAAATTCCATATCCTCATAATAGACCACATCCAATCCCGGTTTGCCATCGGCAGAGCGTAACGCTTCCATCGGCACCATTGTCAACTGATCTTTCCTAGGAGGACGGGCCACCATAATCCAATCCAACTTTCCTAAATTATCCTCGTAAGCTGCAACCGCTTCTTTCGTTTTTCCCTTCAAGAAATTCTGTAAAGCACTCCCATCTTCCCAAACGGCCCCTTTACCATCCAACATATTGGATGCCAGATTTACAGACAATATATCATCATACCCAGTTGTAACAACAGAATTTTCCTTACACAGTTTTGCTTCAATCCTACAAAGTCCTCCAGCTGTAGGAACAGGTATTTTTACATCTTTCACCAACAACTGACCATAAACCTCACCTCCGGCGGCTTCCGTTTCATAAGTTCCTACCTCCATCACTTTTCCTTGAGAGTCTGTCACCGAGATTTTCAATTGATGGTTTCCCCGGACATTCTTCTCATTAATCAGATAAAAATCAACGGTCACCTCTCCCCCTGCGGCAGCAACCTGTTGCCTGGTCTTTACCGCTACATACAAAGGCTGATTATAACGAGCTATGATAGCCGGATTCGATTTGGGATAACGAAAACAATCGACAATTCCCGAATAATTCTCCGTCAATTCCGATTCCCATCCATTAACAACGTATGCATCCGTCAAATTATTCATTCTGGCCGATTCTATTTTACGTCCTTGATGTTCATAGGATACAGTTCCCATAGCCACACACAAATCATCCACTGTAGGATAAACTGTCCTTAACTGTTTAGCATCCAGAAATTTATTGAATACATCATACCAACGTAAAAACTCTCTACCATCCCATCCTTTATAGCTATATTTTTCCAAATCTTCTTTATTCTTTTCCAAACGAGGAGGTGATGATAAAGCCCCTTCCTCACCAAAGAATACAATTTCACGCTTATTCTTTGTATCATTATAATAATCTTCAGGGCCTTTGTACAAACCTTCATTCCAAACAGCAGGTCCTCCGGCACGATGATAATCATACCAGCCACTCCAATACACTTTTTCATCGTAAGGACGAATATGAATTTTAGCCTGATCTTCTATATCATCTCCCTTAGCCCAAGCCGAGGTACGAAGAATCAACCGGGAAGGATCCAATACACGCATATCCTTCATCGCTTGAATTTCCAATTCTAACTTTTCAGGAGCAGCATTTCCCGATTCATTCATCATATTATAGATAACCAGACAGGGATGACTGCGATCCCTCTTTACCATACGGATGACCTTTTCATGCAAAACAGCATTCATAAACGGCTGTCTTACGTCCAGACGAAAACCGCCAGGCTCTTCAAAATAGAGCAGTCCCAACTCATCAGCATAATTCATTACGTCAGTATTACCGATAAAACGATGAAAATTCAGCATATTCAATCCTAACTCCTTAGCTATGCGAATTTGCCTTTCAGCCAATTCTTCCGACGGAAAAATACCATTGACTGGCCAAAAACTCCAACTGATGGCCGAGCGAAGCATGATACGTTTTCCATTTAAACGAAAAACAGCATCATCACCTATACCGGAAGCCTCGAACCAACGGAATCCAAAACGGCGGGAATCTTTATCCACCCAGTTCTGTCCTTCGGACAACTCCACCTCACATACATACAGATTAGGATCATCCACACTCCATAATTTCGCATCCGGAGCTGATACAGGAATCTTCAGCTCATTCATACCTTTATTTAATGAGATACCCTTTATCTCTTTAGAATAAACTATTTTTTCTTTATTTTTCCACTCGTACACCGTTATACGAAGATCCTGCTTCGCAGTCTTTCCTTTTTCATTCTGTAATGTCAGAATAGCGTTGGCGGTAGTTATCTGAGGAGTATTCTGCATATAAATATCTGCCACATAAACAGAATTACATACCTTCATACTAACTTTTCCTGTTATTCCTCCAAAGCCATGACCGGGAGGCAACATTTTATCTCCCCACGGAATAGTTCTGGAGTCACGCCAATCATGGTTACCACCCGCATCCGTTATACGTACAGCCAATTGTACCTGTTCTCCTGATTTTATATAAGGAGTAATATCCGTTTCAAAAGGAACATTGTCCACAATCTGATAATCCACTAATCTCTGATTAATAAAAATTTCCGCCCGTGAACGTATAGAGCCAAAATTCAAAAAGACTTTTTGTCCTTTCTTCAATACCGGAATATCCATTGTACGACTCCACCATGTAACTCCTGTAATATCTCCTTCGGGTCCGGACTGAGTTTGAAGATATTCTTCAGCTGTTCCAGGAACCTGTACCGAAAGAGTCTGGGCAGAAGTCAATATATCCCATCCCGCTGTAGGAACAATTACAGGACTTTTCCGTGCCTCTTCCAATGTCAAATAAATATCCTCTGTCTGCCAAGCTGCATTTTTATCCTGCCATAAATGCCATCCTTTTCCTGACAAATCAAAAAATGGTCTCTCCTGTGCTCTCACCCCATAAAATGGACATAACAACAAAAATGCTATGGCAATAATACTCTTCTTCATAATTATCTATTACTTTCTTTTATTAAATTCAATAATCATTCTATTCCCATTCCACCTTCATATAGTGCAGCATCGTTGTACTTTCACCACAGCTGCCCGTATGCTGGATTCCGGTGCCCCCAAAAGTATTCGAAGCTATATCCGCCTCCAAATCTACCGAAAGTTTCAAGTTCGGATCAGTTACAGGCGCCGGAAGCGGAGTTGTTGTTGAAGCATGTGCTGTCAATTTTCCTTCTTTAACAGTCAATGTTATGGTACAATCTGTACGATAGCAGGTAGAAGATACCGGTTGACTGATAGCCTCAGCCACCCCGTTCTCATATTTCATCAAGATAAAATCAACTGCATTACTATACTTGGTCGTACGAATGATACGTAATGCATATCCTGTTAAAGTACGGGTATCAAACTTGATATACAAATCCAAATACTGTCCTGTAGCACTACCAAAACCTTGTCCTGCTGTTTTACTGGCATCCACATTCAATGTTATTGCCATATCTCCATAACTGCCATCCAATGGAGTATAAAGCAAACGAGCTCCTTTCTGATCTTGTAACAAACCGGTTCCATGGGAACCATTCATTCCCGGCCCATAAATCCAATAATCTTTATCCGGAACTACCTGCCAATCATATTCTGCCGTATCCAAAGGCTTATATCCACCAATCGTCCAGAATCCCGGTAAAAGTTGTGGTTGATTCTTACATGGAAAGTTCTGAAAATCCGTTTCAAATATATGAGTGATGTTCACTTGCCCTTTTTTTATCGGAGAGTTGGAAACAACAATTCGTTCTTCCCCCGGCAAACAACGCAGATGCTTGGGAGCGATAACTGCCATCAGATAATAACCAACATCTTCTTTTACCAAAGTATAGGAATATTCCGGTTCATTCAAGCGGGATACCGAAACCGGAAGTCTATTAGTCCCTTTCCTGTCCGTACATCTATACCAGGTTATCAATGATTCATCTTTGCGCCCATTCAAATCCAAAGCATAACTGACAGTAGCTACTCCTTTAGTAATATTCAGCTTTGGATTTTCCGTAAACGAAGGAGCCGATACATAGTCCGGTGCAACCGTAAGTTCTGTGGCACATTCCAAACCATCCTCTGTATAGGCTATCACTGTAAAATGCTTTGTTTCATCCTCCACATTAGTTGCCTCGACAACACATTCATATCCCTCGGAAGTGGATAATTTCACATTCTTTTCATAACCTTGTTGTACTTTCCACTTCACAGGAACATTATTCAACACATAGTTGCAATGCCTTTTTACTGTTGCTGTCAATCTAACCGTCCGGCCACCTGTCTGGATAGAAGCCGTTAAAGGCTCTACAGAAAGACAGGAGGGCATCCGGGTATAATCCTTTCCGTCTCGTTTACCTATAGCAATAACACGGTCTTTCACCTGAAGGGGATCCCAATCATCCTCTCCTCTCAATAAATTATAAGTATTATAAAGCACCTCTCCATGCTCTTCCAGCCGAAAAGCTCTCAATTGATTCAACTGATCCATGCAAACCGTATTATAAGGCTTGTCAGCCCCAATTACATAAGGTTGCCCGTTCAGTTTCACATTGTATTGGTAACAACGCAACCAACCTGTGGGATCATGTGTCCAGCCCGCATAAACCGGCTTCTTCGAATGATAACGGCAATCAACAATACTTAACGGCCCGACCGACTTACAAAAATATTGCCGGTCTTCCTCATGACACACATAAAAGTCACAGTTCAAAAATACAGCTCCGCCCATATCACTTCTCCAAAAAGGTTTCTGACCATAAAAATGAAGTGTACAATCCAGATAAACCCCTGTTCCGGTCAATGCGTCATCCGTACTTTCCATGTGGCATTTATTAAAAAGTATCCGCTTGGCGCCATTCAACGGATTCATATTCAAGCGGCTGATGAAATGTACATTATCCGCCACAATCTTGTCGCCATGACAATAAGCAACGTGTGCCTGAGTGATGGCAGACATTCGTTTTTTCCTGCTTAATTCTTTCTTCAGAGGATATTCCAAATCGACATTACAGAAATTCCCCATGGTCAAGTCCTTTACCAACAGACCGTCTCCCCAAAAATCAAACATGGTGAAATTACCGACAGCCCCCTGTGTCTGTCCACGGCTGGATGCCAGGACTGTATTTTCAGGATGGCTATTCAATCCGATAATATGGAGATAAGGGCATTTAACAACCAAGCCGAACGGTTCACGTCCGTCTTTACCAACACGAATAGCAGGGTCATCTGGATCATCAATCCAATAGACATAAGGAGCCAAATAAACTTTCATCGGTTCCGCTTCCGTACCAGCTGAGAAATTAGCGGCAGCTTTATTGAAACTATTAAAGACATAAGGATTATCCGCCACTTCCCTATCGGACAACTGCCCATCAACAAAAAATGTTTTCGGACCTAAAATAATTTCTTTATCTGCATAACGAAGGCAGTTCCCTTTAAATTCTATAGGTTGCGAAGGATCTAACGAACTATAATGATCAATACTTTGTGCTTTTAACAGATGTCCCCATACAAGCCAGCACAAGGCAAAAGCGAGGAAATGTAAATGTTTCATTTTGTATAGATTAAGATTTGTTCTACTACAAAAGTAAACGAGAGACAGGGGACAGAAAGGTAAAAATTGGTCTATTATGTGCAAATTTTGAAGAATGTGCTAATTTGCCAATTTGCTAATAGACTAATTGACATGCGAACATAGCGGAACCAAACGGCAAATTAGCATATTAGCAAATTAACACATTCATAAATTATTCTACTTCAGTTATCCTTAGCAGCAGATAAGGACTTGCAGGCAGTCTTACTCTCCCTTGATTTTTATCATACACCCTATCCTTTACAGGAGCAGTTGTTTCAAAAACGGCAGGCCATTCGGCTATCGTCATGTTCCAAGTATCAATGACTTCCACTTTAAAAACGTACTCCTTCTTTCAAACGTGGATAAAAAGCGTTTTTTACCGGTAAATCAAATGCCCATTCCGGTTTTATTTCCTTGCCCAGATAAATCATATAATAATTTTCTCCGGCAGTCGAAGTATAAGGGTCCCAACTACTATCACATAAATGCAGAGGATTAGGAAGTGCGTCCAAAATCTGTCTTGTAAAGCCGATGCGCTTCCAGGACTCCCCTTGAAAAGTTCCTCCTACAGCCAGAAAATCACGAGAATAATCTTTTGAATTATCCATATAACATTCTCCGTGAGTTACGTAAGTTCCCACAATCAGCCCTTGCCACAAGCGATAAAGATATTCCTGACCGCTCAAGCTTCCCCATCGGTTATCCATATTACCCTCATAACATACCTCATCAAAAATAATCGGTTTCTTATAAATATTCTTCACCGTAGCCGCCCTTCCAAAACCTTCTACAGGTGCCTGGTCCTGTATACTGGCATGAGTGTATTCAGGTTCCCAATATTTATAATACTTAGCTGTATAAGTATGAATGGAGCATAAATGGGAATAAGGATCATTCTCTACTACCGTATGTGTAAAAGTATCCCAATATTCCGGTTTTAATTCTCTCAAAAAATCATATTCATTGGCCAATGACCACCAAATATTGCGAAATGAACTCATACGGGCTGTCAGATACTTCAAGTATCGGACACCGGCTCCCAAAGGCATTCTGTCAAATCCCCAACGACCACCATCATAAGGGTGGAAAAGAATCAAATCAGCCTCTACTCCTATTCCGACCAATTTATCCACACATGCTTCCACATGAGCAAAATAAGCAGGATTGAAGCGGGTGAAATCCCATTCATACACAGGTTTTCCCTTTTCATCCTTTACTATCTTCTTTATCTCAAAAGGAAACATGGAGGGTTCAGGATAATCCGGATCAAAGTTTTGCACAAAAAACAGCATCCTGATTTTATTGAACTTGGATAGTTCCAATGATTTCACAGTCTGATCAGGCTGGTTACCTGCCACATGCATCCAATCATAAGAAGTAGTTCCAACTGGATAATAACGCGTTCCGTCAGCATATTTAAAATTATAAGTTCCATCCACTTTAACTGGACCATGATTTCCTTTACCCGGAGCAATACATTCTATCCGCCCTTTCACCTTATTCAGCACGGGAATCTCACTCTGCGTCACGTACGACCATACTCCCTGGCTCACAGGCATAAAGCGAATTTTGAAGGTATCATTTCCGTCATAGAATCCACGTACAGTCAATGTAGTATCCGGTCCGCTAAACGTTGCCGTAAGCTCAATATCAAAAGGGTTCCCCTTTACTTTGGCAGGCAGGGAGATTTCATAACGTCCCCAACACTCCACCTTATCCTGGGCAAATCCACCGGAAATCCCCAAAAGCAATAACAATAAAAAAGAGCAGCAATATTTCATAAGCAATTCAATCATTAAATTCCAGCTAAACAACGCATCAATCAAGATTTCTCAAAACAAAATCTGTTACTTCCACCTGCCCGTCACCACCGGCAAAAATACCTGGGCGGACAAACAAGAAACCATATACCGTATTATGATGTACTCCCGATATCTCAAATCCCCATGGATACTTATGCCATTTTTTACCATCGGCACTGTACCAGGCCGACAATACATTAGCATCATTCCGCAAACGTAACCACATCTTTCCACATTGGTTTGCTTGAGGAAGTTTTGATTCCGTACGACTTACTTGCCCACGCCGATAACGAAGCATCTGCTTATGATTAAAACCAAATCCAAAATGATAATTCTCATCATAATAAGCCACCAATCCGGCAGATGTATTTTTCTACCTTTTCTAGTTCTAAGAACAAGCCTCCACTTCATATTTATTGAGCACTGGTACGTGCTAATAAGGGAGATCCTTCTTTTGGAGTATTCCCCTTTGCCTCTACACTGATTTTATCAGAAGTAATCCGGAACCGATCATTTAAGTTATGTTCCCGGCACGTCTGCCATACAAAATCTTCTATACCAGATAATTTCAAACGTTCCGGTGCAGGTAAAGAAATGGCTCCTTCTTTCAAATGTAACCATCCATCTTCTTTTTGGACCAGTTCACGTAAAAGGGTCTGACGCCCCAATGTCTGGAATCCGTTTTCATAAGCATGGAAAATCATAAATAACCGTCCATCTTCCGTATCAACAATAGAGCCATGCCCTTTACTCCACCATTTTTCATTACGGGATTCCGTACGAAGAAGCGGATTGAAAGGAGCATTCTCCCAAGGACCCATTATATTTTTACTACGTGCCTGTACTACCATATGACTGGTGGGAGGACCTGCCGTACCTCCTTCGGCCACGAACAAATAATAGTACTCTCCTACTTTTTTCACGTTCAAGCCTTCCATGGAAACTCCTTCTATATCCCATTCCTCCGGTATTTCCCATTCCTTATAAATCCGAACCGGTTCTCCTGTAATAGAGCATCCGTCATCCGACAATGGATATAAAGCACCGGAACTGAGCAACAGATAGCGTTTTCCATCCTCACCAACCACATGTTCCGGATCAATTCCTCCTATTTTCAAATCTACCGGAGTACTCCACGGACCTTCCGGAGTATCCGCCCAAGTTACCATATTGGTTTTCTTTCCTTTCCCATTCAAAGTCGGAAAATAGATATAAAAACGCTTGTTATGAAATACGATGTCCGGAGCCCAGATATCTCCAGTAAAAGTAGTTAAAGCCGTGGAACATGGAACCCAGTTCACCAAATCATCTGATTTGTAAACTACCAATCCTGGAGTATAAACAAAAGAAGAATGAACTAGATAATAAGATTTTCCATAACGGACAATAGAAGGATCCGAATTATCACCTTCTAAAATACGTACAGTTGTTTGATCCTCATTCAAAGGATCTTGGGACTGCCCCCATAAAGGGAGCGCCCCAAAGGCTAGCAAAAATGCGCAAACAGATAAAATGTTTTTCATATATAATCTTTATTCTTGTGCCAAACCATATCCATTCGTTATCTTTCCTTTAGACTTGCTCAACGTTTCGAATGGAATAGGCCAATAATATCTGGGAGGAACATTAACAATATCTTTATCCACTAATGTATTGACTCTCTGTTCTTGTAAAAAAATCACTAGAGAAAGAATAATTATCTAAAAGCGAAACATTAAAAAGAATCCCTATTATTCTAGCTAGTAGAATAAAAAAGATTCTTTTTAATAAAGCCTTCATTTTTCACACCTCTATCAGACTCAGATTATAGTCTAACAAAACTCACACTAACTTAATAGCCTTCATTTTGCCAAAATCCTGAACCAGGAGCAGGAGTAACTGACACTTGATCCAAAGCTTGCAGTTGTACTGAAGGAATGGGACGAAGGTAATGATACTCTTTAATATTGGGAGAAGCTTGTTTATTGTACTTCTTCACACGATCAATAAGTGTGTGTGTACGTTTCAAATCGAACCAACGGTCCCCCTCACCTAAAAATTCCAAACAACGTTCATCAAGGATAGTCTCCATAGTAACAGTACCGCTAATAGAGTTATCCTTACCGGAAATAGCACGTTGAGCACGCAGATAGTTCAGTGTGTTTAATGCTTCACCATTTTGCCCCAATTCCATCTGACACTCCGCTTTGATAAGATACATTTCCGCCAAGCGAATCAACATAATATCACGTTCTGAAGTACTAGGAGTAATCAACGAATTTGCAGAATAACCAGGACAATTTTCTTCATATTTTTTTATAGAAACAAAGAGCTGATCGCCAGCGAACTGACTAGAGTTATAACGATCATCGTTATAAACAGATGACACTGGGGTGATAATACCAGTAGTCGGTACAGCCGTAGCAGGATCGTTTGTAGTGTATAGAGGCAAATCCCCTCCTGTACGAGTATATACACGATAGCGATTCTTACCACGAGCAATAGCAACCTGACCTTCGGGCGAATTAGCATCAGCATTAATAAAGTAAATAGCCGTATCCTTCATCAATGGATAGTTCTTAGAAACCAGTCCGGGAGCAATATCATAGTGATCGCGAATAGTAGCCTCATAACGTTGGTCGGTATCTTTCACTTTGCAGAAAAGATTCCAAGAATAAGGAGTTAGCAAATAATTACGAAAGCCACGGCTGTAACGAGAATAATAAGAATTAATCACCACACCTTGCAGTTGTTGATTGGGTTTAGTAGCACGTACAAACACATCGCTCAAATCTGAACCAGAGTTATTCCATAAACCAACAAACACCAGATGAAGTGCATTACCGCCTTTGTCACGATCCATCTGCTTGTTATATACTTTACCAGTAGAATATTGAATAGGCCCCTGATTCTCAAAAGTCGTAACATTAGGTGTGTAGTGCATTCCAAAGATTGCCTCTTTATTGACTTTCAAATCCTCGTTAGTCATCAACCAAAGATCCGAAGTATTATCATAGAACTGGGCAAAGTTACTGTCAATTACTTTTTGAGCCTCTTGTTGCGCCAAAGCATAGAGATTCTTACCTTTATAAACATCATTAGTAATAATAGAGTTTTCGCCCATCCATGAAGCGGCGTAAAGCAAAACACGGGCTTTCAAAGCATGAGCAGCAACCGAAGATACCCGCATACTCTCTTTGTCATTATCATTGACTGTTAGGTTAGCAATAGAATTGTCCAAGTCTTCCAATATTTTACTATAAATAAATTCCTCAGGCATACGCACAGCCGTATTATACACTTCAGTAAAAGGAGTAGCATTGTAAGGCACAGGCCCCCAAGTATTTACTAATAAAAAATAATAGAAAGCTCTTAAGAATTGAGCTTCACCCAAATAAGTCTGTTTTTTAGCTTCACCAATAGCAGTGTTCAAAGGAACATATTTCAACGCCAAATTACATACATCAATACCACAGTAAAACGCCTCCCAATAAGAATCAAAATTTGTTTTTCCATCTTGTTCAGCTGTAAAAGTATAGTCACCTAAAGGTTTCATACCACAGTCAATGCCATAGAAGAGATCATCAGTACCTGAACCATTCATCGCCAAGGCAGCAGGCTTACCTGACCCAAAGGCGTAAAAAAGAATAAGCAGATCCCATCAAACCATCAATACCACTCACTGTAGCATATTCCAATTCAGCAGTAGCACCTGTTTTGTTCTCTTCTTCAAGAAAATCTGAACAAGAAGAAACACAGCATGCAAAAGCCAATGCCATTGCGGCGCTTTTCATATAATTAAATTTCATTGTTTTCATGATTATTTAAAATTCTATATTAACACCAAATACCAATTGCTTAGTTAACGGGAACGATATGTCACCGTCACGTTCAGGATCATAATTATCAACACTACTGAAAGTAAAGAAATTCTTCATTGAGCCATAAACTCGAAGATTACTCATTCCGATCTTAGAAATCCATGTCTTAGGTAAGTTATACGACAAAGTAATATCTTTAATCTTGATATACGATGATTTCTCATAGAAGGTAGAAGCAGCATAAGTATTTTGTTTAGTCAAAACCTGGAGTAGGGAAGCGGGCACCCTGATTCTCTGGAGTCCAATAATCCAAGTCAGCCCAATTAGCGTTGTCGTAACGGAACTGTTGATACAATCCATATTCCATCCAACCACCTAAACGAGCATAAACCAAGAACGATAACGAAAAGTCTTTATAAGTCAACGTGTTATTCCAACCTAAAATACATTTGGGTGAACGGTCATACACCCGCTTGTCATCATCAGTAATCTTACCATCATCGTTACGGTCTACAATCTTCACGTCACCGGTAGTAGAATTAGCTTCGGGGAAGTCGAGCGTCTTGCCGGGATGAGAAGCCTCCCAGTCTGCTTTATATGTCTCGAATTCACCTACCCCCCAACAACCATCCGCCTCGTAATAATAGTAAATATTTAAAGGCTGTCCTACAATCTGACCAGTACGGCCATTGATATTCTTTTCTAAACCATTAGAAAGTTCTACTATTTCATCCTTTGCTGTAGAAACCGACAAAGTAGTATCCCAATTAAAATTTTTTTGTCCTCACAGGCACACCACCTATTTGAATCTCAAAACCGTGTCCTTTGGTCTTACCGATGTTTGAAAGTACATGTGAATAAACTGATGACAAGGGCAAGCTCTGAGCATAAAGCAAGTCTTTAGTCTTATTGATATAAAAGTCCGCACTACCATAAATACGATTACCCCAAAAACCAAAGTCCACGCCAAAATTATATGAAGTAGTAGTTTCCCAAGTTAAATTCTCATTCCCCAAAGTAGTCGGGATACGACCAGTGGTCACACCTGAACCAAATTCATAATAAATTTGATTATCTGCATTTACCATAGGTAATGTCTGGTAAGCACTGATACCAGCATTACCTGTGCTACCCCAAGAAGCACGCAACTTCAAATTATCCAACCAATCACGGGTACTTTCCATAAAATTCTCATCACTCACCCGCCAAGCTACAGCTACTGAAGGGAAATAGCCCCACTTATGCCCCTTGGCCAGTACCGATGAACCATCAGCACGAAGTGAAGCTGCAAGCAAATATTTAGATTTATAGCTATAGTTTACACGACCAAAATAAGATTGCATGGTAGTCTTAGTATAAGAACTAGTATTAACTGGAGTCTTGATAAGACTTACATCATAAAATGAGCTTTTGTAGTAATGTTCAGCAGAAGCATAGCCCGAGACCTGACTGCTACGGGCCTCATTACGTTTAGTAGAACTACCTAACAACAGCGTCAAACTATGATCACTACCTCCGAAATCAGTTATATAGTTTAAGGTGTTGTCCCAAGTATAATTAATATAATGATTTTGATCATTCGAAATATAGCTACCCTTAGCACTTTGCAATTCACTGACGCTCTGATAGTCACGATACAACCCCTCGTGTTGCTGTTGATAGTCAACATTGAACAAAGTCTTTAACGTCAACCCTTTAATGGGAGTGAGTTGCAAGTAACTGGTAGCAAACAAACGATTGGTCACAATATTATTATCGTAAGCCCCTTCCTGATCATCCAGTAACGGGTTGGCATGTGCTTCATAATAGGGAGAAGGGCGAAGAATAATATTACCATCAGCATCGTAAGGATGAGCAATAGTTGACATATAAAGCGAACGACCGAATACATTGCCACTGCGTTTGTCGTGGTTCTTATGAGTGTAGAGCATATCCATACCCACTTTTAAAATATCGTTCACCTTGTGGTCCACTGAAAGTTTACCATTATAACGGGCCAACTTATCATTTTTCAGCAGTCCCCCTTCCACCATAGCCCCCATAGAAATATTGAAAGTAGTCTTTTCTGAGCCACCAGAAATAGAAAGATCATAGTTTTGAGTCAAACCATTTTTCAGCAGCAAATTAGGCCAATCTGTATAGGAGCCCTCATTATAAACATCCATTTCCGAATAAGGTAAACCGAAGTTTGGAGCAGTACCCAATACATCTTCCACCTTGGCATGATGAGTACCCCAACTACCGTCAGCAATATCATCTTTATAGTTCTTGGCATCTAGCAAACGCCGTACCTCGCGTTCACCGTACATGACTTTCGGAATATTGGTAGGTTCATTGACGGACACATAGGCATTCAAATTTACTTTCGTCTTTCCTGCTTTACCTCTTTTAGTTGAGATGATGATTACACCATTAGCCCCTTTAGTACCATAAATAGCTGTAGATGAAGCATCTTTCAGCACTTCCATAGATTCTATGTCTGAAGGGTTTATATCAATAGTCGAACCATATTCCACACCATCGACTAAAATAAGCGGAGAATTATCTGCGTTGATAGAACGATTACCACGTAAATTGATATTGATACCTGAACCGGCCTGACCACTGCTCTGCTGAATATCCAAGCCTGGCACTTTGGCCTGCATAGCCTGCATGGCATTACTAGAAGCTGTTTTCTGAATATCTCCAGCTTTTACAGATGAGACCGATCCTGTAAGGTCACGCTTCTTTACCACACCATATCCCACTACAACTACCTCGTCAAGCACCTCATTATCACTCTCCATTTTAATAGCAAACGCATGCTGACTACCTACTTTTATGTTCTGAGTCTTATATCCGATATACGAAATAACCAATGTAGCATTTGCGGGAACCTCCAATACAAACTTCCCATCCAAATCCGTAACCGTCCCTGTAGTAGTTCCTTGAACCAAGACTGATACTCCAATCATAGGCTCACCTGTTTCATCAATAATGGTTCCGGTGACACTTTTCACCTGAGTAACAAGTTGAGTGCCAAAGTTCCTAACATCGGAAGAAACCTCAGCCATCATCGGTATAACACTTATGAACATTGCGGCCGACAAGCCCCAAATAAGAAAAGAACGGCTGGCTTTACAACCGTATGCGCTTGCAAACAAACGCCTTGTTTTCTGAACATTTTCCATACTTTCCTGGGTTAACAAATAATCATTTTAGATTTAATAATTCTTTTTAGTGTTCTCTTTAAGCGTGCTCCATAATCATAGTATCTTAAATCACACATTGACAAAAGTAGAAATATTTTCGGAAAACAAAAGTAATTTTGTACTTTTTTTCTTTATTTTATTTCGTTTACTTTCATTTATAATAAACAATACAACCTAAAAACGAAAAAAAACGATATAAAGTATTGGACATATGTGTTCTACACCCTTTAGTCAGACAAAGAATGAGGAGATATAGCACTTTCGTTTCCTTTCAACCAAGCTAAATTAAATTTATAATAGAAGCGGCTTGTTATCAAATGAATCATATTATCAGGTGTTTGTGTTCCGGCCAGGTAGCCACGAGGCTCAGCGTGATTCTCATCCATTTCAAAAAACTGGGTCCAAGCCCCACCATTAAGAAAACGATAAATGCCATCAGTCAACAAGCGTTTTACAGGCCAGGTCTTACCTTCATCGTATGACAAAGCAGCATACATGCCATATCCTTTAAAAGGCTTTCCTGATTGATTAGTAAACATCATTCCACGCTCCTCTTTCGGAGTACGATAAGGATGTTCAGTAAAAGATATCAGTAAAATAGGACCTTCATTCAAACGCATCAATACCAGCCGTTGTCCTCCATCAATGGGTGGAAATTCCGAAGCGGAATAATGCCAAGTCTTGCCCATATCATCAGATACACTCATGGGCATACGTAAACGTCCTTCTTTATCACGAATGCTATTGTTACGTCCCAATGCCATCAATCTGCCATCCTTCAATTGCACCACTCCGGCATGGATTCCAGCGATAGTGGTACCTGTTCTCCCTTCTTTAAAATCAGGCAAGGGCGCTCCATCCCATGGGTCCGTCCAAGTTTTTCCCTTATCCTTACTGATATGAACAGCAGCCCCGTCTCTTCCACCGGGTCCGGCATCACAAGCCTGAACAAACCAGCCTTCCTTTGTAATAGAGGTTCCGGCTATCACTTGATGGCGTTTCGTATGCTCGGGAGCAATCATACGAGGTTTACTCCAAGTTTGTCCATTATCTGTACTTGTACGCAAAGTCATCATCAAATTCTGCCAATGTCCGGCCGCTTCCACTCCATTGATATGATAAAGAGTCCCTTGACGGTCGTTCAACAATGCAGTTCCGGTCAAGTTACGATCAGCTATCTGATAAAACATACGGGGCTTTTCCCATTCACAGCTTCCGGCACGCAAGCGCGAAGAGAGCACCACCATCTCACGGCCTTTTTCTTCATTGGTAGAAAACCACACTGCTAACAAGTCTCCATTATCACACCAAGTCAATGCCGGCTGATGATTATGCTTGAAAAAAGGCGTTCCACTATGCACATCCGGTTCATGCACATAAACCAAAGGAGCAGCGAAGACAGGTTCCGTGACACATTGAGAGTCCCAATCCCATTTTATCTGAGACACAACATACTCATCTTTTGGCTGAGAAAGCGGAGCAGTTTGCGGATACTCTGCCTGTACCACCCGAAAGCCCGTCATTGTATGTTTATCCTCCGGCAACATAGCCATACGGTTTGCCGAACGGAGATATTTCACCGGTGTATTATGACTGCCTCCTCTGGTCACACGTGCTATACCGTCCGAATAGCCGACAGGATCAGTCTGTTCCTTGTCTATATAGGGCCCATACCAGTCCAAACACCATTCCTCCACATTTCCGCACATATCATATAGCCCCCATTCGTTAGGAGGAGTTTGTGCCACTTTCAAAGACAAGGGTTTGGGAGTAGCCGCTATCACTTGATTCTTTTGCCAAGCGGCAGGAAGCTTGTCATCCATATAGAAATTCCAGTAACGGCCTGCCTTACATGCATATTCCCATTCAGCTTCGGTAGGCAGACGATAAGTTTTTCCTTCTTTCCGGGTCAACCAGTCACAAAAGGCAACGGCATCTTGATAAGTTACGAACACCACCGCTTCGTCATCTTCACTTGAGAAACCATTTTTACCACGCAGCGACTTATGTTCAGGGCAGAACAATTCATATTGCGCATTAGTCACTTCGGTCAGTCCCATTTTAAACGGTTTGGATATGTACACCTTATGCATAGGTGCTTCATCATAATTCTCATCTTCACCCAAAGTTCCCATATAGAAATTTCCTGCGGGTATTTCTATCATTGGAATCAATTCACCTTGTGCCACAATACTTGCCGGCCATATCATGATGCTAACTATTGTACTTACTAAAACCTTTAATTTCATTTCGTATCTGATTAAAATTATGTCTTGATACAAAAGTAACAGGCTATCAAAGAAGAACAAAGTAAAAATTGGTCTTTTATGTGCACAATTTTTGCAACAGGCGAACAAACCTATCACAAAAAAGATTTCTACCTTTCTTATTGTAACTTCCTACAACAAACTGCTGCCCTCTACATCTACCTATCCATAGGTGATTCGGTAAAATGGTGACAGCTATGGTAGCAGAAATTACAAGCTTTAAGAAAGCAAACCTTAAGTTCAAATTGTCAATGCGATAATAACAGGAATGCCTGTTTAGAAATACATTCTTAAGAAACACAAAAAAGGAGAGAGCATTCACAATACGCCCTCTCCCCATACATTTATTTTCGTTTAACGAATGAATTATTATTCCTGTTTAAAGCCATAACCATTCGTAAAGCCACCGGCTGCCATTACATTAGGAGTAAACGGCCACAAATAGATAGGAGCCGAAACGTAATCATAATCCCAAAACAGATACTTATCATATTCATCTCTATTATCAACCAAATCAATACCCCAATTAACTTTGGTATATCCTTGGCTTTCAAGAGATGCCGCCTCTTCTTCAGACACTATTTCAAACAACCCTTTTATTGCTAAATTGGTAGCTGGAGTCGAACTTCCATAATTCAATCCCATTTCTTCCCAATTATCCTTTTGTCCGCGCCATCCCGGATAAAGCACCGGATCATTGACCTTGTCTGTCGGACACTGTGCTGTCAAACGATGACCATATATAGTTTTTGCATCAACTAATTTTGTCCATATATAAGCAGAAATGATATTACCATTTTCAAACTCATAATAACCTTTAGTTGCCAAACCATCCATCATAGCTTTAGTCATATCTTTGATTCTTTTTATATCTTCCGGAAGATAACCAGAACGAATCAATGTCCAACGACGATCACCTTCACCTGCATATTCAAACCCCCGTTCTTCAATAATCGCACGAACTAAGTCATTACCAAAAGATGCAATAAAAGCATCTGTGTTAGCCAAACCTTGCGGGAACGAACGTTCACGAACCGTTTTTAAATATTGTTTACCTGTAACTACATCACCTAATGCCGCACATACTTCCGCATAGCCCAAATAAACTTCAGACATACGCATATACGGACCATTGATACCTGATTTACGTTGTGCTGCCACCCATGGATTAGCCTGACGATTCTCATCCCATTTATTCAATGTCAAGCCACCGCCTTCAGCTTTTGAGTTGGGGACAAAAGGAATTAACTTCTCAACCCCTTTACCATTACTGCCGGTCATAGTAATGCTCACATCACGACGCATATCATTCGGATCAAAGACTCCATAAAAATAAGCAGGATTTATACGTCCCTGTCCATAGCTCTTACATGGATACGCAGCCTTTGAGCCACCAGACGAAGGACGACCGAAAGAATAGGGGCGACCATCATTTCCACCACCTTGCTGCATGGGATATTCATAAATAGACTCATCCGCATAAATAGCATCATCCATATGCATCTGTTCAAAGAAATACTGGTACGGATTATTAAAAGTACGTCCGGATTTATCCGAGGCACCCCGTGGATCAGTCAAATGAAACAGTGCATTACCCGGATCAGCCAACAAAGCCTCGTAGTATTTTTTAGCTATTGAGTACAAGTCTTGCCAGTCAGAACGACGTCCATAAGTAGCTCCATTATTTTCTTTCCCTTTGGTTTCAAATGTCATGCTTTCCCCTTTTCCGTTCACACGTTTGATATCGCCACGACGAGTCTGATATCCAGCTGCATCCAAACACATTCTTCCAATCAAAGCCTGCACATAGGTTTTAGAAAAATAATTTTTATTAGCAGCAGCAATGCCGGGAATGGAACCGATGGTGTACATCAAAGGCTCCACTTTCTGCAAATCTTCAATGCATACATCATAAATAGAATCACGGGAAACCAAACCTTTAGGCACAACACCATAAACGCCAACGTAAGGAACATCTCCAAAATTTTTACACAGTTCACGGTAAGCCGTAGCACGCATAGCTACCGCCTCACCATACATTTGCCCCATCTCTGATTGTCCACCATTGATGATCGATTCAAAATTTTCCGCATTTTCCATGGATGTTATCACCGCATTGGCCTTGCTTACAACCGCATACAAGCTAGCATAAATATCATTCTCCTTCAAATACGAAGTCAATCCATAACTACTTGCATATGTACCGTTTTGATAAAGACATTCCGGATAATGGCGCCCCAACTGATTAGAGAAAGACTCCGGGTGCCGTTCTATATCAGACCCGGCAATATCAGCAGCATAAAACAATCCATCACCAAAAACCTTATTCTGCGCACAATCCCTCCACTGTTCATAAGCACCGTCTAATGCGGCACGTGCTGTTGTCGGATTAGAAAAGACAAAATCCGAATCTACAATAGAAGGAGAGCCAACCTCCAAATAATCACTACATGCTGTAGTCAAAAACATTCCAGCAAAGAAAAGGGTCGAATATACTATTTTTTTCATACGATTCATCTCCATTAATTAGAAAGTTAAATTAACACCAAAGGTATAAGTTCTAGCCTTAGGATAAGACTGGTAATCAAAATAAGGTGTAGGGAAACCATCCTTACCATCAGTCTTCGTGTTTACATCCGGATCTATACCAGAATATCCATCAATACAGAACAAATTACTTCCTGTAAAGTATACACGTGCATTCTGTAATCCAATCTTATTCATCCAATTTTTCGGGAAAGTATAACCTACTGTCAATGTATTCAAACGCAAATAAGACGCATCTTCAATAAATTTAGAACTTACGATTCCATATTCAGAGAAGAAAGAACTGTAGTTTTGTAATTCGCGTTAAGAGCCGCCAAAGCTGTAGGATCTTTCACCAGCATCAAGTCACCGTTTGTATCGACATCATAATATTTGAAAGTTTCAGAAACGAACTTCAAACGATTCTGACCAGCGGAATTGTCTTTATTTCCCATCAAGGAATGCATTGCATTGGCATTATACACATCACCACCAATCTGATAAGTAAAGCCTACAGAAAAATCGATTGCCTTCCAATTACCGTTAATTGTAAAACCACCTGTATGTTGTGGCATAGCTTCGCCGATAATCGTTTTGTCATCCTCGTCCACAACACCATTACCTGTTGTATCTGCAAATTTAGGCATACCCGGTACGGCGGTTTGTCCATCTGCTGCCAGTACTTTAACTCCATCCGGATAATTCACAATACCTTGAATATCCGGAATGCCTGGTTTCAATGTGTATTTACCATCCGCATAAGTAAAATCATCAATCGTATAATATCCTTCAGATTTAAAACCTTGGATCGTACCTACAGGATGCCCCTCACGGATAATATAATCATAAGCAGGCTTAGCCATAGATGAACCCCAATCATTCATAGCTCTCGTATCTGCCAAGACCCCATCCATCAGTTCGTCAATATTATTCTTATTATAATTATAAGTCAAGTTTACACCTAAATTAAAATCTTTACCACGAACAATGTCAAAGCCTAAAGCCAATTCAACTCCCTTATTTGAGGTTTTACCTACATTTTGGAACTGATAGCTATAACCAGACGCTGCATCAATAGGCACTTTCATTAAAATATTCTTTGTCGTATTCCAATAATAGTCCAAACTACCACGAACCCAATTATTAAAGAAACCAAAATCAACACCTAAATTACGACTAATAGTAGTTTCCCATTTCAAATCAGGATTTCCTTTCATATCACCAGGCACATAAGTGGTAACCTTTTCTACCATCCACTGTAATTTGTTCTGTTTTCCATGTTTCTCTCCATAAAGAAGCATCAATATTATCAGAACCAGAAGTACCATACGATACACGAAGTTTCAGATTATCCAACCAATCTCTTGTATTTTCCATGAAAGCTTCATCTGAAATTCTCCATGCTGCAGCTGCTGCCGGGAAATACCCCCACTGATGACTAGGTGCAAATTTAGAAGAACCATCAGCACGGAATGTAGCTGTCAAAAGATACTTACCTTTATAAGAATAATTAGCACGACCAAACCAAGATAAAGTATGATTAGGAGTACCTATCTCACCTTTAAAATAATCTTGTCCCAATGAAGGAGTAGTCATATTAATCATACCAAACGCATCATCCATTGTAAATCCTTCAGGATACCCTACACCATATATTTCAGTGTAATCTGACTTTGAAGCCAAGACTTCATTACCAACCAAGAAAGACAAATTATGATTATCTCCAAGCCCCTGTACTTCATAATTCAAAGTAGTTGCCCAACGCACACCGTAACCATCACTTTTCTTCAATTTAGCAGAACTATTATCTTTTTCTGTCTGTCCTGCATTCCATGTCTTTTCTTGGTTCCAATTACGATTTAACGATAGCTCCGTCTTTGCCGTCAAACCTTTAATAACATTCCAAGTTAAAGCACCTTTTGCACGGATACGGTACATGTTTTTTATATAATCTACAGTATTCAAGTAATACAAAGGATTACTAGTTTCTTCCATATTTGTATCACCTTGGCCAAATCCAGCGGTAAAAGAAGCATCCCCCAAAGGATTATCCACAGGACGATAAGTGTAAGCAGAGGTTGCATTACCAAAACCAGAACCATTAATTTCTATTTCACTATAACGTAAATCAAAGTCCGCAGTTAACTTTTTATTAATCTTTTGCGTCAATTTGAAATTCGCATTCCAACGTTGGAAACCAGACTTCACACGGATACCTTCATCATCCATATAGTTAACTGATGAATAAAACTTAGTTTTGTCTGTGCCACCAGATAAAGATACATCATGATTCCAAGAAGACGCAGTCTGCATCAAATCATTTATATAATTATGAGTGGTCATATTTTTATATTCATTCAAATGATTTCCATACTTGGATCCTAATCCAAAATATCTGGCAACTCCATCCCCATAAGAATCCCCCAGACTCTTCATATATGCCCATGTATTATATACATAATCATAAGGATCCATAGTTTCCAATAATTTTGGATTCTCCTTCATCTGATAATACATATTATACTTGACGGAAACCCGGCCATCCTTGCCTCCCTTAGTAGTAACCAATATTACACCGTTAGCACCACGGGCACCATAAATAGCCGTAGAAGCAGCATCCTTTAACACATCAATACTTTCGATATTGTCAGCAGGAATATCATCAATGCCACTAACTTGAACACCATCTACAATGAACAAGGGATCATTAGACTGGGTGATAGAGCCACCACCACGAATACGAATAGACATACCTGCACCCGGACGACCGTCTTGAGAAGTCACACTTACACCAGGCAATTGTCCTTGTAAAGCCTGTGCGACATTGGCAACCGGATTAGCCGCTAATTTTTCTCCAGTAACAGAAGCGACAGAACCAGTCAAATCACGTCTTTTTACTGTACCATAACCAATAACAACGACTTCATCCAAAGTCTTGTTATCTTCTTCCAATACAATAACCAAGTCTTTCCGGTTTTCACCTCTTTAGTAAGATACCCGATATAGGAAACCACCAAAGTAGCGTTACTCGGAACATCCGGAATTGAAAACTTACCATCGAAATCTGTGATTGTACCATTGGTTGTTCCTTTTACCAGTACATTCACACCAATCATAGGTTCGCCTGTTTTGTCTTTCACCAAACCTGTTGCGGTTTGAGCAAAAGCAACCAAACAAAGCATACTCAAAAAGAGAGTTGAGACAGCTTTTCTAGCTAATTCTTTTAGATTCATAAGATGTGTTTTTATAGTTATTAAAATGTTTTTAAGGTTTTGACCTTAGTTTCACTGTTGCAAAATTATTGATATAACATTACCTTGATGTGTAGTTTTTATCTTTTTATGTGGATTTATTAGGCATTTTTCACGGGATCCAATTATTCAGTACAACAAAAAAAGGAGACCTCCACCAACGTAGAAGTCTCCTTTTCAAGCAATTACAAAATCAATCTAGTCTATTGGGTTCCAATCACTTTGAGTACGAAAAATAGCATCGACCGTCACCGCCTCAGCTTCTTTCTTTGTTAATTGTTTGCTCCACGCCACCCTTTCCGAAGCATTTGCGCCCTCACCGGTATTTTTATATTCCATATAACGGGCGGTTTCTTCATTAGACTGCTTACCCCAATTGTGCCATCCGGCAAGAACAATATGTTTCCCCAATTCACATTCTATAAATAAAGTATAAGCATATGGACGCCAAGGACGACCTAAATACACTTTATCCACTCCCGGTTCTGCCGTCAGCTTACAGTGCTTAAAGACATATCCATATTTAGCCTCTTTCGGAGTGGAAGCAGCCGTTACATACGAATTGCGTTTACTGTGAATAATACAATCTTCAAATAAAGCGGTGGAAGGACCGAAAATAAAGTCGGTAGTACCATCAATATAACAATCCTTGAAATAAAGACGGGTAAATTTAGCACCGGTATAAATAGTGTCCTGATTGCCCAAGATACGACAATTGATAAATTTCAAACGGTCACCTTCCGTATGTAAAGCTACCGCCTGTCCCAACTGAGCCGCATTGTTCTCAATAGTCAAATTTTTAAAAGTGATATCACTGCCCTCTACCTTCACCGTATAAGTGCGGAAAAGTACCCATTTTATTTATATTCGCATGATCATCATAAGTAATAATCGTCTTATCACGATCTTCACCTATAATATCTATATTTTCCACCCATGAAGGAACAATCACTTTCTCCTTGTATACTCCGTTCTTCACATAGATCGTAACAGTATAATCCATGAAAGCCCGCGCACTCTCTATAGCCTCCTGCAAAGTACGAAAATTCCCCGTTCCATCACGTGAGACTACAATTGTATCCTGACGTTCCTGAGCCCATGCTGCGCTTACAACAGACAATAGCAACAATAATCCTAAAACTTTCCTCATCGTATCACCTCCTATTATTCACATGCAGTTCCACAACTGTTTTTCTGAAACAAACGTTCCCATTCCAGACTGGCCATAATAAACGGACCTACTGCCTTCGCATCATTAGAACGTATTTTTTCAGTTATATAATAATTATAATCTCCGGTACGATACACCGGCTTGCCTCCCAAACCTGCAACAGCACAACCTTTAGTAATAGAAACCACACCTTTATCATCCACTTCTATAAATTGGGTCAAAAGCCCTTCATATCCCTTTTTAGCCACTTCCATGTACGAAGGACAAATATATCCCTTACGTAACGCTTTCAACAGAGTATATACAAACATGGTAGAACAAGAGGATTCCAGATAATTCCCCTCATCCCCGCTTCTGTCAATCACCTGATACCATACCCCTGTTGCTGGATCTTGAGTACGTTTAATCTGGGCAGCCAGTTTATTCAATATTTCGATAACAGATTCACGTCCGGCTTCGTGTTCCGGTATAAAATCGAGTACATCCACACAAGCCATTGCATACCATCCCATAGCGCGTCCCCAACAGTGTTGCGACCACCCGGTAGTTTTATCCGCCCACTTTTCACGCTTGCTCACATCACATGCATGACGGTATAGATCAGTCTTCGGATCATAATTATGGCGGGCCACTGTGACAAACTGATTGATAATATCAGCATAATCATTCACGCGGTTGTTACGGTAAGCATACTCCGCATAAAATGGTTGCCCCATATAAAGCCCATCCAGCCACATCTGATTCTCATAAATCTTCTTGTGCCAGAAACCGCCATCGGCATTACGAGGATGCGTATCCAACTGACTGCGCAACAAATCCAATGCTTTCTTGTATTTCTCGTCCTTAGTCTGCTCATAAATACGGAAAAGCATCTTGCCGGAATTCAGACGGTCAATATTATATTCCTCCAGTTTATAAGTTTCGATAGAGCCATCCTGATGAATCATTGTATCAGCATAAGCCACAGCATAATCAAAAAACTTTTTATCACCGTATGCATCATATACATCCAGCATAGCTTGAAGTTCCAGGCCATGACAGTAATCCCACTTCAAACGGGTCTGAAAATCCAATTGCCAAGATTCGGGACAACGCACCATTTCTGATTCCGCCATACGTACAGACCAAGGCTTATTACCACAAACCTGCTGAGCCATGCCCATCAAAGGAACAGCCGCAAGCAAACCGGACACAATAATTTTACAAATAGAATTCTTTTTCATGAAGACATTTATTTTTAGTATTAGACCTATTTATTTTATGAAACAAAAGTAGTATTTTCCTCGAAAAGCAGTGTGCACTTTTCAACCTACTAAGTGTATTATTTGGTATTCGTGTGCGAAAACGGTTATTTTTGTGCACGATAACGATAAAAATCGTTCAAAAATTGTCTTTTTACTAATTATTATGTCTTTCAGGTTTGATAAGTTGAGAAAAGGTTTTATTTTTGGGGCAGTTTTTAATTTATACTATTGTAGAAAACACAGTCATTTACTATTAATTCACAAGAGAATGGAACAAGTTTTTAGTTATATCATCGGTTTAGGAGCAGCGGTGATGATGCCTATAATTTTTACAATCTTAGGCGTTTGTATCGGAATCAAATTCAGCAAAGCATTAAAAAGCGGTTTGTTGGTAGGTGTTGGTTTCGTTGGTCTATCAGTGGTTACCGCACTTCTGACCAGCAGTCTGGGTCCGGCCTTAAGCAAAGTGGTCGAAATATATGGCCTGCAACTGAAAGTATTCGATATGGGATGGCCTGCTGCTGCAGCCGTAGCTTATAACACTTCCGTAGGGGCATTCATCATTCCGGTATGTCTGGCCGTTAACATCTTAATGTTATTGACTAAAACCACCCGTACGGTTAACATTGATTTATGGAACTATTGGCATTTTGCTTTTATCGGAGCCGTAGTTTATTTTGCAACAGATAGTATTTTGTGGGGATTCTTCGCAGCTGTTATCTGTTATATCATCACATTAATCTTAGCAGATTACACAGCAGACAAATTTCAAGGTTTCTATGATAAAATGGAAGGTATTTCTATTCCGCAGCCCTTCTGTGCAGGTTTCGTACCATTCGCTCTCATTATAAATAAGGTATTGGACAAAATTCCCGGATTTGAAAAGCTGAACATTGATGCGGAAGGTATGAAAAAGAAATTCGGTTTATTAGGCGAACCTCTCTTCTTGGGTATCCTGGTAGGATGTGGCATCGGTGCATTATCTTGCAAGAACGGACAAGAAATAGTAGACAAGATTCCTTATATTCTAGGTTTAGGTATCAAGATGGGAGCAGTAATGGAGTTGATTCCCCGTATTACCAGCCTGTTCATCGAAGGGTTGAAACCTATTTCGGACGCTACCCGCGAACTGATCGCCAAGAAGTTTAAGAGTGCTGTAGGCTTAAATATCGGTATGAGTCCTGCCTTGGTGATCGGACATCCGGCCACGTTGGTTGTATCATTACTATTAATCCCTGTTACTATCTTATTGGCAGTGGTGCTTCCGGGCAATGAATTCTTGCCATTGGCTTCATTAGCTGGCATGTTCTATGTATTCCCATTGATATTACCTATCACAAAAGGAAATGTAGTAAAGACTTTCATCATTGGTTTTGTTGTGCTGGCCATCGGTCTGTATTTTGTAACAGATCTGGCTCCTTATTTCACCAAAGCAGCACATGATGTATACGCCAAGACACAAGATGCTGCCGTAAACATCCCGTCTGGTTTTGAAGGTGGTGCGTTGGATTTTGCTTCAAGTCCTTTCTCATGGGCTATTTTCCATTTGACTTATTCATTCAAATGGATTGGTTCCGGAATTTTAGTACTGATAACACTATTCTTAATGGTGCTGAACCGTCGTTCCATCATTAAATACCAGAAAACAATGAAAAATTAAAATTTAAAGATAATGATTATGAAAAAATTAGCGATTGCAATGATGCTGAGTGTTTCTGCCTTGGCAGCTTCAGCTCAAGTAAATTACAAAGTACAGACCGCTTGCCATCCGCAAGATGTGAAACACTATGATACAGAACGTCTGCGTAGTTCATTTATGATGGAAAAGGTGATGGCGCCGGATGAAATCAATGTTACATACACCCTTTACGACCGTCTTATTTACGGAGGAGCTATGCCGGTAAACAAAATTTTGAAGCTGGAAACTTTCCGTGAACTGGGTCCGGAAATCACTTACTTCCTTGAACGGCGTGAACTAGGAGTCATCAATGTAGGCGGTGACGGCGTAGTTACTGTAGACGGTAAAGAATATCCTATGAAATACAAGGAAGCCCTCTATGTAGGTTGCGGGAATAAAGAAGTTACTTTTAAAAGTAATGACGCTGCCAAACCGGCTAAATTCTATATCAATTCGGCACCGGCTTACAAGCCATACGTTACTCAATTGATCACTACCGACGCCAAGCTTCAAAAAGCAAATCCTAAACAGTATGCTTTAGCTATCTCAGATCATTATGGAAAAATGGAAGATAGCAACGACCGTATTGTAAATCAGTTAATTGTAAAAGATGTATTGGAAAGAGTGAAAAACGGTGGTACAAACCAATTACAGATGGGACTTACTGAACTGGCTCCGGGTTCTGTATGGAACACCATGCCGGCCCATACACATACCCGTCGTATGGAAGCCTACTTCTATTTCAACCTGCCTGAAGGAAATGCCATTTGCCACCTGATGGGCGAACCGCAAGAAGAGCGTCTGGTATGGTTACACAATGAACAAGCCATCACTTCTCCCGAATGGTCTATCCATGCCGCTGCAGGTACCAGCAACTATACCTTTATTTGGGGTATGGGAGGTGAAAACCTGAAATACAGTGACAAGGATGAAATAAAATACACAGATATGAGATAAGTAGAATGGTACACACCATTACTCATTAACTCTTGTCATTCTGAATGTTGCAAGAAATCAACTCGTTTTCAGTTTTTTTTTGCGACATTCAGAATGATTTTTTTAGAAATCTTACCATTGTACCGATTTATACAGGCTTTCCACCAATTTTTGCATAGAGAATAGGTACAGAATGGTTATTTTTGCGTCTAATAAGAAAAACATAATTAAATCTATTATCATGAGTACATTTCAAAAAGTAGGTGAGAAGATGACAAACTTCAGATGGATAATCTGTGGTCTGCTATTCTTTGCCACTACAGTCAATTACCTCGACCGTCAGGTGCTTTCACTAACCTGGAAAGACTTCATTGCTCCGGAATTTCACTGGACGGATTCGAATTACGGAGATATCACAGCTATTTTCTCTATAGTGTATGCCATTGCCAACCTGTTCGCCGGTCGTTTCATTGACTGGATGGGAACTAAAAAAGGTTATCTCTGGGCTATCTTTGTCTGGTCCTTAGGAGCTTGTCTTCATGCATTGTGCGGTTGGGCAACCGAAGAAACATTAGGTATTCATAACGCAGAAGAGATGCTTTCTGCAACAGGAGCCGTCGCTTCAACTATCGCCATTACCAGCGTTTATTACTTTATCGCTGCCCGAATCGTATTAGGTGTAGGTGAGGCAGGAAACTTCCCAGCAGCTATTAAGGTAACAGCCGAATATTTTCCGAAAAAGGACCGTGCATATTCCACTTCCATCTTTAATGCAGGTTCTACAGTAGGTGCTTTAGCCGCTCCGATCACTATCCCTCCTTTGGCACGTTATTTCCAAAGTATTGGTGTGGGCAACGGATGGGAAATGGCTTTCATCGTTATCGGTGGTTTAGGATTCATTTGGATGGGACTTTGGATGTTCCTCTATAAGAAACCCAATGTCAACCCTCGCGTGAATGCTGCCGAACTGGAATATATTGAACAAGACAACAACAATCCTGAAGAATCAGCAGAACAACAAGCTGCTGCCAACGACTTCGACAACAAGAAGATTTCATTCTTGCAATGTTTCAAATTTCCCCAAACATGGGCTGTATTTGTCGGTAAGTTCATGACTGATGGCGTATGGTGGTTCTTCCTGTTCTGGACTCCGGCATATATTTCGGATGTATACGGTTTCGCTTCAGATACGGGTACCGCACAAATGTTGATTTTCGTATTATATGCTATTACCATGTTATCTATTTATGGTGGTAAGTTACCTACTATTATCATTAATAAAACAGGTAAGAATCCATATGCAGCCCGTATGCAGGCTATGCTTATCTTTGCCTTGTTCCCACTGCTGGCATTGTTTGCCCAACCTTTAGGCAATTATTCATATTGGTATCCTATCATTATTATCGGTATTGCAGGTGCGGCACACCAATCATGGTCTGCTAATATTTATTCTGTAGTAGGTGATATGTTCCCCAAAAGCACCATCGCTACTATCGTAGGTATTGGTGGTATGGCAGGTGGTATAGGTTCATTCTGTATTAATATGGGATCTGGCAGACTGTTTGACTATGCAGCAGAAACGAATATGACTTTTATGGGATTCGAAGGAAAACCTGCCGGCTACTTCATCATATTCTGTGTATGTGCCGTAGCTTATTTGGTTGGTTGGATTATCATGAAAGCATTGGTCCCCAAATACAAACCGGTTGATGCCTAATTAAAGAATTCACCACAGACTACACACCTAAGTAGCCTGTGGTATTTTTTTCCCTAATAAATAGTTTTCAGAAGATATTGATAGATAGAATTATGACTTAATATTTCAGGGACTCCTGTGAT
>ENA-OQKS01000020-OQKS01000020.1-human-gut-metagenome-genome-assembly--contig:-NODE-20-length-45073-cov-3.470631_pt1 | contig 45073 bp, 29 predicted proteins | sample MGYA00242804_ERZ504808 | MGnify/ENA primary metagenome ERZ504808 (study PRJEB26092, sample SAMD00036375) | human gut metagenome | host: Homo sapiens | study: EMG produced TPA metagenomics assembly of...
GCGGCATTTCGTGATTTTGCCCGTCAGCTCGCTTTCCTCCTGCGTATTGACGACCAAAAGCTTGATTTCACCCGCCTTCAGCGCATCGGTGAACTGTTTGATATCCGTTGGCGTCGGCTCGCTTTCGTTCGCTGTGGCTCGCGCGTACCCGCTTGGCGTTGCGTCGGTCAAACCCATGTCTTCCGCCAGATAGCTTGCCACGGATTCCGTTGCCGCGTACGCCAATCCATCCGATTTCTGTTTCACTTCGGCGATTTTGCTTTCGACGTTGTTTTCTTCAGATTTCCACTGATCGTGCAGCTTGTCGAAATCACTCTTTTTCGCGGCGTCGGCCTGTTCGTACGCTTCGGTGATCGCCTGTGCCACTGCCTTGCGCACATCAGCGGAGAACCAAACATGCGGATTGTCTCCATCCTTCACACCACCGACTGCAGCGGCATTGACGACAGTGGCTTTGGCGGATTGCGCCGCTTTGACCGCCCATGCGTCGTAGCCGGCTCCATTGACGATGATGACTTGCGCTTTCTGCAGTTTGGCGATATCCGACGTCGTTGGCTCGTAATCATGCGCATCCACATTGGTGGAATTGATGATGCTGGTTACGTTGACGTTGCCACCGCCCAAGGTTTTCGCCACGGTACCCCACTGATTCACGGAAGCGACCACTTCGATGGTTCCGTTTTTTTCGGACGACGATCGGCCGCTTCCACACGCAGCAACCGACGCAAGCATTCCTACAGAAGCAAGTGCGGCAATCGCAATTCTCACAATACGGTGCATGATAGATCCTCCCTAACGTGATATAACACCATCATAACTTAATTGAGAATCATTATCAATAGAGCGTGTCGCGATCAGGTATCACATACAAAAAACTCCCGCTCAGGGGAACGGCCGCCACGAATGAGATCGAAATGGTTAGCGAAGCAACCACTTTCGACCGCACATTCGTGCGACAATCCCCCGCAAGCGGGAGTAAGAGATGATTTGCCGATCAGCCGCGTGCAAGCTCGCAGGAAAAGGAGCCTTGCCAAGGCAAGGCACTATTTCCTGCCTCGATACTGTCGCATCTCGGCGCCGCCTACAAACAGTCCACTGGACTGTTTGCTTAACGGCGTCGCCCTGGGCCGACGCTACGCTTTGGCGGATCGGCTTTGCCGATCAGCCGCGTGCAATTAAGGAGCTTCGCAAAGCGAAGCACAATTTGCTGGCTCGCTAAAGCTCGCTTGCGTTGACCCACTGGGTCAACGCTACGCTTTGGCTGATCGGCTTTGCCGATCAGCCAAAGCGTCCCGATACGTAGCGCTCGGCTTCTTCGTTCTGGGGGTTGTTGAACATGGTGGTCGTGTCGGTGAAGTACTCGAGGTGACCCGGCTGGCCGACTGCCTTCAGGTTGAAGAACGCGGTGTAGTCGGCGATACGGGCGGCCTGCTGCATGTTGTGCGTCACGATCACGATGGTGTAGTCGTTCTTGAGCTCGTTGATCAGATCCTCGACAGCCAGCGTCGAAATCGGGTCAAGAGCGGAGCACGGCTCGTCCATCAGCAGCACCTGCGGGTGCACGGCCACAGCGCGGGCGATGCACAGACGCTGCTGCTGACCGCCGGAAAGGCCGATGCCAGGATTGTCAAGACGATCCTTGACCTCGTTCCACAGGTTGGCGCCACGCAGAGCCCATTCGACCAGATCGTCCGCATCGGATTTCGAGATCTTGCGGTTGTTGAGCCTCACGCCAGCGAGCACGTTCTCGCGGATGGACATGGTCGGGAACGGGTTCGCACGCTGGAACACCATGCCGACATCGCGACGCACGGCAACCGGGTCGATGTCCTTGTCGTACAGGTTCTTGCCTTCCAGCAACACCTCGCCTTCGCAGTGGGCGCCCGGAATGATCTCGTGCATGCGGTCGAGCGTGCGCAGCACCGTGGACTTGCCACAGCCGGAAGGTCCGATGAAAGCGGTGACCTTGTTGGCTTCGATGTTGATGTTCACATCTTCAACGGCCAGGAAGTCGCCGTAGTAGATGTTCAGATGATTGACATCAATACGTTGTCCCATTTTGGTTCCTTATATGTTGTTTCTGTATGTAAGACTACCGCTCATCGTTCCGACTTGATGGCGAAGACCTTCGCCACGAGTCGACCGATAAGGTTGAGGATAAGCACGATGAGGATCAGCACGAGAGCCGCGGCCCATGCGCGTTCCATCGGGATGGTGGTCACGCAGGAAGCGTCGGCGGAAGCCGGGCAATTCGCGTTGAGCTTGGAGTACTCCTGGTAGACGTACACCGGAAGGGTGGTCATCTGGCCGGAGAAGAGGTTGACGTTCGTGGAGGCGATGTAGCCTGCGGTCATCAGCAACGGAGCGGTCTCACCAATCACACGGGCGACGGCGAGAATCGCACCCGAAACAATGCCCGGCAAAGCGGTACGCAACACAATCTTCGTAATCGTGCGCTGCTTGGTAACGCCCAAAGCATACGACGCTTCACGCAAATCGTGAGGCACGATCTTCAACATTTCTTCAGAGGACTTGACCACGGTCGGCAGCATCAGCAGCGACAGTGCCACGGAACCTTCGAAACCGTTGATGGTGCCAGGTCCAATCAGAATCGTGAACATCGAGAATGCGAACAAACCTGCGACGATGGACGGAATACCGCTCATCACGTCGACCAGCAGGGTGATGACGCGAGCCAGCTTGCCACGGTTGGAATATTCCACCAAGTACACGGCGCACATCAGACCGATCGGAATGGAGATGATCATGGCGCCGAACGTGATTTCCAGCGTACCGATGATGGCGTGCTGAATGCCGCCGTAACCACCGGACGGCGTAGGATTGCCGCCGACCACACCGGTCATGTTATAGCTCAGGAAGTTGAGGTTCAGCCTCTTGACACCGTTGACGATGGTGGTGAGCAGCACCGAGAACAGCGGAATCAGCGCCACAATGAACGCAAGAGCGATCAGCACGCGCATCGCAAGATCCTTGCGCTTACGTGCAGCGGTAAAGGAACGAGTCGGCTTGAACTTGTCGAAATCGATGACGGGGGCACCGTCCATCGGAGAAGCGTTGTTATTCACTGCGGTCATCACGCACTCGCTTTCTCGGTAAGCTTACGGGCGATGAAATTCACCACGAAAGTAATGAGGAACAGCACCAGGCCGGTGCCGATCAGCACGGACACGCCGAGATTGTTGGCTTCCGGATACTGCGCGGCGATGTTGGCTGCGATCGTCTGGTTCTGCGAAGCCTGCAGCAGCTTGATGGAGTAGTTGAGACCTGGAGACAGGATCATGAGCACGGCCATGGTTTCGCCAAGCGCACGACCCAAGCCAAGCATGGAAGCGGACACCACACCGGACTTGCCGAACGGCAGCACCGCAAGCTTGACCATTTCCCACTTGGTGGCGCCAAGAGCAAGCGCGGCCTCTTCCTGAAGGCGCGGAGTCTGCAGGAAGATATCGCGAGACATGGAGGTGATGATCGGCAGGATCATGACTGCCAGCACCACGGCCACGGTGGCGACGGTACGGGAAGGATTGGCGGCCGGACCTGCGAACAGCGGAATCCAGCCAAGATACTTGGCCACCCAATTCCAGAACGGGTAGATGGCGGGCACCAGCACCAGACCACCCCACAGACCGTAGATAACGGACGGGATTGCGGCGAGCAGATCGACCACATAGCTCAAGGCGGTGGCGAGCTTCTTCGGCGCATAGTGCGAGATGAACAATGCGATGCCGACCGACACGAAGAAGGAAATCAGCAGTGCCAGGGCGGAAATCAGCACGGTACCGAACAGCAGCGGTCCGACGTAGCCCCAGAAGCTGGAAGCCTTGCCGCCGGTGAAGTTGCTGATGGTCGCGCTGTTGGCCTTCTGGTCACCGCCGATCAACGGCCACGCGCGGAACAGCAGGAACAGCGCGACCGCGGCGAGCACGACGAGGATCAGGATGCCGCAGGCGTAGGCCACGCCCTTGAACACCTTATCCGCGTTCTTGCCGCTCACCGGCTGCTGTGCCGTTTTGCTTTGCGAACTCACGGGTTCTCCTTTTGGTTTGCTTGCGATTGCTTTCGATTTTTCTGGTTTTGCGTATCGTCCGTAGGTATCGTTTCAGGCCGCAGCCGTTTTTTACGCGGCTGCGGCCTGAAACCTACGGTCAGTCACCGATCACCGAAAGCGATCGCCCCACTGTGATGGGCTCACTTGGTTTTGATGGCGTCGATGGACTTGACGACCTTCTGACGCAGGGTGTTGGACATCGGAGCGGAGCCGGCTGCGGAAGCGGCGGTCTGCTGGCCTTCGTCGCTGGTCACGTAGGTGAGCCAGGACTTGACGAACTTGGCGGTGTTGGCGTCCTTGTATGCCGGGCAGGCGACGTCGTAGGAGACCAGCACGATCGGGTAGGCGCCCTTCTCGGTGGTGTTGTGGTCGAGCTTGACGACCACGCGGTTGTCACCCTTGGCGGAATCGTCGAGCGGGGAGGCGTCCACGACCTTGGCGGCGGCTTCAGCGGAGAACGGGACGTAATCGTCGCCGACCTTCACGGCCACGGTGCCCAGATCGCCGGCCTGGGAGGCATCGGCGTAACCGATGGTGCCGTCAGCCTGCTGCACGGTGGAGATCACGCCGGAAGTGCCCTTGGCGCCCTGGCCGACCTCGTTCGGCCAGTTCTCGCCGAGGTCGTAGCTCCATGCGTCGCCAGCGGCGTCCTTGACGTAGCTCAGGAAGTTCTTGGTGGTGCCGGACTTGTCGGAACGGTGCACCACGGTGATGTCGAGGTCAGGCAGATCGACCTTCGGGTTCTGCTTCTTGATGGCGTCATCGTTCCACTTGGTGATCTTGCCGTCGAAGATCTTGGCGATGGTGTCGGCGTCCATGTTCAGGGTCTTGCCCTTGCCGGACACGCCCTGCAGGTTGAAGACGACGGCGATCGGGGAAATGTAGACCGGGATGTCGAAGGCGGTGCCGGAAGCGCACACGCTCTTGGACTGCTCGACCTCGTTATCGGCGAGAGCAGCGTCGGAGCCGGCCCATGCGGTTGCACCGGTCAGGAAGGTGGACACGCCAGCGCCGGAACCGGACGGATTGTAAGCGACCTTGGCGTCCGGGTTGGTGCCCTGGAAGCCGGCGATCCAAGCTTCGACGGCGGCCTGCTGGGAAGAAGCGCCAGCGCCGGAGAAGTTGCCGGAAACGGTTTCGGTCTTGGTATCGGACTTGGCCGAAGAATCGGTGGAAGCGGTGGTGTTGTCACCGCAAGCCGCGACGGAAGCCAGCATCACAATGCCGGACACAGCGGCGATGGAGCGTACGAGAATGGAGTTACGCATTATTCTTTTCCCTCTGTCAACGTTCAGATGGCGTGTGTTTCTGATTTTTCGATTTTCTGTTGTCGCCATCGTTCTTCATGACAATCTCCAGCCTATTGGGCGTTTCACTCGCCCCAAACCAAAAACGGTGAACGGAAGATGAACAGTCTACGACACCTTCGCCGTTCGACGTTCCTTCCGTTCACCGTTCTTTGCAAGCACGATGCGAATGCGCGCTATACCAAGCCTTTCATCATCATTCGCTTGGCGTATCGATCTTGTATCCGAGGCCGCGCACGGTGGTCAGATACTTGGGATGGCCCGGGTCCTCCTCGATTTTGGCGCGCACGCGCTTGACATGCACGTCCAGCGTCTTGGTGTCGCCGACATAGTCGGAGCCCCAGATGCGGTCGATCAGCTGGTGGCGGGTCATCACGCGGCCCTTGTTCTGCATGAGGTATTCCAGCAGTTCGAATTCCTTCAGCGGGAAGAACACGTTCTCGCCGCGGACCGTCACCTCATGCTGGCCGATTCTCATGGAAATGTCACCGCATACGAGCGGAATATCGTCGTCGGCGGCTTCTCCGGATTCGGCGACCATCTGGTTGCGGCGCAGCACCGCGCGGATGCGTGCCAGCAGCTCACGGAAGGAATACGGTTTGGTGATGTAGTCGTCCGCGCCGATTTCAAGGCCGACGACCTTGTCGATTTCCGCGCTTTTCGCGGTCAGCATGATGATCGGCACACGGCTTTGCTCGCGGATCCGACGGCACAGCGCGGTGCCGTCAAGACCGGGCAGCATCAGATCGAGCAGCACCAGATCGATACCACCCTTGGTGAACAGTTCCAATCCTTCTTCACCGGTGGCCGCGGCGGACACGTCGTACCCTTCACGGGTGAGCTGGTAGACCAGCGGCTCACGGTACGACTCTTCGTCCTCGACGATCAGAATTCGCGTCATCAGTGGTTCTCCTCATTCTCTGTTGTGGTGGAGTGGCCGGACTGTTTCTTTTCACGGGTGTTATCATTCGCCGAATCCGCCGGATGGTCGGGTTCCGCAGCGCCCGAAGCCTGCGGCATCGTGATGGTGAAGGTGGATCCCTCCCCCTCGCGCGACCATACGGAGATGGTGCCGCCGCAATCCTCGACGCAATGCTTGGTGATGGCCAATCCCAGGCCGGTGCCGCCGGTTTCCCGGGAGCGCGCCGGATCGACGCGGTAGAATCGCTCGAAAATTCTGCTGAGCGACGCCGCGGGGATGCCGATGCCCTGGTCCACGACGCGAATCGCCACCTTACCGGATTCGATGCCGATGCCGACGGCCACCGTGGTATGTTCCGGCGAATAGTTGATGGCGTTCTCCACCAGGTTCTTCACCGCAGTTTTGATGGTCTCATGGTCAGCGACCACGAACACGTCCAGGTTCTGTTCGGCTTCCTTGGCCAGTTCCTCGGCGTTCGCATGCACCAGCACCTGCCGGCCGTTCACGGACAGGACCAGGCTGATGTGCTTCGATTCGGCCTTGACCTGGTTTTCGGCGAGCGCCTCGCGTGCCACGGACAGCACGGACAGCCGTTCCGCGTTGAGCATCGCTGCCGCGCTTTGCGCTTTCTGCAGGTCGATCAGACGGTGGACCAGTTCCGTCAATCGTTCGGATTCCTTGGAGATTCGGCCGGAGAAGTATTTCACCGCGTCCGGATCGTCGGCCGCGTCGCCGATCGTTTCGGCGAGCAGAGAAATCGCGCCTGCCGGGGTTTTCAGTTCGTGCGAGACGTTGGTGACGAAATCGCGCCGCATGATTTCGAAACGGCGTTGCTCGCTCATGTCGGAAATGAAAATCGCAAATAGGTTGTCGGCGATCTGTCCGACGCGCACGTGCAGGTAGAGCGTGTCTTCGGGCAGCGGCTTGCCGGCTTCGACGCCTTTGCCGTTCGTGTTCACCACGCCCGTTCGCGTGCGGCCGTGCAGGGGGATGGTCAGTTCGCGTTCGCGCACCACGCTGTCTGTGGAGACCAGTTTCACGATGTCGCGGATTTCCGCGAGCGCCATCGCCTGGTCGTGGATGATGCCGAAGCGCCGCGCGGCCGGGGATGCGTATTGGACCGTGGCCAGCGAGTCTACGACCACCAAAGCTTCGGGCATGACGGCCACCAGCTGGCGTTCCGTGGACTGCACGGGAACGCGGGGGCCGAACAGGGACGTGTTCTTCGCAGCTCCGAACAGGCTCGGATCATTGGGGTCGACGCCGTCCTGCACATCCTGGAAGCCTCGTCTGCGGCCAAGCAGGAACGCCACGACGAACACGACCACGGCCACGACCACCAATGCCGCAACCACCGACGGCGTTGCCAGCATCTGCTCCAACGTCATGCGTTCACCTTCCGATAATCCTCAGTTCTTCCTTAAGACTAGCGGTTTCGGAGAGGCTTTCGCATATGCGATGCTCTCACGCCACCGGAAGTTTTCCTGTCGTTCATCTTCCGAAACGCAGCATATCGGAATATGAGACGTCCCGTTTGCCGATATGACGATGCATGATGACGGGTCATGCGGCAAACGGGATGTGGAAACGGCTTTTCGCAACGTTAGGCGTTTCGCAACGCCACATGAACGCTACATGCGTTTGGCGATGTTCACCGTCAGTTTCGCGGCGGTGTCCGCGTATTCGGAAATGTCGAACGTTTTGAAATCCTCGTAGTCGGTGTCGGCGTTGTCGCTCAGCGCGCGAATCACCAATGCGGGAACGTCGTTGCGGGCGGCGACATGCGCGACGGCGGCGCCTTCCATTTCCACCGCGTCCGCGCCGGTCTCACGGATCACCTGCTCGACCTTCTGCGGATCATCGACGAAATAGTTGCCGGTGGCGATGATGCCGACGATATGGTGAATGTTCAAGTCGTTCAGCGCCTGGTCGGCCAGTTCGAGCAGACGGTCGTCGCTATGGTATTCCTCGATGGGCCGGTCGGCGGTGCCGGGCTTGAATTGGCCCACTAATCGCATGTCGGTATCGAGATAGCGCAGGGTGCCGCCGAGCACCACGTCGTTGATGTGCAGATTCGTGTTGAGATTGCCCGCGATGCCGGAGAAGATCACGGCGTCCGGCTGGTCAGCGTCGATCAGATGCTGCGTGGTGGCGGCGATGTTGACGGTGCCCATGCCGCCGACGGTCGCGGCGACGTTGACGGCGGTGCCCTTGTTGGTTTCGAGGGTGCCGCGCGTCACCTTGACGCCGGCTTCCTCGGTGACGGTGACGTTGCTCAGTGCCGTTGCGATATTGGCGACTTCCTCATCCATGGCGCCGATGATGGCGATTGCGGTCATTGCACTCTCCCTGTCTTACGTGCTGTCTTGAGTGTTGTTTTACGCGATTGCGATTCGCGTTTCCCGAATTTTCTGCAATCGCGCGGATAGTGAATCGAATCGGTCACTTCCAGCGGCGCGCGGCCACCGCATGGGCAAGCTCGCGTAACAGCTGTTCCGTGGTGTTCCAGCTCAAACATTTGTCGGTGATGGACTTGCCGTAGACGAGCTGGTCGAGCGGCGCGGCCTTCTGGTTGCCACCTTCGATGAAGCTTTCCATCATGATGCCGGTGATGCCCTGCTCGCCTTTGGCGATACGGCCCGCGATGTCACGCACCACCTGCGCCTGACGATGCTCGTCCTTGCCGGAGTTGCCATGCGAGCAGTCGACGATCAGCCCATGTGCCGCAGCGGAATCGGCCGGCATTTCGGCGCGGATGGTGTCCATGGCCTTGGCCACCGAAGCGGCATCGTAATTCGGGCCGTGCGAGGAACCACGCAACACCACATGGCAGTCGGGATTGCCGAGCGTTTTGACCACGGCGGCGCGGCCGAGATGGTCGATGCCGAAAAACGTGTGCTGTTGTGCGGAAGCGAAGCAGGAATCGGCCGGAGCCTTGATGGAACCGTCCGTGGCGTTCTTGAAGCCGATCGGCATGGACAGGCCGGACGCCAACTGCCGGTGCACCTGGCTTTCCGTATTGCGCGCGCCGATCGCACCCCAGCTAATCGCGTCGGAAATATACTGCGGACTGGTCGGCTCCAAAAACTCCGTGGCCGCCGCCAAACCCTCGTCAAGCACGCCAAGCAGCGTGCGGCGGGCCAACAGCAAGCCCTTCCTGATATTGCAGCTGCCGTCGATATCCGGATCGTTGATCAGACCCTTCCAACCGATCGTGGTGCGCGGCTTCTCGAAATACACGCGCATGACGATCAGCAGCTCGCCATCCAACTCGCCTTTCAACGCGGACAGGCGACGCGCGTAATCAAGCGCGGCCTTCGGATCGTGAACGGAACACGGACCGACAACCACCAGCAGGCGATCGTCCTGACCGTACAGGCAGGCACGAATCTCATCACGCGAATAGGCGACGATCTCCTGCGCCTGCTCGCTTAACGGCAGGTCGCCCAGCACCTGCGCCGGCGTGGGCAACACTTCGAATTCCAGCACGCGGCGGTTCACGATGCGGCTGATGCCCACCTGGTCCTCCCAGCGCGGCACGTCGGTCTCCACCAGCGGATTCTTGCCCTCATCCATGGCCTGCCTAATGGCACGTAAATCCTCAGGCGTGTTCAGCTGCTGCTGCATGATCTCGCTCTCCTTGTCGCTTCCTTTCCCAAGGATAGCAACGATGGTGCAGAAACATCAGCCAAGCTTGCGACGCGCGTCGACCGCGTCGGCAAGCGTGTGCAGCAGCTGCTCGGTACGATCCCACGGCACGCATGCGTCGGTGATCGACTTGCCGTATTCCAGCTGGTCGAGCGGCGCGGGCTTCTGATTGCCCGCCTTGAGGAAGCTTTCCATCATGATGCCGAGAATGCCCTGTTCGCCGGCCGCGACGCGTGCGGCGATTTCTTCGACCACTTCGGCCTCGCGCACCTCGTTCTTGCCGCAGTTGCCGTGCGCGGCATCGATGATCAGACCATGCTCGCTTGGTCCGGAAGCCTTGGAAGCCTTGAGATCCGCCAACGCTTGGGCCACGGAAGCGGCATCGTAGTTCGGACCATGCGAGGAACCACGCAGCACCAGATGGCAGTCGGGATTGCCCTTGGTCTCCGCGGAAATCACACGACCATCCAGATTGATGGAGAGGAAATGATGCTCGAAAGCGGCCGCGAAACACGAATCGGCCGCCGGCTTGATGGAACCATCCGTAGCGTTCTTGAAGCCGATCGGCATGGACATGCCGGACGCCAGCTCGCGGTGCACCTGGCTTTCCGTATTACGCGCGCCAATAGCGCCCCAGCTGATCAGATCGCAAATATACTGCGGGGTAATCGGATCAAGCCATTCCGTAGCGGCGGGCAAGCCGAGCCCCAGCACGTCGGTGAGCACCTTGCGTGCCATGAACATGCCCTTGCGAATATTGAACTGGCCGTCAAGATCAGGATCGTTGATCAGACCCTTCCAACCGATCGTGGTGCGCGGCTTCTCGAAATACACGCGCATGACGATGACCAGACGACCATCAAGCTCCTTCTTGACGGCGGCAAGCCTCTCCGCATACTCGTGCGCAGCCTTCGGATCATGAATCGAACACGGGCCGACGATGGCCAGCAGACGATCGTCACGGCCATGCAGCACGTCACGAATCTCCTGACGGGACTTCAACACCAGATCGCTCATCTCGTTCGTGAGCGGAAGTTCCTTCAGAAAATATCGGGGAGCGGGAATCGGGTCAAGCTGACGAATATTGACATCCACGGTCTCCGGAAACACGGCGCGCTCATCCAACAGCTGTGCATCCTTCGAACTATCCGGACCGCGAAGACCTGCCATCGCTTCTGTTCCTCCCCTGCATCATTATGCTTGCGTAGCGCGATAGCGCCACCGTCGTTACCTTAACGGATGGGGACGGAATATGGGGATGGGCGACTGCATGGTGGAATGGGTGGGGGGCGACGTGGGACGAAGAAAGCGATATAGGAAAGACCCAACGCGGACGGAGAGTCCGGGTTGGGTCTTTTTTTAGGGGAAACGTGCGTCATGGGGCCTGCCGGGCTGAGGCGATGAGGCCTGCAGCCTCGAAAACGCCTGTCGGCGTTTTCCCTCGCGGCGGAAGCCCACCGGGCTTCCGCTATTCGCTCGGCGCGTATTGGCCAGCGCGCGCTCCGCGCGCTATTTGGCCAATGCGCCCATCGGATCCCACGCGGGGAGCATGGTGGCGGGTTCTTCTAGGGCCTTGAGGTATTCGGCGGGAAGGAGGGCCTTGGGGACGGCGACCTCGTAGACGTATTCGGTGAACCAGTCGTCGCTCATAGTGAAGTAGCCCTTGTCGGCGATCTTGTCTCCCCACGAGTTCTCCACACGCCAACGGCGGGTGGTGTGGCCATCCTCATCCACATCCACACCGACGAACGCCATCGCGTGATTCATCGCGGAATCGCCGAAACGGACACGCTGTTCCTTGTCCAGATCGAAATCGACGCCATACACGCGGCCATACTCGAACAGGTCGGTGGCCCACGCGCCGTTCTCACGGTCCATCATCGGATGGCAGTCAGCGCCGAACCATACCGGAATGCCCTGTTCCTGAAGAATCTGACGCACGCAGTCCTTCATGAACTGGTTCGGCACGTTGAGGTACTCGGTCGGGTCTCCCCCGGCCACGTTGCCCAGATGCTCGATGCCGATCTTCTTGCCCTTGACGTGCTCCTGACGCGGATCGTCCACCAAGCAGACATAGCTTTCCAAATCGGCGGAACCCACATACTTCTTCCAGAACTCGACAGGCGTGATCTCGCCATCGCGGTGGAACTCGCCATCCTTGTCGGTCCACTCCCAATCGAAGCTCTTCGGCGGCTCGCCCAAGTGAATCGTCAGAATACGGTGACCGGCGGCGACCGCATCGGCGATGATCGCATCGATCGCGGACGGATCAGCGTACATATGCGCAACCGCGGTGTGCAGCATGCGGCGCAGCTGCACGTTCATCTCACCGGTGTTCTTGGAGGATTCGGTCTCCGGGAACAGATCCTTCGGCACCGCGCCATACTTCTTGTACACGTTCATGGCCATGGTCCACTGGCCGCCGTCGCCCATCACGTCGGACAGCAGATGCTGCATCAGACGCGAATCGGCAGGCTCGCCGGCCTCTACCAGAGCCGCCACGTCCTTCAGGAAGTAGTTGACGCGTTCCAGCTTGTCGTAGTACATGGCGTAGTTCTGGGAGAACTCGAACTCCTTGAGACCCATGTTCTGCTTGGCCACGAAACGGGCCACGTTCAGCGAGCTGAACAGCCAGCAACGGCCGGAACGGTCCTGATGGGTGACGGTGCCGTTGTCCACGACGGTGGAGAAACGACGCTGCATCAGACGGGCGCGATCGTAGTTGCGCGCCACCTTGTCGATGCCGGCCGCCGTGACGGCGTTCATGGCCATGCGATTGTGCTCGCTTGCTTCGAAATCGTCGACGAGCTTGTTCAGTTCATCACCGCTCAATGGCGTGATGTCGGTCATTATCCATTCCCTTTCTATGGTTTCAGTTGTTCTGCGAAGCGTCTGCGGATTCGGCGTCGCCTTCCGGCTCGGTCTCGGCTGCGGAATCGTTCTCGACGGCATCCTGCGTGTCGGCGTCTGCCGGTGCGGCGGTCTCATCGTCGTGCTGCGCGTCGTCATCAGATTGCGCGTCGGAAGGCTCGCCTTCATCGACGGCGTTGACCACGGACAGGTCGTTCATGCCGAAACCGGAGAACGCGTTGGAGAACATGGCACGCAGTTCGCTGACGCGCTGCGTGATCTGGGCCTCACGGCTCTGCAGGTCGGCGATGCGCTGCTGCACGCCGTCCAGTTCCTTCTTCGCGGCCTCACGACGCTCGTTGATCTGCTCGTCGGCGTCTTCGGTGGCCTGCTTGAGGATGCTTGCCGCGTTCGCGTCCGCCTCGTCACGCTTGCTGGAAGCGTACGCCTCAGCCTCGTCACGGGTCTTCTGCGCGGAGGAAATCAACTCGCTGGCCTGCTTGTTGGCGGCCTCGCGACGCTCGTTCAGGTCGGTGAGCAGCTCATTGACCTTCTTCGTGGCCTCCTCCTGCTGGGCGGAGATGTCGGCGCGGATCTGCTCCACTTCGGCGTTGACCTGGCTGATGGTCTTGGTGCGGTGCACCTCCGCCTCGTCGGTGATCTCCTGGGCCTTCGCCTTGGCGGTGTCGGTGATTTCGGCGGCACGGCGCTGCGCGTCGGTCATCATCTTGGACACCTGCTCGCGCACGTCCGCCAGCTTCTTGTTGGCTTCGGCAAGCGCGGATTCGATCTGGTCGTTGGTCTCGCTCTTCAGGCGGGAGATCTCCTCATTGGCGTTCTTGCGCTGTTCGGCGATCTTGCTGGTCGCCTCGGTGCGCATGTCGGAAATCTCACGTTCCTGCGTGGCGCGTTCGGCGGCAAGACGCTTGCCGTGTTCCTCACGGGAGTTGGTCAGTTCCAGATCGACGGTCTGACGCTGCGCCACCACGGCCTTCTGGGCCTCGCTGCGCATCTGGTCGACCTCATGCTGGGCATTGGCCCTCATGGCTTCGGATTCGTCCTTGGCGTCACCGAGCACCTTGGCCGCCTTGGCGTTGGCGTCGTCCATGATGCGCTTGGCGTCGATTTTGGCGTTGTTCAGCAGCGTTTCAGCCTGCAGCTGCACCGTGGCGCGGGCCGCGGAAGCGTCCTTCTTGGCTCGTTCAAGCAGCTCGGCGCTGGTCTGTTCCGCGCTGGCGAGCATCTGCTGGGCGTTGGCGCCCAGTGACGCGAAGGACTTCGGAGCGGCCTTCTTGTTCTTTTCCTCCTGCAGCTGCGCCTGCAGCTCAAGGATGGTCTGGTCGTCGGCCTTGACCTGCTCACGCAGACGGTTCACCGTCTCCTGAGCCGAAGCGAACGCCTCGTCGACTCGGTCCTTGTCGTACCCCCTCAACACGATTGGGAACTGCTCAACCATGCCCTTTTCCTTTCACGAATTCCCTACACTTTGCGCATCTGCCAGCGCGCACTCGTTCAGTACTCTATCTCAGTCAGCAGGCGGCACGCAGAACGAAATGCATTATTCTCACAGAGAGCACAGAAATCGTTCGAAAAAGTCTGTCGGGGGTATGGCGGTATGTCCGCGACCACGTGTCGAAACCGCATGACTCACATGTCGCAGAAAATCGTGCCGTAGAAAGCGGAGCCGTCCTCAGCCAAGCAGAATGTCGCTTGACGAGGGTTGCAGGAAGTATCGTACCGATTCACGCAGCACGTCATCGACCGCAGCGGTCTGCTGTTCGATCGACAGTCCACGTTCGTGCGGCCGACCGTTGACGATCGGCAGGCTGAGAACCCCGACAGAATGCGACGTTCCTGGCCCGCCGACCAGGTTGAGCAGATGGTAGAACAGCGAATTGCATACGAACGTACCGGCGTCGGAACTCAACGCGGCGGGAATCTCATGTTTGGCGAAATCGCGCAGAATCGAACGCAACGGCAGGCGCGTCCAGTACGCGGCCGGACCTTCCGGGTCGATCGGGCGGCGGGGCGGAATCACGTTGTCGGCATCCGGCTTGGCTGCATCCATGAGATTTGTGGCGCATCGTTCCAGCAGAATGCCACGGGAGGTGCGCTTGAGCCCTGTGGCGATGACGATGTCCGGCTTGGCCTGTTCGATGGCTTCCAGCAGTGTGGGCCAGGCTTTGGCGAAGCTCACCGGAAGCGTGACGTTGGTGACGGTGACGGCGATGTCCTGCAGCAGTTCTTCGGAGATCGCCTGCGATTGCGCCGGATCGGCCCATTGCTTGGCTACCGCCGCCGGCACGAGCACGGCCGGATTGACGTCGATGCCTTCGTAGGGCGTGAAACCGGAGATGACGATGTTGATCTGCTGCATGGTTTCCAGTGTACGTGGTGAATGTGTTGAACGTTAAGTCTGCCGACACGTCGACGGACTTAACGTTCGATGAAAATCAACGGCTGTGCATCTGGGAGAACGCTTCGGCGAACACGGCGTGCATGCGCGCCTTGGCTTCCTCCTTGGCGTGTTCGGAGTCGAGGCTGCGGGCGATGCCTTCGGCGATCGGCATGTCGGATGGCGTGGTGATTTTGAGGTTCGTTTCGGAACCGTCCACGATGGCGACCGGCTCGTCGGGCAGGTAGTCCACCACCACGCGCGTGTCGTCGGTCGGGTGGAAGTCGGGGTCGGCGGCGGCCAGTTCGTAGGCTTTGACGATGGTTCCGAAACGGAACGCCTGCGGGGTCTGCGCGCGGAAGGTGTTCGGACGTTCCGGCACGGATTTGACCACCTTGCGATCGCCCAGATCCTCTGTGAGCAGAATCGTGTCGGTGGAGGCGTAGGCCACGGTGGCGGCGTTGAACTGGTCCAGGCTGTCGATGCAGCCGTCGATGGACCGCTCCTCGACGAACGGACGCACGCCGTCGTGGATGAGGATTTTCGCGCCGGAGGGAATGCCGGCCTGTTTGAGCAGGTCCAGGGCGGCGAGCGTGCTGTCCACGCGTTCGGCGCCGCCGGGAACGATGGCCCGCACTTTGGCGTAACCGGCTTCGTCGATAAGCTCGTTCACCGTCTCTTCGACACGTTCGTTGACCACCACGATGATGTCGCTGATGCGGTCGTTGTTTTCGAATGCCTCGATGCTCCAGCAGACGATTGGCTTGCCGCCCACCGACACCAGCTGCTTGGGGTTGTTCTCGTCGAATCGGGTGCCGAATCCCGCTGCCAGCACCACGGCCACGACCGGCATCTTCTGTTCCTGCATCTGCTCTCCCTTACTCATATGCTCCACCGTAAAGCCGCGGCCGCATGCCACCCCGTTCCGCGGCGGGTTCTGCACGCAATCCGCAACAGTGGCCACGCGAATCACTCGAATCGCGTGGCTTGTATGGCTCGTATGGTGATTATTCGCGTACGATCAGCGCCAGCATGCGTCCTTCATGCTGTTTTTTGGTTCGAGCGACGCGCGGCGATGCGAGAACCACAACGGGTTTCGTAGCGTGCACAGGCTGCGGCGGATCTTGTTGAACCGTTCGGAAGCTTCGGATCGCCTTCACCATCGGCGGCGCAGATGCCGGCCAGTTCCTCGTCTTCGGACAGGTACTGCGTGGCCGCGTTGACGCGTGGACGGGATGAGACGATGTTGTCGGCCGGCACGCCCGCTTTGGCAAGCTCCTGCAGGGCGGCCGCGGCGATGTCGATGCTCGGCTGGCCAAATCGGCTCAACGTGAAGGTTCCCGGGAACTGCGCATCGAATTCGTCGGCGATGTCGCCACCGACCTCGTAGCAGTCGCCGCAGATGCAGGGGCCGAGCGTGGCGACGATACGTTCCGGCTGGGCGCCCTTGGACACCATCTTCTCGATGGTCGCGCCGATCACGCCTTTCTGCAGACCGCGACGGCCGCAGTGCGCTGCGCCGATCACGCCGGCTTCGGGATCGGCCATGAGCACCGGCAGGCAGTCGGCGGCGAACATGCCGAGCGCCACGTTCTTCCGGGACGTCACTTGGCCGTCGGCTTCGATGACGGTCGGCTCACCGTCATTCCCCGTCGCGTTGTTTTCGCCGTCCGTCTCGTCTTCCGGCTTCTTCGTGCCGGACACGTCGAATCCGAACGGCTGGTTGATGACGAATGATTCGTCCACGTCCACCGCGTCGCCGGAATGCACCTGGCTGATAAGGCTGATTTTTCGCGCCGAGCACGTCGGCGAGCGCCTTGCGGTTGGCGAGCACGTGTTCCGGTTTGTCGCCGGATTTGCCGCCGAGGTTGAAGTGCGCGAAATCGCCTTCGCTGGTGCCGCCGAGTCGCGTGGTGTAGACGACTTTGATGCCGGGGGCCAGCATGATCGGAATGGTCACGGGAATCGGGTTGCCGTTTTTGTCAGTGGGGTCGATGGCGTTGGAATCGAGGATCGCGTCATCGTATTGTGTGCTGCTCATGTCTTGTTTTTCCTTGGTTTTGCGATTGGAAGGCCTGCTTGCGATTGCCGTCTTCTATTCGGCTTTCAGCGTCGGCTTTTTCGTGCGCGAACGGATGGCCGCGTTGACGGGCACCTCCTGCGGGCACGGCATGGAGAACACGTGCGCCGGATTGTTGATGGCTTCGACCCAGTGGCCGTCGGCGTCACGGAAACCGCCGGCAGGCACGGTGTAGGCGAAGGGGGCCGCGCCGGGCAGCACGAATTCGACTTCCTGGCCGGCTTCGATCTTGTTGCGGCTCATGATGGTCACGCGTCCTCCGTCTTCCGGACTCCATGACAGCACTTCGCCGACGACGAGCCATGCGCGGAAGTATGCGGAACGGTCGGTGCTTTGCTGCACTTTGTGTTCCGGATAGTAGAAGCCGGTGGAGTAGTCGCGGTGCGCTACTTTGTCGGGCTCGTCGAGCAGCCAATCCGGCAGGGTGACGTGCGGTGCCGGTCGTACACCGGCGTGATGCCAGCCTTCCGGCAGTATTTCGGCGGCGGTGTTCGACTTGCGTCGGGTGCTGCGTGCGTGGTAGCTCAGATTGTCCGGCTCGCCAATCGCGATATTGCCGGACGAAACGTTGCCAGCCGAAACGTTGCCGGACGGCACGCCCCCAACGGGAATGGCGTCGATGTCGGGCTTGCCTGCGAACGCGCCATCGGCATTGGCCATGATCGCATCCTCGGTGTCCGGCTTGCCGTATTCCGGGTCACCGGGACGGATCACGCGGTCGCGGAACGGCTTCAGCACATTGCCGTCGGCATCTTCGAAGCCGCGCTGGACCATGTATTCGTTGACGGCCGTCTTGTAGGCGTTCGTCATGGCGGCGATGTAGTAGGCGCTCTTGGAACGGCCTTCGATCTTGAGGCTCGTCGCGCCCGAATCAAGCAGATCGTCGATGTGGGCGAGCATGTTCATGTCCTGCGAATTGAACAGGTACGCGCCTTCCGCGGTCTGTTCGATCGGGAAGTACTGGCCGGGGCGTTTCTCTTCGACAATCGAATACTTCCAGCGGCACGGCTGCGCGCATTCGCCGTGGTTGCCGTCGCGGCCGGTCAGATAGTTGGAGAACAGGCAGCGTCCGGAGAAGGCCATGCACATCGCGCCATGCACGAAGCATTCGATGTCGAGGTCGTCGGGAATGCGGGCGCGGATGTCGCGCACGGCCTGCAGGTCCATTTCGCGGGCCAGCACCACGCGGCGCGCGCCCAGTTCGTAGAACGCGTTGGCGGCCTGGTAGTTGGTGACGCCGGCCTGCGTGCTCACATGCAGTTCGAGGTTCGGAGCCACCTGCTTGGCCATGAGCATCACGCCGATGTCGGAGACGATCAGCGCGTCCACGCCGGTGTCCTTCAGCTTGCCGAGGTATTCGCGCATGGCTTCCACCTCGTTGTTGCGCGGCAGCACGTTGAAGGTGACGTACACGCGGGCCCCACGCTCGTGGGCGTAGCGTGCGCCTTCCTCGAAATCCTCGAGGCTCAGGTTTTTCGGCGCGCTGCGCATGCCGAACGCCTTGCCGCCGCAGTAGACGGCGTCCGCACCGTAATCGACCGCGGTTTTCAGTCCCCTCAAATTGCCTGCGGGGGCCAACACTTCTGGCTTGTTTCTTCTTTGCACGGATGTTCCTCTTACTCGTAAAAGACCATCAGATATTGTCGTAGATTCACGGGACAGGCAAAGCCCGTCCAGCCGTTACGCAAGCTCGGGCTACGCCAGCTCGCGTGCGACGGCGGCGAGTACGTCCACGGCGTCGGCGAACTCTTCCGGCGTGGTGTAGGAGTAGCTCAGGCGCAGGGAGTTGTCGGCGGCGAAATCGTAGATGTCGCCGGGGTTGAGCAGCACGCCACGTTCGGCGGCCAGCTGGAACAGGCGGTTCATGCGTATCGGCCGGTCGAAGGTCATCCAAATGTAGAAGCCTCCGGACGGCACGTTCCAGTGGACGAGCCCGTCCATTTTCTCCTGCAGCGTAACGAGCGCGCGGTCGCGGCGGTGCCGCAGCTCCCGTTTCAGGCCGGCCACGTATTCGCCGTACATGCCGTTCGTGAGGAATCGCGCGAACGTCCACTGGCTCAGCACGCTCGCACCGTAGTCCATCTGCATTTTCACGTCGGCGAGCCGCTGCACGATCGGCTCGGCGGCGACCAGCCATCCGATGCGCAGTCCGGGAGCCAGCGATTTGGACGCGCTGCCGAGCGTGATGACCATGCCGGTCTCATCGAGGGCCTTCAGCGACGGCAGCGGGGCATCATCCTCGAAATACAGGTCGCGGTAGGCGCCGTCCTCGATGATCGGCAGTCGGCTGTCCACGGAAAGCTCGACCAGTTCATGCCGGCGTTTGTCGCTCATGGTGACGCCTGTCGGATTGTGATTGGTCGGAATCGTGTACAGGATCGCATTGCCTTTGCGGTTGCGCGCGTTGAGCGGCGCCGGACGGCCGGTGTCAAGCTCCCCTTCCGCCAGCAGGCCGCGCAATGCCTGCACGTTGAGGCCGTCGTCGTCCATCGGCACGCCTTCCAGATGCATGCCGGCCGACTGGAACACCTGCAGCGACTTGATGTAGCTCGGCGATTCCGCGTATACGGTGGTGCCGGCCGGCAGCAGGCTCACCGAAATCATCTGCAGCGCCTGCAACGCGCCGGATGTGACCAGCACCTGGCTTGCCGTGCAGTCGACGCCGGTGGCGCGCATGTGCGCCGCGATGGCCTCGCGCAGTTCGGGCAGGCCTTCGGGCGGCGGGTAGCCGAGCGTTTCGATCTCGTCCGCCGCCTCGCCGAGCACCTGCCGCCACATGGCTTTCGGAAAGAGCCGCGGGTCGAGCTCGCCGGTGCCGATGCGCGTCATGTTCGGCGTGAACTCGTACCGGTTGATGGCTTGGATGGTGTCGTTGTTGGCTTTGAAGAAGCCGGAATCCACGTAATCGGCCCAGTCGGGCGCGCCCGGCAGCATCAGCGACCACGTGTTGCTGACGATTCGCGTGCCCGCTCCATGCTGCCCTTCGACGATGCCGTAGTCGGACAGCTCGTTGATGGCTGCGATGACGGTGGACCGGTTCACGCCGAACCATTCGGCGAGCGCGCGTTGCGACGGCAGACGCGAGCCAATCGGCCAGTTGCCGCTGTGCACCTGTTCGCACATGTATCCGACGATTTGTTCGGTGACGGGTTCGCCGGTGGTACGGTCCGGTTTCCAATCGATGTTCAGCGGCGCGATGCGTGCCATGACGCTCCTTCACATTGGTGGTGTCGGTATGGTTCGGCGTTTTCCGTGGTCGGCGCATCTGCTTTCTGACAGTGGACCGTCCTGCGATTGGCTGAGCCAAACCTCAGCTTTTGGCTGGTTGCCTATTGTAGCAACACCTATACAATATGACACTGGTTACGTTGTTTTTCGCAGAATAGAGGTTTTTCCTGCGATTACAAAATGAGTAATTTGGTTGGTTTTGGCTGGGTTGATTACAACCAACCAAATATGTTTGGATGGATAAGAGGCGAGTATGGGATTCTTTTTCCAAGGGCTGACGTTGGGATTGGCGTATGTCGCGCCGATCGGTATGCAGAATCTGTTCGTCATCGATTCGGCGCTGACCAAGCCGCGCCGCCGCGCGCTGCTGACCGCGCTGATCGTACTGTTCTTCGACGTGTCGTTGTCGCTGTCCTGCTTTTTCGGCATCGGCAAGCTCATGCAGGACCACGCATGGCTGAAGCTGGCCATTCTGGCGATCGGCGGCTTGGTGGTCATCCGTATCGGCGCGGGTCTGCTGTTTCCCGGCAAGGGTGGCGATGATGGCGCCGCGCAAACGCCGCAGTCGCAGACCTCGCAATCGCAGGGCCTTGCGCAACGCGTCACTTCGAAATTCGGCGGCGACAGCGAGCTGCTGCACACCATCGTCACCGCCGGTGTGGTGACGTGGTGCAATCCGCAGGCCATCATCGACGGCACGCTGATGCTCGGCGCGTTCAGCGCGACGCTTACCGTCGGTCAGTCCACGCCGTTCATCACCGGCGTGGAAACCGCGTCGGCACTGTGGTTCTTCGGCATCACCCTGCTGGTGTCGCTGTTCAGCCACAAGTTCAGCCCGCGAATCGTCACCGCGATGAACCGCGTGTGTGGCGCGGTGGTGGTGCTGTACGGCGTCAAACTACTAGCTGATTTCGTGATGGCCGTGCTGTAATCCCCGATAGCCGTCCGGTTCCGCAAAAACGTATGCCCGTCCGTGTTTTGCTGCCCGAGCTGAGTGGTTGGGTTAACAAAATGCGGACGGGCAGTGCTTTTTCAGCCGAGGAAGGCGAGCTCCTCGTCAGTGAGTTCGAGCTCGTCGGCCTTCAGGGAGTCGAGGATGGTTTCGGGACGGTGTGCGCCCGGAATCACGAACATGTGGTCGCCCTTGGCCAGCTCCCAAGCCAGCACCACGCGCTGGTAGCTCACGCCATGCTTGGCGGCCACTTCGCGGAACGGGTCGAACAGGTGCTCGTCGTACGGGTGGCGGTAGCCGCCGAGCGGACTCCAGCACACGAAGGCGAGACCTTCCTTCGCGCAGTATTCCAACGTGTCCTGGGTTTCCAGATGGATCGGCGAATACTGGTTCTGCACGGCAACGAGCTTGTCGCCGAGAATCTCCTGTGCGATTTTGAGCTGTTCGATGCTCACGTTGGACACACCCGCCCACTGGGCAACGCCCTGGTCGAGCAGCGCCTTGATACCTTCGCAGGACTCGTTGTACGGCACTTCCGGATCGTGGCGATGCAGGTAGAGCAGGTCGATCGAGTCGACGCCGAGCGCCTGCGCGGACTGCTTGCCGTATTCGATGAGGTGTTCCGGCTTGCCGTCGCGCGGCCAGATCGGCTTGTCGCCATCCCACGCGCGGCGCAGACCGACCTTGGTGGCCACGGTGACTTCCTCACGCGGCCCCTTCCATGTGTCCAGCGCTTCGCGGACCAGCTTTTCGCCGGTCTGTTCCTCTTCGCCCGGCGTGTAGTAGGCCCATGCCGTGTCGATGTGGCGGCAGCCGGCGTCAAGCGAGGCGTGCAGGGTTTCGATGCCGACGTCGTGGCCCCGGTTGTTTTCAATGGTTAGCGGCATCTCGCCGTGGCCGATGGCGGTGGTATGGAATGGTCCGAGATTACGGAACAACGTCATGTCTTCTCCTTCGAAAGTGGTGTCTTCCGGCAGACGCGAGCCGGTTGGAGCCGGGTCGGAACCAAGTCGGACGGCATCTCGTTCAGGTTCTGCCAATGGAAAAGCCTACCAATCGCCATGGGCGAAAGGTAGGCTTTTCAAGCCGGACCGGGCGTGGGCAAACACAATGCCGACAATCGCAATGTCATAGGGCGTCACGTTGTCCGACGGCGGGCGGCATGTCGTGGATCAGCGGCCACCGCCGCCTCCACCGCCGCCGCCTCCGCCACCGCCGCCGAAGCCGCCACCGGAGAAGGATCCGCCAGATCCACCGGATGACGATGGAGCCGCAGCGGAAATCGTGGAACTCACCGAAGCGAATCCAGAGCTGATCTGCGAACCGATGTCACCGATGCCGCCCATGAATTGCGTACCGCCATACATACCACCCGGCATCATGCCATTCGTATTGATCGGACCGTTCCACGCCTGGGAACGATAGGTCCAATAGCCCAAGGAGTCATAACCGTAGGTGTCAAGCCATTGCGGGTCGTTGACTTCGGGGTAGGCGCGGGCGAATTCCCTCGCTACCTTCTCGGAGATGCCGAACGCCGCCGCGTAGACCATGTACCAGTTCCATAGCGTCAAATCAAGGGCTCCGCGATTGGAGAAATTGGAGAAATCTTCCATATAGCGTTTGAGTCCCAAGCATTCGCCGGCATACTGCTGGCCGCGTTCGGTGATGCCTTCCGATCGGCCCGCGGCCATGCAGAAGACGCCGATACAGATGAACGGCACGCCCAAGCACAGCGCCATCGCGATATTGCTCGCACCGTTGGCGAATATACCAATAGCGCCGATGACCATCAGACATAGGCTCGGCACCAACCACCGTCCGTTCACGCTCTTCACCGCGCCAAGCGCTCCGAATTCGAGGTCACAGGCGCTCTTGAACCGATTCAGGGACTGGTAGCCCTCCTCCCAGTCGGAGCAGGCCGTGTCCATCTGGTTGAAGTCGAACACCGGCGAGCCGACGCGCATGGAGATGCCGATCAGCAGTTCCAGACAGGCTTCCTCGGACTGGCTCAGACCGAGGGTGTTGCGATGGGAAAGCGCGGCCGGCATGATCACCAGAGTGCTGGTGGAAGCCGTGGCCTTGGCTCGATTGGGATCGGAAGCAATCATGCGGGCGAGGTCGGAGGCGTTGGCTTGGCTCAAGTCGATGCCCTGGTACAGGCTGGATGGCCCCGGGTAGACGGCAAGCGCCTTCTTGACCACCAACGCCAGTATCGTCGCCGTCATGGCACGCGATGACCGGTCACCTACGGATTCGTCCACCACGTCGATCAGATGCGCGCTGGCCGCAGGGCTGACCTGCGGCGGATCGCGCCAATATTCGATGCCGCCTTGGTAACGGGCCTCGCGGTTCGCCGACAGCACGCCACGAATCGCCAGCACGCAGCATAGCACTCCGATTATCAGACAGATCAACCAGCCTGCGACGGTGAGCTGTGCCTTCAACCGTTGTCGGTCACGCCACTGCCGTTCCTTGGCGGCCTCCGTGGATTTCAGTTCGTCGAGATAATCGCCGGACTGCGTACGTTCGACGCCGGCAGCGCCTGTGTTGTCGAAGGCCGCGACGAGGTCGACATATTGGTTGGTGCGCAGGTCGCTGATGGTGAAATGCAATGTGCCGTCCGCATCGCGCGATGTCTGGGAGGTGGCTTCGGTATGCAGCCACGCCCACGAATTGTTGGAGGCGATGCCTTTGGGGAAACGCACGGTGCCGGTGACCTTGCCGGCCGGCACCTGGTTGTTTTCAGGGAACATCTCCCACATGAGATTCGTCACGTCGCTATGCCGCGTGCCCATGTCATGGAACGTCATGCTCACATCGAACTTGAGGCTGCTCTGTTTGACGGTGGCGGGGATGTTCCAGCCGATCTCGATGTTCTTCTGCTCGCCGGAACCATTCGGGTCGATGCCGTCGGTAGTGGGATCGAACGGCTGCGGCGAGTCGGAACCGGCCGTGACGTCGGCGATGTACCAGTGGCCGGCATAGGTCGAGTCCCATGTGCCGTCGGATATGCCGGATGGCAATTGTGGATCGGTCTGCGTATATTCCTCGCCTGTGGATGCGTTGGTCACGGAGATGTCGGTGATGTTCGTCAGATCTTGGTTGCGCAGTTTGAACGTCAGATACAGCTGTTTCCACGGCTTGGTGTCACCGTTGCCGTCCTCGCGGCGCTTCAGCTGGTAGTCCAGATGCTCTGTGAATCTAATGTCGCCGTTGCTTTGCAGCCGTGCATCGAAGTCGACGGAGCGGTAGCTCAGGTCCGCCTCGTCGCCGGATATGACGAATACCGCAAGGATGATGGCAACCACCGCCACCAGCGCACTGAACGCGGCGATTAGCCCGCGTCCGTACCGTTTACCGTTCATTGTTCACCCCTTCCTGCTCTCTACGACTGGCCAATGCGGCCATGGTGCGTTTGCCAGTACGTCTGTTTCATCGGCCTCCGAACGAACCGCCGCCGGAGCCGCCGGACGATCCTCCGAAACCGCCGCCGGAGAAGGAACCACCGGAACCGCCGAAGCTTCCGGAACCTCCGGATGAGGAGGATGGGGCCGCCGCGGAGATCGTGCTGCGCACATCGGCGAAACTGGAACTCAGCTGCGCACCGAGATCGCCGAAATTCGCGCTGAATGCGGCCGGATCAATCGTGGAGGCGCCAAGCGACGTGCCGACGGATGCGCCAAGCAGGCTGCTGGAACGCAAGGGCATGTACATGTACGAGGTGCCGGCATGCTCATCCAACCACTGCGGATCGGCCACTTCGGGATATGCTCTGGCTAGCTGGGCCATCGCCTTCTTGGAAATGCCGAACGCGGTGGCATACACCATGTACCGGCCCCACAACGTCATGTCGAGCACGCCTCGGTCGGTGAAATCGCTGAAATCCGTAAGATAGCGTTTCAATCCGGCGACTTGCCCACCATAGCGTTGCCCCTCATCGGTCAGCACATAGCGTTTCCCGTATGCTGCGGCGAAAGCGAAAAGCGCGACCACCGGAACGCAGACGACCAGCGCCACGGCAAGCTCACCGTCCTGCACGTATTTCAACGCCAGGAAGAAGGCGAACGCAATACCCAGCCCACTGAACAGATAGCTGAGCAATCCCATAGGCTTGACGGCATGTAAGTCATCGAATTCCATGGAGCACGCGTTGTCGAAGGTTTCCAACAGCTTGTAACCGCTCGAATAGTGTTTGAAGGCCTTGCTCATCTGTTTCAAATCAAACACCTGCGCATCATGCAGACGCGATGACGCTTTAAGCAGGATGTCAAGCACCGCTCTTTCGGAGGAACTGAGCAGCAACGAACCGATGTCGTCACACACCACCGGCATGATAGCGATGGTGCTGGTCTTCTTCAGTTTGCGCGCGGACGCCGCATTGGAACCGAGCATGCCAGCCACCGAAGCCGCGCTCGTCGTGGTCAAATCAATGCCGTTATACAGGTCCACCGACCCCGGATAGATGGCGATCGCACCTTTCGAGGCAAGCGACATCACCGTGGCGGACATCTGTCTGTTGGCCAGTTTGTCGGCGTTCTTGGTCTTGCCGGAACCGAATATCGAGGAGGATGCGCTCATGATATCCTCCATCTTCGCGGCGGCTGCTGGACTTAGGTCAGGCAGGTCCCGCCAGTATTCGATATCGCCCTTGTATTGCGATTTGCGGAAGCTGACGATGGCGAAATACAGCGCCGCCACAGCAAGCGCGATGCCGATCAACGCCGCGAATATCCAGCCGGCCACCCGTTTGACGGCCTTCGTATGCTGACTGGACCTCCATTCCCGTTCCTGTTTGGTTTCATCGTCGATAAGCCGTTGCTTGTATGCGCCGGACTTGGTGCGTGCCACGCCTTGCGCTTGCGAGGCATCGAACATGGCCACGACATCCAAATAGTCGCCGGCGCGCACATCATTGGCGGAGAACATCAGGGAACCATTATCGCCGCGGTTCGTGGTGGAGGTATTTTTGGTGTGCAGCCATGCCCACGAATTCTTGCCGTTAATGCCGTTGGGGAATGTGACTTTGCCCGTCACCGTACCGATGGGAATCTGGTTTTCCTCGCCGAACGGCTCCCATTGGAAGGAGACGACGTCGTCATAGGCGGTGCTCACGCCATGCAGCGTCATGGATACATCGAATTTGAGACTGTCCTCGGATACGGTTTGTGGAATATTCCAACCGATTTCAAGTGTTTTGTCGGCCTGACCGTCATCACTTAACCCATCGGTCTGCGGATTGAACGGCTGAGGATCGTTCTCATCCTCAGTGACGTCCACGATGTACCACCGTCCCGCATGCTCGTCGTTCCAGTTGTCGGCATTGTCGGGGAAGACGAAGTCGCCCTGGCGGTATGTCTCGCCGTTGGATACGTCCTTGACCCCAATATCGCTGATATCCGTGAGATTCTTGGATTTCAGCGTATACCGCTGATACATCTGCTTCCAGTCACGGCCACGGTCCTTCAGCCTCATGTCGATATGCTGCGTGACTTTGAGATCGCCGTTCCTCTGCACCGCCACGTCGTAGTCAAGCGTGCGGTAGCTTAAATCGGGTTCCTCATCGGAGGTCTGCGCATTGATGAGCACGATGCCCAACATCGTCAACGTGACCACAATCGTGGACAGCAGACTGACCAACGTACGTCTGATATTCATCGGCGGTATCTCTGTTTTTTCTCAAGGGTCCTCAAGCACCAACGCATGGTCTCGGCGTCAACGGACCGTAATACAGGAAAGGGAGTGCTGGCAAGACATCACACCTCGTCAGCGCTCCCCTTTCTTGTATGGAAACGTTCAGAACTTGACTTGCGGAGCCTGACGGTCCGCTTCGTCGATCTGGAAGTAGGAGGCCTGCTCGAAGTGGAACAGTCCGGCGATGATGTTGGTCGGCACGACCTCGATCTTGGTGTTGTACTTCTGCACCACATCGTTATAGAACTGGCGGGCGTAGGCGATTTTCTCCTCGAGCGCCTTGAGCTGGGCCTGCAGGTCCAGGAAGTTCTGGTTGGCCTGCAGCTGCGGATACGCTTCGGCCACGGCCTGGAGGTTCATGATCGCGCGGCTCAGCTGGTTTTCGGCTTGGATGCGCTGTGCCACATCACCGGACTGCGCCGCCTGGAGTGCGCTGGCGCGGGCCTGGGTCACCTGTGTGAACACCTGCGATTCATGGGCAGCGTACCCCTTGACGGTCTCCACGAGATTCGGGATGAGGTCGGCGCGCTGCTTGAGCTGTACGTCGATCTGCGCCCAGCCGTTTTTGACGCGATTGCGCAATGTGACCAGACCGTTGTAGGCGGACACTCCCCACAGCACTATCAGGACGATGACAATGAGTGCAATAATGCCGAATATCATGTGAAAATCCTTGCTTCTTTGCTTGTTTATTTGTCTAATTTTCGCATGAGGGCTACACATTTCGTTGTATTGTCGGCTTTTCCATGCACCCGTAAATCGATTGATACCAATATTCGCACAGCATGTCGAACGTACGAAAAACCCACCCCTTACGGAGTGGGTTTTTCGTTAGATTACCTATCGGCTTCGCTGCGAAGGATCCGTGAGAAGACGTCAGTCTTCGAATGCTGAGCCGTCAAGCGAGAAGCCCAGTGGGCTTCTCGTAGGTGAAGTGAGCAGCTTCGCTGCGAAGGATCCGTGAGAAGACGTCAGTCTTCGAACGGATCAAAGTCGCGGCGCACGCGGCGACGCGGACGCTCGGAGCGCTCTTCGCGATCGGCACGGTACTCGTCGTAGTTCTCGTCGGCGGCGTAACGCGGGTTGCGGTCGTCACGACGGCTACCACGGCGACGGTCGGAACGGCGGTCATCGCGATCGTAGTCGCGATCGTCACGGTCGGAACGACGGCGACGCGGACGATCATCATAATCACGATCATCGCGATCGGAACGGGACGAACGGCGGTCGTCACGATCGTAGTCGCGATCGTCACGGTCGGAACGACGGCGACGCGGACGATCATCATAATCACGATCGTCATCGCGGTCGGAACGACGGCGACGCGGACGATCATCATAATCGCGATCATCGCGATCATCGGAACGACGGCGGTCGTCACGACGTCCACGGCCGCCACGGCGGTCATCGCGATCGCCACGGTCACGACGCGGAGCGGAGGATTCCTGATCCTCGAAGCCCGGGACGGCAAGGGAGATCTTGCCGCGATCGTCAACACCCTGCACGACCACCTCAACGGTGTCGCCTTCCTTGAGCACGTCTTCGACGGCGTCGATGCGCTCGCCGTTGGCGAGGTTGCGGATCTGGGAGATGTGCAGCAGACCGTCGGTGCCCGGGGTCAGGTTCACGAAGGCGCCGAAGGAGGTGGTCTTCACGACCTTGCCGTTGTAGGTCTCGCCGGCTTCCGGCACGTGCGGGTTGGCGATCTGGTCGATGATCTCCTTGGCCTTCTCGGCGGCCTCGCCGCCTTCGGAGGAGATGTACACGGTGCCGTCATCCTCGATGGCGATTTCGGCGCCGGTGTCTTCCTGGATCTGGTTGATCATCTTGCCCTTCGGTCCGATGACCTCGCCGATCTTGTCCACCGGAACGGTGGTGGTGATGATGCGCGGCGCGTACGGGCTCATCTCGGCCGGGCCGTCGATGCACTCGTTGATGACTTCGAGGATGGTGGTGCGGGCTTCCTTGGCCTGCTGCAGGGCGGACGCCAGGATGTCGGCCGGAATGCCGTCGAGCTTGGTGTCGAGCTGCAGGGCGGTGATGAATTCGGAGGTGCCGGCCACCTTGAAGTCCATGTCGCCGAAGGCGTCTTCGGCGCCGAGGATGTCGGTGAGCGTCTTGTAGATGTGCTGGCCGTCGACGTCGCCGGACACGAGGCCCATGGCGATGCCTGCGACCGGAGCCTTCAGCGGAACGCCAGCGGCGAGCAGGGACAGCGTGGAGGCGCAGACGGAACCCATGGAGGTGGAACCGTTGGAGCCGATTGCCTCGGAGACCTGACGGATGGCGTACGGGAACTCCTCACGGCTCGGCAGCACCGGCACGAGGGCCTTCTCGGCGAGGGCGCCATGGCCGATCTCGCGGCGCTTCGGGGAACCGACGCGGCCGGTCTCACCGGTGGAGTACGGCGGCATTTCGTAGTTGTGCATGTAGCGCTTGGACTGCGGGCCGGACAGCGCGTCGATTTGCTGCTCCATCTTGAGCATGTTCAGGGTGGTGACGCCCAGAATCTGGGTTTCGCCACGCTGGAACAGTGCGGAGCCATGCACGCGCGGCACGATGTCCACTTCGGCGGACAGGGTGCGGATGTCACGCAGGCCACGGCCGTCGATGCGGTAGTCCTGGGTCAGGATGCGGCGACGCACGATCTGGCGCTGCAGCTCCTTGAACGCGTTGCCGATTTCCTTGTCCTTCTCGGCGTCTTCCATGTCGGTGAACTCGCCGGCGAGGGTGGCCTTGACGCCTTCCTTGATCTCGTGGATGCGGTCCTGGCGCGGCAGCTTTTCGGCGATGGACAGGGCTTCGTCGAGGTCGGCGTGGGCGATCTCGTCGATGCGGTTGTACAGATCCTCGGTGTACTCCGGGAAGAGCTGGAATTCCTTGGTTTCCTTCGCAGCGATCTTCTTGAGTTCGGCCTGAGCCTCGCAGATCACCTTGATGAACGGCTTAGCGGCTTCAAGACCGCCGGCGACGACTTCCTCGTCCGGCTTGGTCTGGCCTTCGTCGTAGATGAGGTGCCATGCGTTCTTGCCGGCACCGGCTTCGATCATGGCGATGGCGACGTCGCCGTTCTCGACAACGCGGCCGGCGACCACGATTTCGAACACGGCGCGTTCGCGCTCGCTCCAGCGCGGGAAGGCGACCCACTGGCCGTCGATCAGGGCCAGACGCACGCCGGAGACCGGGCCTTCGAACGGCAGGCCGGAGATCATGGTGGAGGCGGAGGCGGCGTTCAGTGCGACAACGTCGTATGCGTCATCCGGGTTGACGGCGAGCACGGTTTCGACGACCTGCACTTCGTTGCGCAGCGTGTGCGGGAACAGCGGGCGCAGCGGACGGTCGATGATGCGGCAGGCCAGGATGGCTTCGGAGCTCGGACGGCCTTCACGGCGGAAGAACGAGCCCGGGATCTTGCCGGCTGCGTACATCTTCTCTTCCACGTCCACTGTCAGCGGGAAGAAGTCGTAGTTCTCCTTCGGGCTGGAACCGGCGGTGGTGGTGGACAGAATCATCGAATCATCGTCAAGATAGGCGGCGACGGCACCATCCGCCTGCTGGGCGAGACGACCGGTCTCGAAGCGCAGCGTGCGCTTGCCGAATGAACCATTATCGATTACGGCTTCAACAGCCTTGATTTCGGGACCCTCCATAGGGTTCCTCCTTTGTTTTCTTTTCTTGTGTACCTACTATCGGCAGTCCTCTTCAGCGGACTCCAACCGATTCCTACATGCGTGACGCGGCGTTACCTCCGCCGCTTCCTCATCTCTAGATTCTAGACCTCGTGCGCCCCAAACCTCGGGCCTTCAAACTGTCTGTTCCTTGAACTCGGCTGTCATGCAAAAAACGCCCGGGCGCCATGTGACGCTCGGGCGGAAGAATGTTATCGGCGCAGACCCAGACGCTCGATCAGGGAGCGGTAACGGTTGATGTCAACGCGCTTGAGGTAATCAAGCATACGACGACGGTCGCCGACCATCAGCAGCAGACCACGACGGGAGTGGTGATCGTGCTTGTGCTCCTTGAGGTGCTCGGTCAGATCAGCGATGCGCTTGGTGAGCAGAGCAACCTGGACCTCCGGGGAGCCGGTGTCACCCTCGTGGGTTGCGTAGGTCTTGATGATTTCCTGCTTTTCCTCAGCCGTAAGTGCCACGGCATCCTCCTTATATTGCTGCGCGGTGCTGCCGGCCCAATACCGGCGCGCTCTCTATCCGCGGGCGAAACACGCCAAGGGAACATCTTACACGACGTCCGGACCAAAATCGCCGGCCGATATTTCCGCCCCCGCCGACGGCCGTTCTTCACGTCACGCCATGGACGTGAGCAGACCTCCGAACAACACCACGGCAAGCGCGACGAGTTCGATTGCGAAGAACAATAGGAACGAGGCCCAGCTGCGTGTGAGGACGTTGAGCTTCGATTCCTTCTTGATGCACACCAGCAGGCCCACCCAGAGCACCGCGTAGACCGCGACACCGAAACCGGCGGCGATGATGCCGAGATTCGCGGCGTTCGCCAGTCCGGCCGCCTCACCGTACATCACGTAGGTGGCGTTCCAGAAGTTGAAGCTCAGCAGGCACATGCCGGCGACGAATTGCTCCGCGGCAAGGCCGATCACGAAAATGGCCCCCCACAGCCATTTCTTCGCGTCCGCGACCATCAGTCCGAGTCCGGTGAGCGCCACGATGGTCACCGTCCATGAAATCAGCGCCACGCCTTTGGGATCGAGGAAATTCAGGTTCGCCACCATCCATGAGGCGTCCCGCACCGCGATGTCGCGTCCCCACCAGTACGGCGCGATCATGGCCAGCAGCACCAATGCCATGAACAGAATCCAGCGGACCGGATGCGATTTGCGGCGTTCGATGTCGGCCAAGGACAGGTCCGACGGTTCGATGGACGCCGTCGGGTGTTTGGAGACGTCGACGGTCTCGACCACGCCATCCACGACTTCCGTTGCCTTGTTGCGTTCCTTCTGACCCATGTTCCGCTCCGTATATATTGCGATATCTTGCGATTGCGCCGCCGCACGCCGCGGCCCGTTCCAGCATACCCGGGCAATCGTATGCCCGGGCATACGGATATACGAAAGGCGTGCCTTGAGGCACGCCTTCTTCTTCTCTGATGTTGTTGTGGAGCGGATGACGGGAATCGAACCCGCGTAATCAGTTTGGAAGACTGAGGCTCTACCATTGAGCTACATCCGCGTGTTGCCGCTACGTCCGAAGCCGACACGAAACGACTCGAGCTATTATACACATCCCACCAACTTTTGCAAGCGGGAATGGCATTTCAGATTTCGAGCATGACCACGGCGGAGGCGATCGGCCCGTCATGGCTTATGGAGATGGAGATATCGTACGACTGGCGCACCGGATCCAACGGCAGGCCCAACGACTGCTGCACCTTGCGTTGCACTTCGGAGGACAGTATGACGCGCGGCACGCCGTGGGAATCGTCGAGAATTTCGATGCGCACCCATGGGAAGTTGTCGAGCGTGTACGGATATGCGACTTCGGCGCCGTCTTTCGCATGCCGCGAAATGGCCGCGCACCACGCTTTCAGGAACGCCTCCTTGCCTGCCCAGCGGGCGGCGAGGTGCACCGCCTCGTCATCATGCTTGAGTTGCGACCGTTGCGCCGTCTGCCATATCTCGCGCATGGAGAACAGATTGCGCATACGCGTCCCCGGCTCATTCAGCTGCTTGGTGAACGCAGGCACGTCAACGACGTCATGCCCTAGACCCAGCATTCCTCCGCCTTCCTAGGAATTATTAATCGGGGTTACCCCGGGAATGCCCCGACCATGTCATATGGAAAAGGGCGATACATCTGTGCAGAAGTATCGCCCTTTTCTTATCAGGCCGTCATCATTTGCCCATATTTAGGACAGATTTCGACGTAGCCGTCTCACGCTTCGAAATAGCCGGTGGACGCGAGGCGCGCGTTCGGATCGAGCAGCATGGCCTTCTCCACTTCGTGCGCGTCGTAGCCGCGGCCGTCCTCGTGGAAGCGGCGGTTGTCGATCGGCTCGTAGAGCGCGGCGCGCCCCATCATGCCCTCTTCAAGGCGACGCTGGCCGGCGGCGAGACGTGCGTTGGCACGGTCGCGCCATTCGTTCAGCGCGTCCTCGCCGACGGTGTTCGCCACGGAAGCCTCGAAGGCGCCCGGGTTGACGATCGCGGCGAAGCCGGAGACGTGGCCGAAGCCGAGCGACGTGGCCAGGCCGGCCTTGACGGAACCGACCTTCAGCGGCTCGCGCAGCCAGACCATGTGGTCGTCGCGCTTGAGCTTCGGGTCGACGCAGTCGAGGGCCGCGTTCGCCGGAACGACGCCGGACTTGAACAGCTGGGTCAGGCCGTTGACCTGGAAGATGCAGGCACCGCCCTTGGCATGGCCGGTGAGCGACTTCTGGGAGATCACGAACAGCGGGTTGCCGTCGGTGCGGCCGATGGCGTGGGCCAGCGTGTTGTGCAGTTCGGACTCGTTCGGGTCGTTGGCGTTGGTGGACGTGTCGTGCTTGGAGACCACGGCGATGTCGTCCGGCGTGACGCCGAGCTTGGCGAGGTCGTGCACGAGCTTGGAGTCCTTGCCGCCCATGCCAGCTGCGAGCGCGCCCAGTCCCGGAGCCGGGATGGAGGTGTGCGCGCCGTCGGCGTAGGAGTGGACGAATCCGACCACGCCGGCGACCGGCAGGCCGAGCTTCAGCGCGATGTCACCGCGCGTCAGCAGGATGGTGCCGCCGCCCTGCGATTCGACGAAGCCGCCGCGACGACGGTCGTTGGCACGGGAGAAGAAGCGCGCGTCGATGCCCTTGGCGTACATCTCCTCGGAGTTGGCGGTGGCGTTCATGTTGCCGAAGCCGATCACGGATTCCACGCCGATGTCGTCGATCGCGCCGGTGACCACGAAGTCGGCCTTGCCGAGGGCGATCTTGTCGGCGCCTTCCTCAAGGGAGACGGCGGCGGTGGCGCAGGCGGAGACCGGCTGGATCATGTTGCCGTAGCCGCCGATGTAGGACTGCATCACGTGGGCCGCGACGACGTTCGGCAGGGCTTCCTGCAGGATGTCGGTCGGAATCTCGTGGTTGAGGAACCGGTCGAGGTACAGCTTCCTCATGGAGGCCATGCCGCCGAAGCCGGTGCCCTGCGTGGAGGCCACCATGGACGGGTGCACGGCTTCGAGGATCTCGGCCGGGGTGAAGCCCGCGGACAGGTAGGCGTCGACCGTGGTGACGATGTTCCACAGGGCGATCTTGTCCACGTCGCCGACCATGGAGGCCGGAATGCCCCACTTGACCGGGTCGAAGCCCTTCGGGAACTGGCCGCCGACGGTGCGGGTCATGGCCGCGCGGCGAGGCACGCGGATCATGGAGCCGGCGTGGCGGGTGACGTTCCACTCGCCGGATTCGGCGTCGGCCGCGTAGCTGGTGTGGGCTTCGTCGAGCTTGACGTATTCCTCGGCGATCTCACGGGTCGGAACGGAGAAGGTCACATCGTGGTCGAGGAACACCTCGGCCTCCTCCTCGTCGGCACCGTCCTTGTAATCGTTGCCCATGCCCTCTTCGAACGGACGCACGCCGGAGCGGGCCACGACCTCGTCGTGGTAGCGTTCGGCGATGTCCTCTTCGGGCACCAGGTTGCCGTCGGTGTCGTACCAGCCCGGCTTCGGACTGTCGTTCCAGGTCAGCAGGCCCATGTTCCAAGCCAGTTCGAGCACCGCGCCGGCGGACAGGTCGACCTTGCCGTCGGAGTGGATGCCGAGTTCGGCTTCGAAACGGGTGCGGCCGGAGCCCCACGGACCCAGCTCGCCGATGGAGACGATGACGATCTCGTCTTCCGGACGGGCGGTGACGTGCTGCCAATCCTTCAGATCGACCTTCGCCTGACGCGGGGCGCGCGGGCTCGGCAGCGCCTTGATCAGCGTTGCCGCAGCGGCACAATCGCCCTGCTTGTCCTCATCGCCGGCTTCGGCGGCAGCGGCCTTGGCCGCGTCCTCCATGGCTTCGGCGCGCAGTGCCTTGATGTCGATCGGCTCGCTGCCGAGGCCGCCGGTCAGGTCCACGTCGAGCGGGGCCTTGACGGCCTGCTCGCGGGATTCCTTGGTGGACAGCTCGAGCAGCTTGACCGCGATTTCGGCGGTGGAGTAGGTCTTCAGGCCGTGACGTTCCACGACTTCGACCAGCGGATCGTTGCCGCCCATCAGGCCGGTGCCACGCACCCAGCCGATCTTCGGATGGGCGAAGGTGACGCGGCTGGACCACACCTTTTCGGCGCGGGCGCGGTTGACGATCGCGTCGAAGGCGCTCTTGACCTCGCCGTACGCGCCGTCGCCGCCGAAGACGCCACGGTTCGGGGAGCCCGGCAGGATCACATGCAGCTTGTGCTGCACGTCGGTGTCGGCGCCAATCTTCGCGAAGCCGGTGATCGCACGTTCCACACCCCACAGCATGAGGCGCGCCTGCGATTCGAACAGTTCGCCGGAATCGGCCAACGTGCCGTGCACCGGCGGAGCGGCGAACGGGAAGAACAGGCTCGGCTCGTAGGCGGGCTTCAAAATCGTGGTGGTCGCGCCGGAGGTCTTCTTCTGCACGTTGCCGACCCACTTCACAAGCGCGTCCACGTCACGGTAGCTGGAGAGGTTCGCCGGAACGAGCCACAGCTTGGCGTCACCGGTGGCGTGCTCGCGGTAGGTCTGCTTGGCCCATGCCTTCACGCTCTGCCTGAAGCTATGCGAGGTGGCCACGACGGTCGCGCCGCCGGCCAGCAGGCCGTTGACGACCTGCGCGGCGATGGAGTTCGGGGCAACGCCGGTCACGACGGCGATATCGCCTGCGAAACGGCTTGCTTCGGCGGATTCGTCCGTCTGCTCGAGCGCCTCGCCGGCCACGCGCTTGAACGCGGCGGCAAGCTCGGCGTCAGCGGTCTTGCCCGCGTACCATGCGGCTTCATCGGCGACGGCCTTGCCCAGGCCGATGAAGCTGCCGTCCAGTGCGGAGGCGTCGTTGTCGTAGTAGGCGCGGGACAGGTCCTCGCGTGCGGATGCCCAACGGTCGTCGAACAGGATGGCCTTGCGCTCGTCGAAGCGCGGTTCGACCTGCTTCGGCCAGTCGGAGCCGAGCTCGGCTTCGACGGCGGCCACCACGGCGGCGTTCTCGTCGGCAGAGTCGTCGGCCACCGGAGCGGTGACGCCCAGCTGGTTCAGCACGAACCTGGCGGTGGAGGCGAGCACGCCGTCGGCACCGGTCACCTTGGCCGCGAACGCGTCCAGGGCTGCGGAATCGACCACGGCACCGCCGGCTGCGCCACCTGCGCTCGGCATGGCGACGGCCACGCCCTTGTCGGAGGCGACCTTCTGCACGGCCGCGTCGATCAGCGCGTTGGCGGCGGCCGCGTTGGAAGCGGCTTCGGTGCTCAGCGAGGCGAGGTCGCCACCGCGGGAGCTGGCGCCTTCGCGGGTTTCCAGCACAAGGGCTGCGACCACGTGGGAGGCCCAGCCTTCGCCGAGCTGCCAGGTGTCGGTCACGCGCTTGGTGATCTGGCCGAGCTTCACGCCGGCGGCGCCGAACAGGCCGCGCACACGGTCGCGGACGATGTCGGACAGCACCGGACCGAACGCCTTGTAGTTCGGAGCGACCTTGTTGACCAGCGCACTCAGCGCCTTGACGGTCGCTTCGGCGGCGCCGTCCACGGAAGCCACGCCCAGCTCGGAGCTGATGTCCATGAGCAGCTGGTTACGGCGAGAGGAGACGCCGTTGGTCAGGGTGTCGGTGGTGTCGGATTCGCCGATCTGGTCCGGACGCACCTTCGCCGAATATGCCAGCAGCATGGCGATCGCGTCGGAAGCGTTGAACGGAATATCCGCGACGGCGGCGCCGGACGGAGCGCCGGCAGGTGCGGCCGGTGCGGCGACAGCCGGTGCTGCGGCGACGGGTGCTGCGGCGACTGCGGCAGGCGCTGCGGCGGCAGCGGACGGAGCCGAAGCTGCTGCCGGAGCGGCTGCGGCGGAATCGTCAGCATCGTCGTCGGCAACGAGGGAATCGGAATCGGTCATGTAGACGCGGCCTTCATCGCGGCCGACGTTGTAGACGGTCACGTCACGGCCGGCGAACTGCGGCAGGCGCAGCGTCTTGGCACCGAGGTTGGCGAGCGTCGGAGCGTTGCCGAGACCCACCTCGACGTACTCCTCCACGCCGAGGCCGCCCTGTTCGGTGGAACCGAACAGCAGCGCCTGGGTTTCGATCCAACGCACCGGGGAGGCGAACTGCCAGCTCAGCAGTTCGGTGAGCAGCAGACGGCCGAGCTTCTGGTCGTCCTCGGCGTAGGAATCCCACACCTTCGGATCGTCCAACGCGGCCTTGATGCGCTCGGACGGCACGACCTCGAGGATCTTCGCGGCGAATTCCTTGGTCATCTCGAACGGCACGGCCACCAGGTTCGGAATGTAACGGCCCACCAGACGGCCACGGTAGTCGATGTGCTTCGGCAGCAGCGCGTCAAGCTTGTCGCGGAACTCCGGCACACCCTTGCGCAGCAGCGTGGAGTGGAACGGCACGTCGATGCCCGGCACCAGCATGAACGCCGGCTTGCCACCGTATTCGGCGACGCGGCGGGCGGAATCGGCCTTCAGCGCCTTCAGACCGGCGATGGTGCCGGCCACGGCGTACTGCTGTCCGGCAAGGTTGTAGTTGACGATCTGCAGGAACTCGCCGGAAGCCTTCGAAACGGATTCGACGTATTCGCGCACGCCGTCGTCGCCCACGCCGAACTGGTTCGGACGAAGCGCGCCCATACGGTAGTTGGAACGGCCCTTCTCGTCACGCGGGATGAGGTGGTGCATGGTGGAGCCACGGTGGAACACGAGCTCAAGCACGGTTTCCAGCGGAATCACGCCGGCGAAGGAGCTCAGCGCGTTGTATTCGCCCAGTGAGTGGCCCGCGAAGTAGGCGGGCCAGATGTCCGCGCCGGCTTCACGCAGACGAGCGGTCTGGGCGAACGCCACGGTGGCGAGCGCCACCTGCGTGAACTGGGTCAGGTTGAGCAGGCCTTCCGGATGACGGTAGGTCACGCCGTTGGCGGTCAGTTCCTTCGGATTATCACGCACGACGGCGAGGATGGAGAAGCCGAGCTTCTCGCGGGTCACCTTGTCGGCGCGCTCCCACACCTCGCGTGCGGCCGGGGACTTGGCACGCTCGTCGAGCACCATGCCCTGCTTCTGGATGCCCTGGCCCGGGTAGACGAAGGCGGACTTCGGCGCACGCACGATGGCGGTGCCACGGGACACGATATTGCCGTCGATGCGGCTGGTCACTTCCAGCACCATGCCGGCATGCGCCACGCGGCCGACGCGTTCGATGGAGATCTCCACCTCGTCGTCGAGCTGCACCATGCCGTACATGTTGTACGTCCAGCCTGCGATCTCGTAATGCGCGCCCTTCTCGTCGAGCGCCTGCACCGCGTACTGGGCGGTGGCGGACAGCCACATGCCGTGCACGAGCGGCGCGGCGAGACCGGAGACGGCGGCACCGCGATGGGAGGTGTGAATCGGGTTGAAATCGCCGGAAGTACGGGCGAAGGCGGTCATCTCATGCGGAGCGACGACCTTCACACGACGCAGCAGACGGCGCGGAGTGCTTTCGATTTCGGCTTCGATTCCACCATAGTCGGGCGCTTCCGGCGGCAGCGCGTCGGAGTACGCGCGGCCGCGGATGGCGAAACGCTCGGTTTCGTTGGCAAGCAGCGTACCGTCCTGAGCGGTGTGCGTGACGTGGATGGTCACCACACGGCCGGAGGCGGATTCGAAGTAGTCGTCGGCCCAGCTGGTGAGCTCGATGCGCTCGCCGGTGTGCTTCAGCAGCTCGTCCTCGCTCACCTCGAGTTCGATGAGGTGGTCGAGATGCACGGCGTTGAGCAGGCCTTCGATGACCGGGAAGCCGTTGACGTACACGGAGCCGAGGGCCGCGTAGATGGCGGGCCAAGCCGGTCCGACGAGCGCGTCCGGGGCGATGCGGGACGGCACGAGGTCGCTCGGCAGCGCGCCGCCGGTGGCGGCCTCATGGTCGAAACCGAGGTTGGCGGACAGCGTGTAGCCGGTGTGCGCCTGGCCGAACGGGAAGGCGGTCTTGTCGGGCACTTCCTCGATCTGCGGCATGGCGGTGAGCTTGTCGCCGGTGATGGCGGTGTTGCCGATGCCCGCGGTGTCGGCGAGCATGCGGTAGACGTGCTCCGGCAGACGGTCGCGGTCCACGACCGGGAACAGGCCGGATTCGTTGCCGTCGACGTTCAGCGGAATGACGATGTCGCGTACGGCGTGCTTGGAGGCGCCGCCGTCCGGATCGTTGTCCCAGAAGGTGTCGAGATGGATGTCGAGGTCGTACTTTTCGACGCTGCCTTCAACGGCCACCTTGCGGATCTCGTAGTTGGCGTCGCCGTTGGCGGTGCCGTACGCCGGGTTGGCCATGAGGTGGCCGACCCAGGAGATGTTCGGGGATTTGCGGATGAATTCCTCGGCGGAGACGGCCGCGCCCAACTGGGCGAAGGCGGTCTTGTCGGCGCTCGCCGATTCGGCGGACACGCGCTTGACCATGGCGGCTTCGAAGCGGCCGAGGATGTCGGCCACCGGCTCGTCCACGGTGGTGATGCCGGCCACGGAGATCGGGCCGGGGATGATGCGCACGGAATCGGCGGAATAGCGGGAGTCCTCGGACTGCCACAGCTGGTCCTGGCCCCACCAACGCAGCAGGTCGTTGTCGATGACCGGCACGAACGGCATCGGCTTCGGATACTCGCGTACGAGCACCGGGAACCATGCCTCGTCCATCGGGGTGACGGTCAGTTTGCCGGCCTGCGGGTAGGTTTCGGCCAGCTTGGCGATCGCGGCGTTCGGATCGGCTTCGACGTCGGCGCGGGAAGCGAACAGCGATGCGAATTCGCCGCTTTCCTGCGTGGTGACGCGGGCTTCGATGCGCTGCAGCAGGTGCAGGAAGCGATCGGCGTAGGTTTCGTCCACCCACGGGAAGGAGAGGTCGGCGAAACGCTGGGCCCACTCAAGGTAGGTCATGGTCTTCAGATCGCCGAAATACGGCTTGGCGGTGGCGTTCAGCGCCGCGATGATCTCGTCGCGACGGCTTTCCAGCTCCTCCGGGTGCTTCATGACGCGCACCAGCAGGCGGCCGCAGCGGGCGGAGGAGTTCTCCAGCTCGTAGATGTCGGCGTGCAGGTGGCTCAGACCGGAGGTGACGCCGCCCTTGGCCTGGCCGGACGGCACCCACTGCTCGCCCAGTGGGGCGAACGGATCGTTGCCGTCGCCCTTGACCGGAATGCCCGGGGTGTTGACGAGCATCTGCTTGACTTCGGGGCTGGTGTGGGCTTCCTTGGCGGTCATGGCGGCGGTGCCGACGAGCACGCCGTCCACAGGCATGAGCGGACGGCCGTATTCGGTGGCCCATTCGCCGGTGATGTAGTCGGCGCCACGTTCCGGCGTGCCGATGCCACCGCCGACCACGAGCACGAGGTTGGACTGCTCGCGCACTTCGGCGTAGGTGCTCAGCAGCAAATCGTCAAGCGATTCCCAAGAGTGGTGGCCGCCTGCGGAGCCGCCTTCGACCTCGATGAGCACCTTGGTTGGCGCGACGGCCTTGGCGATGCGCACCACCTGGCGGATCTGGTCGACGGTGCCCGGCTTGAAGCTCACGTACGGGAATCCGTCGGCGTTGAGAGTGTGGATGAGTTCCACGGCCTCGTCGAATTCCGGAATGCCTGCGGAGACGACGACGCCGTCGATCGGCGTGCCGCTGGCGCGCTTCTTCGGCACGATGCGCTGGGAGCCGAACTGCAGGTTCCACAGGTAGCGGTCCATGAACATGGCGTTGAATTCGACGGTGCGGCCTTCCTCGAGTTCCTCCTCGAGCTTGGCCACGTGACGGTCGAACACGCTGGCGGTGACCTGGCCGCCGCCTGCGAGCTCGGCCCAGTAGCCGGCGTTGGCGGCAGCCGCCACGATCTCCGGCTCCACGGTGGTCGGGTCATGCCGGCCAGCAGCACCGGAGCCTTGCCGGTAAGTTCGGTGAACGCGGTGCGCACCTTGTCTCCGGCGGACGTGTGGATGATGCTCGGCGCGAAACGCGTCCAGTTCTGGGTGCGTTCCGGCAGGGTCTCAAGCGTGGAGAGCGCGCCGCGATCGGCCACGGTGGAGGCTTCCACCACGCCGACGCCGGTGCCCTGGGCCACGGTGGAGAACAGTTTGCCGACGGTGTTGCCCGGACCGAAGTCCAGCACCCACAGGGCGCTCGGATCGGTGGACTTCATCAGGGCGCGCACGCGGGCGGCCCAATCCACATGGTTGAGCAGCACTTCGGCGGCGAGCTCACGGGCATGGTCGGCGTTGATGCCGCAGGCCTCGGCCCATGCGACGGCCTGGGAGACGGCATCGGCCATCAGCGGGCTGTGGAACGGCAGGGTCACGTCGAGATATTCGAGCGTCGGGTCGAACACGCGGCCGCCACGCACCTTCTCTTCGCGCAGCTTGGCCTGACGCTTGTGTTCCTTGGCGACCTCCACGCCGAATGCGGCCAGGTCCTCCGGATAGCCGGACAACACGTAATGCGTGGCGGAATTGGTGACGGCCACGGCGATCGGGCCACGTGCGCCGTCGACGCGTTCGATCAGCGCGTCCACCTGGGCGCGGGTGATGTCCTTGACGGACAGCATCGGGGTCGCCTCGCCGTGGCGTGCGGCGAGACCGAGCTGGCGTGCCTGACGGGTGCCGGCGACGCCGATCAGCGTTGCGATCGCAAGAATCTCGTCGATCTTGGCTGCGGCTGCGTCGATGGAACCGGCTTCGCAGATCGCCTGCACCATATGCACGGCAAGCACGCCCTGGGAGTGGCCGAGCACCGCGACCGGCTTGGCCTGGGCCGGATTGTAGCCGAGTGCGGCGGCGTCGAGCAGCGCGCCCAGCTGGGTCAGCGCGATGCCGGGAACGCTGGCGGAAGCCGCGGCTGCGGCGCCCAGACGTGCCGGGTTCGGTTCGAAGCCGAACAGGTCGACCGGGCGTCCGGTGGTGGCGAGCAGCTCGGCGGACACCGGATACAGCAGCGCCTGCGCGGCGGCCGCATGGGTGTGCAGGGCCTCGTCGAGCGCCGGATTCGCGCTCTGGTCGGCGAGCGCCACCGGCCACGGGGTGGATTGGCCGGCGAAGGCGAGCGCGTGGGGCTCGCTGTTCAGTCGATCAAGAAAAAAGGTGTTCATAATCTTCCTTACTTGTTCCAAAATTTCTTGCGATTGTTGTGGTTGCTTACGTTGGTTGCGTCGCGTTGCGTCCGTCACAGCGGCTGGTTGCCGTGGTGTTTGCCGGTTCGGCGCACGCGTTTCTTGCTGGCGAGCAGGCGGAGCGATTCGATGATGGTCTCGCGTGTCTGTTCGGGGTCGATCATGGCGTCGATCTCACCCATTTCCAGCGAAAGGTTCGCGTTGACGGTGGTGCGTTCGTAGTCGGCGATGTACTTGGCGCGCAGCGCTTCGACGTCCTTGCCGTTGTCTTTGGCTTTCTGCAGGTCCTTGCGGTGGATGATGTTCACCGCGCCGGCCGCGCCGAGCACCGCGATCTGGCTGGATGGCCAGGCGAAGTTCATGTCCGCGCCAATGGATTTGGAACCCATCACGATGTATGCGCCGCCGAAGGCCTTGCGCAGGATGATGGTGACGAGCGGCACCTGCGCGTTGGCGTAGGCGTAGATGACCTTCGCGCCACGGCGGATGATGCCCGCATGTTCCTGTTCGGCGCCCGGCTTGTAGCCCGGGGTGTCCACCAAGGTGACGACCGGCAGGTTGAACGCGTCGCACAAGCGCACGAATCGCGCCACTTTTTCGGATGAGTCGACGTCGAGAATGCCGGCGTTGACGTTCGGCTGGTTGGCCACGATGCCGACGGGATGGCCGTCGATGCAGGCGAAGCCGACCACCGCTGAAGCGGCGAACAGTTCGTGCACCTGCACGAATTCACCGTAGTCCACGATGCAGCGGATCACGTCGAGCACGTCATACGGCTGGCGGTCGTTGTCCGGCACGAGGGTGGCGAGGCGTTTGGCCACGTCACGGTCGGCGCGGGTGGCCGCGTACGCGTAGACCGGCGGCTGCTGGTCGGAGTTGGACGGCAGATAGGCGAGCACGGTACGCGCGTAGTCGATCGCATCCGCCTCGTCCTCGCCGAGATAGTGGGCCACGCCGGACGTGGCGTTGTGCACGTAGCCGCCGCCCAGATCGTCCATGCTGATCACTTCGCCGGTGGCCGCTTTGACCACGTCAGGACCGGTGACGAACATGTTGGAATTCTCGCGGGTCATGATGATCAGGTCGGTCAGGGCCGGGCAGTAGACGGCGCCGCCGGCGCAGGGGCCGAGGATCAGCGATAGCTGCGGCACGAAACCGCTGGCGTCGCAGGTTTTGCGGAACAGGTGGCCGTATTCGGTCAGCGCGGCCACACCCTCCTGGATGCGCGCGCCACCGGAGTCGATGAGCGCGATGATCGGCACCTTGAGGTCGAGCGCCTTGTCCATCAGATGGCAGATCTTGCGGCCTTCGGCCACGCCAAGCGTGCCGCCTTTGACGGAGAAGTCCTGCGCGTAGACGGCCACTTTGCGGCCGAACACCTCGCCGAAGCCGGTGATGACGGCGGAGCCCGCGCGGCCACCGTTGATGTCGCCGCCGCGGAAACGGCCGATCTCCTCGAAGGAACCGGTGTCGAGCAGCAGGTCGAGACGTTCGCGCGCGGTCAGCTTGCCTTTGACGTGCTGGCGACCGCGGGCATGGTCTTCGGCTTCGGCGGCGAGCTGCGCGGCACGCAGCACGGACGTACGGATCGGCTGCGATTCGCGGGCTTCGGCAGCCGCTTCGTCACCCAGTCGCTCCTGCTGTTCCATGACGACCTTCACGGCCTCTTTGACGGCCGGGCTTGCGATGATGTCGGTCATTTCGCGCCGCCTTCCGTCTTGGTTTCCGTATTACCGTCCGTTGCCGGCTTGCCGTCAGCCGCCTTGGAAGCGCCGTTGACGTCGATGGTCATCAACGTCTCGCCCGCTTCGATGCCTGCGGCCGGGCCGACGAAGATCTTGGTGACGGTGCCTTTGACCGGCGCGTACACGTAGTTCTCCATCTTCATGGATTCGAGCACGACGAGCAGGTCGCCCTTGGCCACTTCCTGGCCTTCGGCGACGTTGATGCGTGTGACGACCGCCTGCATCGGGCTGGCGATCACACCGGACTGGCCGTCGCTGCCCTGCTGCTTCTTTTCGACGTGGTGCAGGCCCTGTCCGCGCAGCGGCTGGATGGCGCGCTTGGCGTCACGCGCCTTGGCGCCGCCGGTCAGGTTGGCCACGATGTCGTTCGGCACGGTCAGCGACACACGATGGTTGTTGACTTCGATGACGAAGGTTTCGCTGGATTCCTTCTGCTCGGCTTCCTTCGCACCCGAAGCGCCGGCCATGGATGCCGGCTGGCCGCCCTTGGTGGAGGATGCTTCCTTGTTCAGGTACTTGCGTTCCAGCCATTTCGTGCTCACGTCGTAGGCCACGCCATGCTCGGCGGTGAACTCGTCGTCGTTGAAGATCTGCTCGAACAGGCTTGCCGGGGTCGGCACGCCTTCCACCTTGAGCTCTTCCAACGCGCGGCGCACACGTGCCACGGCTGTCGCACGGTCGGAGGCGGTGACCACGAGCTTGCCCATCATCGAATCGAACTTCGGGGAGACGGTGTCGCCTTCCACCACGCCGGAATCGACGCGGATGCCAGGGCCGGACGGCCATGCGAGCTTGGTCAGCGTGCCGGAGCTCGGCGCCAGATTCTTCGCCGGATCCTCGCAGGTCAGGCGCAGTTCAAAACTGTGTCCACGAAGCGGATGGTTCACGGTCAGTTCCCCACCGTTGGCGATGGTCAGCTGC